>Ga0114922_10002977_pt1 | contig 15854 bp, 12 predicted proteins | sample AartaG_FD_100975 | JGI IMG/M metagenome (GOLD analysis project Ga0114922, IMG submission 100975) | Deep subsurface microbial communities from Aarhus Bay to uncover new lineages of life (NeLLi) - Aarhus_00045 metaG | ecosystem: Environmental > Aquatic > Marine > Oceanic > Sediment | place...
AGGTTGGTCTTCGCGTAATTCAATTGGCCGAGAATATCATTCACGATATCTTTGTCTTTCTTGAGTCCTTTTTCTCTAGCGTGCAAGATCAATCGATCCAATCGGTCTTCGATTTCCGTTGCCTGATCATCACAGATCCCTTTTTCCATCAACAATTGCATATGGCTCTTGCGCAGTTGGTTTTTGACATTTTTATCTGACCCTAATAAATCGCTGTCCAAGCTGAAAAAAACGATACTGAGACAAAGGATCACAGAAAGGCAAATGCACTTATTCCTTCTTTTTGCACTGACTCTCATTCTTTCCTCCCAAATCTATTCTTTTATTCGTAACTTCCGATAATCTGTCAGTTGGATGCCCCGTTTTTCGATAATTCTTTTAATAGCTTTGCTGGTCAAGGCATCGGTTACAGCTGCCCTGTTGAGAGCTACATCAGGCAGGCCTTCCGGATTGATATCCTCCAGAGCTCTCTCTTCGGGAGTATCGAGACCTGGATGCACGACCAGAAGCCACAATCCCGATTCCAGCTGTTTCAGTTTCTCGGCAAGGGCTGTTCCTTTCTCTTTATAGGGAACTTCGTAGATGCTCATCTGTTGTTCTCCGGATTCCCTCGACAGCGGCAGGTCATAATCCCGACAGATATTCAGGACGATCTCCCTGAGTTCGGGCGTCGACCGGGCTGTATCCATGTGCGTGTCAATATACTGGACATCGATCCCGCGCTTAAGAGCCAGCTCCATCTGGGCACGTAGTTCTCTTTCCACCTCTTGTAAATTTGGGGAAGCCTCTAGGAACGCCTCGGTTGTGGGATAAAAATAACCATCCTTATCTATCAAACTGGGTACTTCATTGTAAGAGACAACAGGCTTCCACCTGTAATCGCGCCATTCACTGTTCAAGGTGAGGTGAACGCCGATGCACCACTCCGGATGTTCACGACACATTCTCGCCGCCTCCTCGAACCAGGGAGAAGGCACTATGATCGAGGCACAGGTCAATATCCCCTCTTGAAAATTCTTCTGAACTGCCAGATTGCAGGTATGGGTCATTCCCATATCATCACCCCGGACGATGAGCTCCACAGGGGCAGTCGTTTTCTCTATGGATGGACCGCATCCCGAGAAAAACAAGAAAAAATAGAATAAAACAAAAATCATGGCACTGAATCCAGCGGATTTTTTCATGTTTTTAAGCTCCTTCAATTTTTTAAAAACCTTCATTCCGATCTAAATAACAGAATCAGATTTTAGAATATTTATTGCTTCGTAATGTCCTTTTCAACAGCATCAGGATGATAATGATCATACTGCAATTAAAAACAGGAATGAACATTGCTTTCTGAATGCTGTAGACATGGGCCATTTTTCCTGCCAGCCAGGGCGACAACATCCCGCCGGTTAAAGCGATAACAAAGATGATCCCAAAAGCAGTTCCGGTCAATGAGGGAAAGGTCCCGCCAACTATCGCAAGGGTCGTGGGAAATATGGCTGCGAATCCGAGGCCGAGCAAAATGACACCCAATGAAGATAGCTCCTTGGATGGTGCTGCGACAACCAAAACAGCGGCAAAAAGAGAGAGGACTCCACTCCCTAGGATCAGATTTTCGTTCTTTACGAGTTTCACGATTCTGCTCGAAACCAGACGACCGCTCATGATTGCCGCCCAATAGCCGGCCAGCAGAAAAGAAGCAGTGGTAGAAGTCAGGCCGAAATGTTCATTGAGATATGTGGAGATCCAACCGCCTACCGTGAATTCATTCCCGGATTGGAAGAACAGAAGGAGTCCACACAGCCACAAAAGAGGGTGTTTGATAACCTTTTTTGCCTCCAGGAGCGGAAATCCTTGCTCATGTTTTGGCTTGGGAAATGAAAAACTCACGAACAAGATAAAGGGAATAAGGCTTAAAAATGTGGCAAACATTAGAATGGGATCGAGCCCGACTCGTCCAAGAAATACGCCGATCAGAAATGGAATCGTAAGGGCTCCAAATCCAAAAAAGATACCCAACACATTGAGAGCCGCACTCCGCTTTTCAGGATGGATATCGCTGGTCAGTGTATTCGTCCCGCCGTTCAAACCTCCGCCTCCAAAACCGAGGATAATAGCCGCGATAAGAACGATTGTGTAGTTTGTGGCTGTCGTAAAGAGGAAAAATGAGAAGGCCACCAGGAGAGAACAGACGGCGAGAAATATCTTGAAGCCAAAACGGTCGACCACAGGTCCGAACAACAGAGACATGACCAGCATGGCGAGATTCATGGTGAAGAATAGATTCCCTGCTTCGCTCTTGTTGAATTGTATTTCTGAAAAAAGAGTGGGGAGTATGGCCCCCAGAATGGCCATAACGATCCCAAAAACGAACATCCCCGCACAAGCGGATGACATTAATCGGAGAGAACGAATTTTTTCCTGATTCGATGGATCGTTCACACTAAATTTCTCCTCCTCTGGATTACCGAATTTTTAAAATTCATTGCTTCATCGGCCTGCGGTGATAAAATTCAGTGAAAGCCTGGTAGACCTTTTGCATATGCCCTTTTTCCACGCCCTTAACATTTGGAGAGACAAATGTTGGCGTCATTTTCCCTTCGGCCATAAGGTTGGCAGCGGTTTCTGCTACGAGAGACATGGCGATCGATACGGCAGCGACAGTCGAGCCTGCTGCAACGTTTTCCAACTGGCCGACATCGACCAGCGCATCCTCTGGAGGAACACAATTATCGATGGCAATATCCGCAAAATCCGGAAGCATTTTACCCGAGGGATGTGTCCTTTTTGCGATCTCTGCATTTTTTAAGGAAGACACTGTGATTACTTTTAATCCTATTTCTTTCGCTTTCAAGGCCACCTCGATCGGTGCTGTATTCAAACCGCCATGTGAGAAAACGAGCATACAATCCCGCGATTCCAAAGGATAACTCTGCAAAAATACCTCCGCATATCCCTCCTGCCTCTCCAGCCATAAAAGTTCCCGTGCTCCGCCGGGGCCGATGACATTGAACCACATCAATCGGGGATCGTAGAGAGGAAAAAAGCCGATAAAACTTCCATACCGTGGAAAAATATCGAGCACAGGAATCACAGAATGGCCGCTCCCGAACATATAAACTCTTCCCTCTTTCCCTATCGACTCGGCCATGAGCTTACCGGCTTCTTCAATTTTTGCCATTTCCTTAGTCTTGATCTCCTCGACAATATCTTGGATTTGATTCAAATAGTCTAAAGCAGACATAACTCAACTCCTTTCCGTGAATATATTTCTTCCTTTGTCCATTATTCCTCGATGGAAAGGCAAAACTCAATGATCTCTTTTTCCATCAATTTGCATGCCAAGCTAACTTTCCGGCCCCGTACAGGCCAGCATCCTCACCCAGAGCGGACAGCTCAATTCTAACACTTTTGGCTGCTATGGGCTGAGCCCATCTTCGAAACTCCTTTCGGATTGGATCTAGGAGCAAATCTCCTGCCTGAAACAAACCCCCTCCGAGGACTATCATCTGAGGATTCAGGATACTGACAATATTTGCGATTCCCATAGCTAGGTATTTCACCGTGGAATCGATGATTTTTGTGGCGATAACATCACTTTTCCGGGCGGCCTCCACCACTGACTTAGCGGTGATTTCTTCCAGATTCCCATTAACCAGCTCAAATAAAAGCGATGATTCTCCTCCTTTTATAAGCTGGATGGCTTTTCTTGCGACGGCGCTGCCAGAAGCTTCCGCCTCAAAACATCCCATTTCTGCGTATTCTTCTCTAAATATGGGATCAAGAGCAAACCATCCAACCGCACCGGCGATGTCTTCACTCCCTCGACAGAGAAATCCATCCACCATGATGCCGGCGCCTATTCCTGTCCCGACCGCCAGAAACACAACATCCTTCAGACCTTTGGCAATTCCACACCATTGCTCGCCCAAGACATAAGAGATCCTGTCGCTGTCGAGGATTATAGGTAGCGTTATTTCTTTCTGAATTTTATCCTTTATAGGATAATCTTCCCAGCCCGGAATATTTGGGGCCCAGACTTTCCCTGTGTTTTGATAGACAATTCCGGGAATGGCGATCCCGATGGCAGCGACGAGGGCTTTTTCTTTTTCTGCGTGAGACTCCAAATCTCTGATCATCCGGACGATCTGAAAAAGTGTCTGTTCAGGATTTGATGTATCGATAGGATTCTTGATTCTCGAGGACATCTCTCCTTCCGGAGTGAATAAAGCGGCTGATATTTTTGTTCCACCCACATCAATGCCGATGCTATAAGCTCTCCTTTGTGCTTCTTCCCTCACCTTTGCCCTCATTTTTGACTCAACAGGACAACCCAGACTTCCTGAGGCTCCATTGGTTTTTCAAGGACCGCGCGCTCCTTTAAAAATCCGATGGCCACATCGCTCTCCGATTCCAAATTTTTTGCGGACCAGTCCTGTCCTGTCATAGCGACTTCAAATTTCGCAGTGGTTCTTCTCTCACCCCGATTGAATCCGAACAAAATCTTGTGGTTCTTGCCTTCAAGGATTCTCGCTTCCACCATAACATCCTTTTCTGAAGAGGAGACGTCCACAGGATTGGTAATGCCCAACCAGTTGGCTAATCCGGCTAGAAATTTGGCGTTGTTCGAATTCCCAAAATGATGGTAAGCGGACCCGATGAAAGACCCCACGATGATCGCCTTTCCTTTTCCATAAGGGGCATAGACCATCGCAGGTTTCCCATCTTCAAATTCCGCCAAAACGACGCTCTTGTTATCGATCAGTTCAAAAGACTCTTCGAAAAAAAGCGCATCCAGAACATCGCCTGATTCCAGTTCAGGAAGAGTTTCGTGGGGGATTTTGATCCTGATTTTTGATGTTTTTCGTATTGGCTTGAGAGAAGCTTCCCGGCAGCCGAACACTTCGTGAAGTCCTCCTCCGGGATAAACATCGCTCGAAAAACCGCGCTCATCGATCCAGCCACACCGGGCTTCCGCGATGAGAGTCCCCCCATTTTTCACATACTCGATAAGACTCTGGATGTGGGCTTTTGACATCATGACCGGATAGGGCACAATCAACAACTTGTACTGACTCAGTTTATCGGGATCGAGGTCCAGGACATGGAGAAAATCGACCAGGATGCTGCGTTCGAAAAATGCGCGATGGATGCCCTGGAGCGATTCACTCAGATTGTTGTATCCGATAGATTGTCCTTCACCCGTAAAGGTTTGTTGGCCGCCGACCATATGGGACAGGGGATTGTAAAGCACAGCCACTTTGGCCTTCGGGGGGTGAGCCTCGAGGAAAAGGTCCATGTTTTTCGAGACCACCTTGGCGACCTTTCCGGCTGCAATCGCTCTGTCGGTCAGCTTTCCATCCAGCTCGACTAATCCATATCCCCCGGATTCATATCCGGAACTCATCGGATAATAAGCATAGATATTGACCGCCCGGGCTCCATATGCCACAGACGTCCACATCCAGTCACGCATATCCAAAGGAACGACAGGTTCGCTCAGTTTCATGCCAAAGACTCCATAGCCGGCTTGCAATTCTCCTATATAGAATCCGCCGTTCGTTAGAGTCATAGAACGGGTAAAATCATGTCCTGAAGCCCGGAAATAAGGGGACCAGGGTTTTACCGTCCAGGCATGTTTGGGATAGATCGATGCACCGTAATAATCGACGCTGTCGGCCATCTTGCGGTCGTCCGGAGTGCCGTTCCAGCTGGGCTTTGTGAGCAATCCTGGTATCGCGGAATGGCTTGTCACGACACTCTGAGGGACTACTTTTCTCACAGCCTCTGCTTTCATGGCCAAGTCTTCAGCCAGTTTGTCTGAAATAAAGTTCTTCCAGTCGATGTAATCCATATAAGTCAGGATTGTTCCAAAGCGGGGAGGTTCCACCTCTTCCCATTTCTGAAAGGTGCGATACCAGGCTCCATTCAGGTTATCCAGAGTTTTATACTTTATCTTCAGCCACTCACGGAAGCGGGTCATAGTGGAATGACAGTAGCAGAATTGCATATATTCTGCATTTCCAAGGTGATAAACCTCCGCCCAGTTGATGATGTGGGGTTCACTCCACAGGTCCCAGCCATAAAAAGCTTGTTTATTCTTCACGACCTTGGCCGCTTCTGAGAAAAAACTCAAGATCTTCTTTCGGACGTCGAGATGATCGAAACAGAATCCCGGAGAGGCCTGAGATTCGACGGGCAGTCCGTTACTGGCCACAAACTTCGCGTCGGGATATTTTTGACCCACCCAATCAGGTGCAGAATCGATATAGACCTGTACGATCACCTTTAAACCGACTTCGCCAGCAAGATCGACCAGAGTTTCGAGGGTACTGAAATCGTATTGTCCTTCAACGGGCTCGCTGTGTGTCCACTCCACCCAACAGCGGACAGTATTAAAGCCCAAGTCTTTGATCTGCTGCAGGTCTTTTTTCCAGACCGGGATTTTTTCGGGTGTGACCTTCTCGAGCATAGGGGCCCTTGGCTTTCCACCGGCATACCACACGGAAACGGGATAATGCCCCCTATGCTTCTCCAAAGGGAAGCAGAGTGTGAGCAAAAACAGTAAGCTCAAAAAAATTTTTAGAGATTCTATTCCATAACGAACCTTCCCATGTTTAATCCTCATACCATGACTCCTCTATGGTGCAGTGACTGGGAATATGTTTCCAATTTCAAACCGATCTGTCAATACAAAAAAGGTGACACCCCCCTTTTATATCGGTTCTGAGGACATGATATAGAAAAAAATAATAAAATTTTTAATTGACAAATAGTACGTGTCGTATTATTATATATATACTATGACTAAACGGACTATCGATTCACCATTATCCATGGCCATCATGGGATTGCTGTTTTATATGCCGATGTCAGGATATGATCTGAGAAAAGCATTTGCCACAACATCGTTGAAGCACTTCAGCTCCAGCCCCGGCGCCATCTATCCGGCTTTGCAGCGGCTTGAAGCGGCCGGGCTGATCCATGGTAAGATCGAAAGACAAAATACTCTACGCCCCAAGAAAGTCTACACACTGACATCTGAGGGAATGGCCGAGTTCAAGGAGCGTCTTTCCCAACCCGTCACTCTAGACGACATTATGTGGCGGATGAATGATCTGATGATGCGTTTCAGCTTCATGTATGAGCTTCTAGGAAAAGAAAGAACATTGAAATTTTTAGAAGAATTCAAATCGGCAACCGAATCTCACATCCAGGCCCTCAAGCAAGAACATGAAGTCATGAATAAGAATATTTCCTTTGGCGGCGTCCGGGCATTCGAGCATGGCATAGACGTCTACCGGAGCACTGCCCGGTGGGCGAAGAAGGTGATAAGGGAAATTCACAAAAAAGGAGATTTAAAATGAAAATTCGAAGCGTGTTTTGGAAAAACGTCATGTTTCTCTTATTGACCTTTGCTGCACTTTCGGTCATGTCCTGCAACAGGCAAGATCTCCAAGTCCAACTTGTCAAAGACTACGATCTTTCACTGAGCGACCAAGAGGGAGATGTGGATTACTTCCGGATGAAAACTATCTATTATCACGGGAGCCATCTGGGAATCATGAAAGATAGGGATGAAGTCTGGGGAACTTTTCAGAGAGAAGTCTTAAAGGTAAGCCAGGAATCCTTTGTCGCAAGATACACCTGGAAAGACGTTCGCTTAGGACACAGTCCTACGCTAAAAGAGCAGATCACAGACTGGAAACCTCTGTCTTTCGCCGAAGGATTCATGTATGAGATCGACCTTAAAGAGCCTGGATTTGTCCTCGCATCGGTCGACAGCACGAACATTCCCAAAACCCTAGTGGGGATGCGGTTTTGGGTCAAACTCATGGACGCTCATGCCCAATTCGAACTGCTGCGGACAGAAACGCATGGAAGTATAAGCCGAATCAAAAAAATCGGCGATAGAGTGTCCACCCCTGGAGCACACCAAGGGGGCGATTGGGATTTTCAGCCTTTGGTCACGGATTCAACCTTTGCCAATGGGGATTACGATACGATATTTACAGGCCTGAGCCTTGTGGATGGAAAAACCTGTGCTGTCCTCGAATACATAAATGCGGATTCGAGAGTGAGCAGTAAAATGCAGGTCACACCTAAAATGCTTTTCGACCAGGACGGAACATCGAATTTCTGGGGACACATTTATGTGGATTTAGAGAGCGGGAAACTTCTCAAAGGCGACCTGTACGAATATGTTCTTGTCCAGATCGAAGGCCCTCCTTTCTCTACGCCAATGAGACTTTTTGAGCGCCGCTTAATAGAGATCGAAAAGATAACAAAAAACGAATACGAGAATCTCAGTTAGTATTCTCCTATCGCTGATTTGTTCCCGATAGATGATCTTTTTCTGATCGAATAAAAGGGGACAGGCTACTTTTTTAATTACCCTTGTAAAAAGTAGCCTGTCCCCTTTTCTCTTTTTGAGCTTGACAAACAGCTGGCAATTGTGAATTCTATCCTCATAAAAATTCTATCTCTTTGGGTGATCTAAGACCATGAAAAGCTTAAAAAGACATCTCCATTTTTTTTCTATTGTTTGTTTGGTCACGCTCTCCGTTTTTGCTTCCTGTCAAAAGCCATACTTTAAGCCAACGCCCGAACTACAGCCCGGTTTAAAAAATATCATTTATGCCGGTGTGCGTTCCTCCAGTTATGGCATTGAGCCTTTTCCCGAATCTCAAGGATGGGAAAAGGCCATACAAACCATGAGCGGCTATTTTGAGGGTTCGACACCCTGTGCCATCTGGATCGTGGGCAAATTCGAAAGGAATAAGGCCTGCCATCTCTTTTTTCCGTCAGACGGCAAGGTCTACACAAACATAGAATTTGAAACTGTTGATAAACACGAGAAATACCTGAGCTATTTCGACAATGTGGGGATCAAGGTCTTTCTCCAGGTCGAACCTGCCAGTGCCGATATGCCCACACTCATCGACCTTGTTCTCGATAGATACAAACACCATGCGTGTGTCATCGGATTCGGTGTGGATGTGGAATGGCACCGGGAATCTGAAAATCCTGAATGGGGAGTCGCAGTCAATGACCAGCAGGCCGAAATGTGGGAAAAAAGAGTAAAAGAGCACAATCCCCAATATAAACTCTTCTTAAAGCACTGGGACAGGAAGTGGATGCCGGAGAATTATAGAGGCGATATCGTTTTCGTCGATGACAGTCAGATTCTTCCAGACTTTGATGCCATGCTCGATGAGTTTGTAGACTACTGGTCGGCGTATTTTTATCCCAATATGGTCTTCTTCCAGATCGGTTACCCATCGGATAAACCCTGGTGGCAGAAACTGGACAATCCACCCCCAGATATTGGCAAAGCCATTGCAAGCCGGATCAAGCAAGACTGCGGAATTTTCTGGGTCGATTTCACTCTGAGGGATGTTTTGCCAACTAAATAAAACACAACAGCAATGAAAACGAAAGGGCTTATCTCCTTGATCGTTATCGCTTTTTTTTGTAAGGGCTTATTTTTCTGCACGGGCAAACGAGATGAATCCAAAAAGAAGGATGAGCTTATCATTGGAGTGAAGATCTATGAATATGAGGGAAAGCTAGAGAATTTGTTTGAGGAATGGCGCTTTTTGGGAATCAATACGGTCTTTGTGAGTGAATCCCTTTTATCGAACCAAAAATTCAGAGACTTAGCGAAAAAACACTCGATCACGACTTTTGTCATCCTTCCGATTTTCTACAATCCGGAGGCGTTAAAAAGGACCCCTGACTTGTACGCCATTACGGATAAAGGGGAAATAGCCAAAGATGAGTGGGTCGAATTCGTCTGCCCCACAAGGGAAAAGTTTAAAGAACAGAGGATCGCAGACATCAAACAAATCGTACAAGAATTCAATCCGGACGGCATCAGCATAGACTTTATCCGCCATTTTGTCTTCTGGGAAAAAGTCTATCCGGACAGAACACTGAACTCCATTTCCAACACATGCTTTGACTCCCATTGTCTGAATGTTTTCGAAGAGGAAAGAGGCATCGTCATCCCGCAGGAATTGACAGCCACACAGCAAAAAGCCGATTGGATTAAAAACAATGTCTTACAAGAATGGGTCAAATGGAAATGTTCAGTTATCACCCAAATGGTGCAAGAAATTAGAGACGCGGCGAAAGCAATAAAACCTGATTTAGAGATAAATGTCCATGCCGTTCCCTGGAGAGCCAGCGATTTTGGGGGAGCGGCCAGAATCGTTGCCGGGCAAGACCTCGCTTCAATCTCCCAGCACACAGACTTCATTTCTCCGATGTGTTATTCGCACATGGTGAAGCGCCCTGCTCCCTGGATCAGCTCTGTTGTAAACGATATGTACGGCCGGACACATAGCAAAATCCTTCCCAGCATTCAAGTTAAAGAGGCCTATCTGACCGATATTCTCTCTGTCGATGAATTCGAGGATTCTCTCGTGGAAGCTCTTAAGGCCCCTTCCGAAGGTGTCATATTCTGGTCCTGGGATGCTCTGGACAAAGATCCTGAAAAGAAGAATGTGATAAAAGATCTTATAAAAAAACGGGAAAAATAGACTTCGGTCATCATTTATTGAGAAAAATCTGTTTGTGAGGAGGATTGAAACAATGATATCGAATAAAGTAAGAAGTACGTTTTTATCTGCGTCGATACTTTTGTTTTTCTTCCTGGTACCTTTTTCCTGTAAAAAGCCTTCCCAAGCACTAGAATTCGAAACTGTTCTTAATGAAGGATGGTTTATACAGTCCTCTGCAAGTTTATCCGAAACAGGAAAATCCATTTCGATCGCAGGTTATGATGTGCAAAACTGGTATCCTTCTAGTGCTCCTAGGACAGTATTGGCAGCCTTACTGGAAAATGGGGTTTACACGGATCCCTTCTTTGGAAAAAACTTGGAGAAAATCCCGACCGAACAGTTCAAACAGCCATGGTGGTACCGGAAGGAATTTACACTGGAAGATAAGACTGTCGTTTCTTCCGTCCGCCTCATCTTTGAAGGAATCAATTACAGCGCGAATATCTGGCTCAACGGGGAAAAAATCGCATCTGCAGATAAGATCTGGGGCGCTTTCCGTATGTTCGATATCGATATTACCGGCGCCGTAGCAAAAGGTGTGAATGCCCTTGCCGTTGAGGTTTTCCCGCCAAAACCCGGCGATTTCACCATCGGATTCGTGGATTGGAACCCCCGGCCGCCAGACGAGAATATGGGGATCTGGCGGGAAATCAAATTACGGATGAGTGGCCCTGTATCCATCAATGATCCCTTTGTCCAGAGTAAGATCGATCTGAACACGAAAGAGGAGGCCCGACTGACAGTGTCGGCCGACCTGATCAACCACAGCGATAATCAGGCATCTGGAATACTGCAAGGACAAATTGAAGAGATCTCATTCAGCCAATCATTTAATCTAAATCCACGTGAAAAGCGCAAAATCACGCTCAAGCCGGATGAACATAACGTATTGATTCTTTCGAATCCCCGCTTGTGGTGGCCGAACAATCTGGGAGATCCAAACCTCTATACGTTAGAACTCACAACGATCGTGAACGATCAAGAATCAGATAAACAATCCACTCGGTTCGGGATCAGGGAGGTGGCCGACTACATCAACGAAGAGGGCCACCGCGGCTATAAAGTCAACGGGGAAAAAGTGCTCATCCGGGGAGGTGGCTGGGTGGACGATCTCTTCCTGGTCGAGGATCAAAAAAAGATAGAAGCCCAGTTCAAATACGCCAAGCACATGAACCTGAATGCTATCCGGCTGGAAGGATTCTGGGGGAGCAGCCAAACACTTTATGACCTGGCCGATTTGTACGGGATCCTCTTGATGGCAGGCTGGAGCTGTCACTGGGAATGGGAGGGTTATCTGGGAAAACCTGCGGATAGCTTTGGCGGAGTAAAAACGCCGGAAGACATGGATTTGATCTCCCGCTCTCTTCGCGATCAGATCCTCTGGCTGCGCAACCATCCCAGTATATTTGTCTGGGTATTGGGAAGTGACATGCTGCCCCGTCCGGAACTCGAAATGAAATACAAGACCTTTTTAGAGGACATCGATCCCACACGTCCTACTCTCTCATCGTGTAAATATGCTGTCAGCGATATCAGCGGGCCGACTGCAGTCAAAATGGACGGTCCCTACGACTACGTGACGCCGAATTACTGGTATGTGGACAATAAACATGGGGGTGCTTATGGTTTCAACACAGAGACTGGACCAGGTCCCCAGCCTCCACCCCTTGAGAGCATCAAGAAAATGATACCAGCAGACCATCTTTGGCCCATAGACGATGTCTGGGATTTTCACTGCGGAAGGAACGAATTCAATACACTCGACCGGTATATGAACGCACTCAATCACCGTTATGGGGAACCTGAATCTGTCGAGGAGTTTGCCCGCGTGGCTCAAGTCGCCAACTACGAAGCGATTCGGGCCATGTTTGAGGCCTTCGGGGTGAACAAGCACAACACAACCGGGATCATCCAATGGATGTATAATTCAGCTTGGCCGGAGATGTACTGGCAGCTATTCGATTACTACCTGATGCCGAACGGGGCTTTCTACGGCACACAAACCGGTTCTGCACCTCTCAACATTGTCTACAATTATGGAGACAAGGACATATATATCGTGAATGACACACTCCGAGCGTATGAAGAACTAAAAGCGAAAGTCCGCGTTTTGAATAGCGAGGCGCGTGTGCTCTTTTCGAAAGATATCCAGCTTGATATGGATGAAAACAACTCGACGAAGATCCTTGAAATGCCCCAGATCGATGGCCTGAGCACCGTTTATTTTATCGATCTAAGATTAGAAGATTCCCAGGGAAATATCCTTGGCCGCAACTTTTACTGGCTGTCGACCAAAGAAGACATTCTGGATGAAAAAAACACGCTATGGTTTGTCACTCCTAACAAGTCATTCGCCGATTTCACAGGGCTCAAAGCTCTTCCTGAAGTCCGGATCGAAGTGAAACATCAATTCATCGATCAGGGAAAGGAGCAGGAAATTCATGTCACATTGGAGAATCCATCCGATAAACTTGCCTTTTTCATCGAGCTGAACGTCTATGGGACAGAGAGCGGACGTTCTGTATTGCCTATATTTTGGGACGATAATTACATTTCGCTGCTGCCTGGTGAAACCAGGGAAATCCGCGCGCGTTTTTCCAAAGAGGATCTGGAAGGAGAAACGCCCGCATTCCGATTCAGCGGCTGGAATGTCCCAAACGAATGAATATCTCCCAACTTCAGAGACATTTAGAAAAGCGATTAATATAAACCTTGTAAAAATCAATAAAAAGGAGATCGATTGCCGTGAAGAGAAATTATTTTATCGTGGGTTTAATCCTGCTCATATTTTTTGTCATATCCTTCTTGACGAATATCCTTGGCCCGCTGATCCCGGATATCATCGACAGCTTCAGCCTGAGCCTGACTCTGGCAGGGCTTCTCCCCTTTTCCTTTTTTATCGCCTATGGAGTGATGTCTATTCCGGCTGGATTCCTGGTGGACAAATACAAGGAGAAAAAGGTGATTTTTGCAGCGTTTGTCATCGCATTTATCGGCGCGCTTCTTTTTGCGACAACTTCGAACTTTCCAGCGGCGATGGCATCCCTATTTCTGATCGGCCTTGGAATGGCCATGCTACAGGTGGCCATCAATCCCCTCTTACGCGTGGCAGGAGGAGAGGAACATTTTGCATTCAACTCCGTTCTCGCACAGCTCATATTCGGACTGGCATCTTTCATCAGTCCTCAAGTCTTTACCTATCTGGTGACAAACCTCAAGGACGACCCGGAGAGAGGAAACATTGTTATCAGGACACTGGCCAAACTTGTCCCGGCAGACTTGCCCTGGATATCCCTCTATTGGGTTTTTACCGTGATTACTTTAGTCATGATTTTGATCATTGCTTCAATCAGATTTCCAAAAGTTGAACTCAAAGAGGACGAACGGGCAGGGGCCAGAGAGAGCTATGCTGAGCTCTTCAAGAATAAATTCGTGATCCTTTACTTTTTTGGGATCTTTACTTATGTAGGGTCTGAACAGGGTGTGGCGAACTGGATCTCGAAATTTTTGGCCACCTATCACGGATATGATCCGCAGACGGTGGGTGCAGATACAGTCTCCTACTTCTGGGGTCTTTTAACCGCTGGTTGTTTACTCGGACTTCTTATGCTGAAGATATTTGACAGTCGAAAAATCCTTATCTGGTTTACCGGAGCCTCTCTAATCAGTCTGACTTTGGCGCTCTTTGGGCCGGGAAAAGTTGCTCTTGTTGCTTTCCCTATGGTCGGCTTTTTTGCCTCGGTGATGTGGTCTGTGATCTTTTCACTCGCTCTAAATTCGGTGAAAACGCAACATGGGTCATTTTCAGGGATCTTGTGTACCGGCATCATCGGTGGAGCCATTGTCCCCCTGATCATCGGATGGCTAGGAGATATGTTCGGCCTGCGCTTAGGGATGACATTTTTATACCTAACTCTAGGCTTTATCCTGAGCATCGGTTTCTGGTCTAAACCTCTGATCACCAATGTGACATTTCGAGACAAGAAAAAGTCGGCAACAACTTGATTCTGAATCAGTTTTTATAGCGGCATGAATTTTGTGATAATGATTCGGGAGATTCAGTCATGGCAAATAAAACCATAATCGGCGTTGACCTCGGAGGAACAAAAGTCAGCATCGGCAAAGTCGAAGAGAAACAGATTGTAAAGCACGCGTCCACAAACATAACCACTCAAGGTGAACAAGACCAGATATTGAGTGAGATTACCTCATCCATCGAAGATGTGTTCGATCAGAGTGTTGTAGGGATCGGCATAGGGGTTCCCAGCGTCATCGATGTGGAAAAAGGAATCGTTTACAATGTGCAGAATATCCCTTCATGGAAAGAGGTTCCACTCAAGGACATTCTGGAACATCATTTTCAAAGGCCCACCTATGTCAACAATGATGCCAACTGCTTTGCTGTGGGAGAAAAACACTTTGGCAAAGGAAGGGCATTCAAGAATTTGGTTGGCGTTACGCTCGGAACAGGTTTAGGCACCGGGATCATCATCGATAACCGGCTATATTCCGGCCCAAACTGCGGGGCTGGGGAATTCGGCTCCATTTCATATAAGGATCAGATCATCGAATACTACTGCAGCGGACAGTTTTTTATCCAGGAACATGGCACCAAAGGACAACAGGTTTTTGAAAAAGCCAAGCTGGGAGACAAGAAAGCCATGGCCATTTTCCAAGAATATGGCACTCATCTCGGTGAAGCTATAAAGACAATAATGTTCGCTGTAGACCCGGAAGCTATCATCTTGGGAGGATCTGTGTGTCAATCCTATCCCTTTTTCGAAAAAGCGATGAGGGAACAAATCCGAACATTTCCGTATAAAAATTCCATTGACCGTCTCGTTATCGAAAGATCTGAGGAGCCGCACATCGCCATACTGGGGGCTGCGGCGCTTTACTATGATTCCCTTCTGGGTTAACAGCCGTAAAAAAATGCTATTTTCTGTTTGTTCACTTTATGCTGTTACGTATTTCCTCTCATCGTTTGCATTTTACCGATCAATATTAACTCCAATAAGGGGGTAATTCAAACATGAAGACTTTACTCGGTTTTTGTCTGGCAACCCTGATAGGCACCCTAGGATTGGGCCATTTGTCCGCCATAGACGATATATCGGCTAAAGAATTGCAAAAGGGCAAGAACTTCATTCCGACAGTTGTATACAGCGAAGAAGAAGATCTGGAACTCCTAAAGCTTTTTGAAGGTCTGCGGGTGGCAGATGTCTCTGACGGTATGGACAAATCAGGATTGTTTGGGATTGGTCTGGTCGATCCCAGAATATCTCCATTATGGAAAGATTG
>Ga0114922_10002978_pt1 | contig 15848 bp, 18 predicted proteins | sample AartaG_FD_100975 | JGI IMG/M metagenome (GOLD analysis project Ga0114922, IMG submission 100975) | Deep subsurface microbial communities from Aarhus Bay to uncover new lineages of life (NeLLi) - Aarhus_00045 metaG | ecosystem: Environmental > Aquatic > Marine > Oceanic > Sediment | place...
AAATAATTCCCAAGATCAAAAAATCCCGCATTTGAAGTAGGCATTTTTTCTGCTGAGATTGCCGCAAATATCCCTGAACTTAATTCGTAGAGATCAAAGTATATTGACTCAAATTCCAATTTTCTAGCTTCCACTTTTTAATCACCCCTTTTAGAAACGCGTTCTAATTTAAAACAAACGGGACGAATTCCATCAGGACAGGCAGTATAGATCATATCCTCTCCAGTCCAATTAGGAAAACCACCCCCACATTGTAAAATAGCTATATTTTTGTAAAGACCATACCACGCATGGTGACAGAATCCTTCCGGCATATTCCCGGATTCAGTAACGGTGAACTCAAGGCCTTCTTTCATTCCACATTTCTCAATTGGTGTCCCATCAGCCCGGATAAACTCCTTTCCTATAACATCTTTAGGACTAAATTGTTTTACTACGGTTATTTTTACATCATTCATCTTAACCACTTTTAATTTCTCAATATTATTTTTTTATAACTAGTTTTACTTTTGATTTGGTAGTTATGTATAATTAACATCAAAGGTATTTATAGTGTTAATGTTCGAAGTTCAGTGATAGTTCGAATTATAGTTGAATCTTGTCCAAAAATAAAGTAGAAATTCTACGTTATCGCATAAATTAAAAAAAAAAAATTTAAGTAGAACTAAAAAAATATTACTTTAAATCTTAATTTAATTGAATTAAAAAATCCATATTGAAATGTTAAGTGAAGTAATATGACGGCAGATACAGAAATGTTGGAAGAATTAAAGAAAATACGTGAGGCCTTAGCACCAACACCTCCTCCCGAGGAACCAGAAAAAAAGAAAAACATGATTCAAGAATTCAAAGATTTCATCATGAAATATAAAGTATTAGGCCTTGCCGTTGCTTTTATTATGGGTCAATACTTAGGGGACCTCGTCGGTTCGCTCGTAAACAACCTTGTTATGCCTTTAGTTACATTTTTTCTTCCCGAAAGTATACCATGGGAGGAATTTACGCTCTGGGTATTCCGAGTTGGAGCATTTTTTGGGGATCTTATAACATTCATAATCGTTGCGTTTGTAATCTTTTTATTGGTGAAATATACCGCTAAATTAGGAATTGAGTAATAATTTTACCAAAAATTCTTTTTTTTTTTATTTTAGTATCTCATTGCGTAGAATTTTGAAATTATTTAAGATTTTAAAGTACTGAGCACTAAAGATATTATGGTTAAATTTATCCCTATTAATTTAGATTTGCATAAATCACACTTAATTAAACTAACCGAAGAATATTTTACTTGGATCAATGATGAAGTACAGAAGCGTTATAACATTGATACGTTTACGATAATAGGAGAAAGCATCCTTGAATACTCAGAGAGAACTCTTGAAGATTTAACGTCTTATATACCACCTGAGGGTATTTATTACGTTATACAAAATGATGATTCTATAATCGGAATGGGTGCACTGAAAATAATAAAAAAGGGTATTGGAGAAATTAAGAGAATGTACATAAGACCGAACTATAGGGGGAATGGTTATGGAAAAAAAATCTTAGAAGTGCTATTAGAAAAGGGAAAAGAATTCGGATTTTCTTCTATTCGCCTGGATACAGGAGAATTTATGGCTGCCGCGCAAAAAGTGTATCGATTAGCGGGATTTCAGGAAAGAGAGCGATATCTTGAGAGCGAAGTACCAACTTCTTTTTTACCCCACTGGTTATTCATGGAGAAATTGGTTTAAAGATAATATTTTTCGAAAGACTAATTGCATATATTTCCTATTTTTTACTTCAATAAATTATAAAAGCTTGTTTTCTCTTCTAAACTGTGAACTATGAGTCAAAAAAAGTTAAAAATTGTCGTATTTTCGGACTACATATGTCCTTTTTGTTACATTGGATTTTATCGCGTTGAACAACTCAAGAAGAATTTTGACCTTGAGGTTGAGTGGCGACCCTTTGAAATTCATCCAGAAACCCCTAAAGAAGGTACAGAATTGAAGAATTTACCCTTCCCTGAAGAATATTTAGAGATGATGAAAGCAAATATAAAAAGGCTTGCTGATGAAGTTGGTGCTACATTTACACTTACTGACAAACTACCAAACTCTCGGATGGCGTTATATTTTTCTGAATTTGCGAGAAAAAAGGGTAAATTTGACGAGTTTCACAAACTAGTTTTGGATGCGTATTGGAAAGAAGGAAGGGATATTGGAAACGAGGAGGTATTAATGAGTATAGCAATCTCTTTGGAGTTTGATAGAAATGAAATTTTTGACTACCTCAAAAGTCCAGAGCCTTTCAACGAGTTGAAGAATTCACTCGCGGAACTAAGAAACTATGAGATAAACGGAGTGCCAACGTTCATTATAGGCGATAAAATCGTAGTTGGAGCTCAGCCATACGAAGTATTTGAAAAAGTGATCAATAACACCATTGAAAGTTGACTGGTTTTATAATATAATACGATATTATTAAAAACTAAAGGGATACTTTTAATTATTACACAAATAAATTATGGTTTACAAAATGGATAGAAAAAACCTTTGGTTAATACTTGGCGCTTTTAACGCCGCTTTTGCCGTTTTAGCTGGGGCTTATGGGGCTCACATTATTGGTGGAAATCAGCTTAATCCTACTCTCATAACCATGCAAAAAGCTGTGAGATATCAAATGTATCACGCGTTTGCTTTAGTTATTGTTGCGCTATTAGCAAGAAATATTGAATTAAAAATGGTTGATATCTCAGGGTGGTTATTTTTAATTGGCATTATCCTTTTCAGCGGGAGCTTATACATCATTGTCTTCACAGGTATACAATGGATAGAATTCCTAACTCCTATCGGTGGTTTTGCTTTCACATTCGGCTGGTTAGGCTTGATGTACGTAGGATTTAAGAGCAAATAAAACGATTTTTATTTCTTATTTATTTTTTTTTATGTAAATTACATTAAATTGAAATTAAAAATTTAAAATATCTGATAATTATATGGTTACTCAGAAGGTTTATCACTGTAATAACGAAATTTTAGAATGGAAGTGGTCTTCAGACAGTAAACTAATGCCACAACCTTTTTGGACCTCAATTTTTTTGATTGACGGATTATTAATTGATGCAGGTGCTCCCGGCGGAGTAAACGATTTACGAGAATTTGTCAAATCTTTAGATTCTAAGGAAATGATCGAAAAGTGTGTAATTACTCATAACCACGAAGATCACTGTGGTGGGGGTCGAATGCTTAAAGAAGAATTTGGAATCCCCGTTTTCGCTAGTGAGCTGGCTATTCCACTAATAATGAAAGAAAAAAACTACCCCGATTATCGCCAAATGACTTGGGGCAAAGATTATCAGCCGTTCCAAGCTGAGCTTATAAATAAATCAATTGATTCTAAGTCTGGTAAGTATGTATTCGATATAATTGATACGCCTGGACATGCTCCAGAACAAATTAGTTTAATTGAAAGAAAACAGCAGTGGGTATTTATTGCCGACGCAATAATGCCAAAATATCAAATGATCTTTGGAAAAGATACGGATATACCCGAAGATATCTCCCTTATATATCATTCAATTAAAAAGCTATATGAGTTAACTGCGGAAATGGATAAATTACTTCTCTTTACTTCTGGGAATGGAATTTTTGAAGGTAGATCGTTTATAAAAGATAGAATGGACGAAATAAAAGCACTACATCTGAAAACTCATAGATTTCAAAATGAAGCTTTACAAAAAGGATTACAAGATAAGCGACTTGTCCGATATGTCTTAAAGAAAATGTTTACACGAGAAAATTTTGTAGGCACCCTTACTCGAGGAGGATTATCTAATAGAAATTTGATTTTATCGCTACTCGAATGGCCAGCGGATTAAAAGGGTAAAGAAAAAAAAAGAATGTAATTATATTTGTTTATTCAACTCGAGGAAGTTTTTCACCCTTGAAAATAAGGGTGAGAGAAACTATAGACAATGCTATTATTACAATATCGCTGGTAATACGTAGAGGCAATATTAGACTTGTGTATCCTCCCAACGTTAGGACTATTAAACCTCTAATCCCGATAACAAGAGCTAGGGCAGTAAATATCGACACGATAATTGGCATGGCTTTCTTTCTTTTAAGAGCTAACGTCAACGCCCCGAGCACTGCATAAATTATAACATTAAATATTGCTACGAAGACCATTAAAAAGAAAAAAATTAATCCCGCTACTAATCCGGCAACCGCACCCACAATAGCTTCGCCTATATTTCCGGCGCTGACATCTATTCCAAAGTTAAAAAGAACGGCTAAAGATTCAATTTCCAGAAATAATAAGGCAAAGATCGTTAGAGTGCTTAAGAGTAGCAATACCCCTATAATGATTCTGAATGTCTTAATTAAATTCATACTTAACTTTCACTTATATTTTCGAATTTAAGGAATTTTATTAATTGATTTTATTTAGGTTTGAAGACCTTAAATAGATTTCTACAAAAATGTGTAAACAAAAAAAAATGAAAAATGAACAATTAGGGATTTAGTAACATTTTAACGGAAGATTACATATTTTGGATAGGAATATTTAAAAATTAACTTAATAATCTATCATTTAATAAATTGAATCCAAATTAAAGATATGCCAAGCATTACTTCTCTAATATCTCAGAGAATCAAGCCCTCTTGTGCTGTATGGGAAATTACTCTAAAATGTAATAGTAATTGCATCCATTGTGGATCAAAAGCTGGAAAAACTCGTCACGATGAATTAAATACCGAAGAAGCGCTAAAATTAGTTAGGGATATTCGCGATTGTGGTTATAAGGGAGTGGCTTTAATGGGAGGAGAACCGTTAATAAGAGACGACTGGTACGAGATTGCACAAGAAATAAAAAAAAATAAGTTAGAATTATCAATTGTGACCAACGGGCTAACTCTAATAGATAACATTCAAAAATTAAAAAGCTTAAAAGTTGACTGCGTATCGCTTAGCTTAGATGGAGGGTCTTCAAAAGTCCACGATTATCTTAGAGGTATGCCAGGAGCATTTGAAAAAACATTAAATGCGATCAACAGATTAAAGAAAGAAAAATTACCAGTCAGCGTAATTACTGCAGTAAGTAAAACGAATTTAAACGAGCTAGATAAAATAAAAAAAATATTGTTAGATAGGAATATAGCTTGGCAAATTCAGATAGCTATCCCTATCGGACGCTTTCCAAGAGAGTTAACGATTACTAGAGAGGAATTTTACACTGTAGCGTTATTCATTGCTATAAATGTTAAAAAATATTCTTATAAAAGATTACCAGTTATTGGCGCCCACTGTTTCGGTCATTTTTCAAGGTTCATACCAAATTTAGGGTTGGATCCATGGGTGGGATGCCAAGCGGGAATCTCCGTTTTAGGGATTCAAAGCAATGGAAACATAAAGGGATGTTTAACGCTTCCAGATGAATTTATCGAAGGCAATATTAGAACACAGAATTTAAAAACGATTATGGAAAAGATAAGGCTAAAACAAATACAAGTAAAAGGGAATTGCACAGATTGTGATGTAGTAAATTCATGTCGGGGAGGATGTTTGGGAACGTCCTATGCAATAAAAGAATTTGATGAACCTTATTGTTTAAGAGCAATAGAAAATAAAATATTTTCATCGAATCAATTCCCAATGAAAGGAAAATTGGATTCAACTATATCATCTCTAAGAAATATGTTTCATAACTTAATATTAAAATAAATTTAAAACAAAAGTTTACGGAGGAATCTAAAAAATGTTTAACAATTTTTTTCAATTGGTTAAAATTGGAAAAGAGTTAGGATTAAGCAAGAAAGAAATTAGTAAGATATTATTATTTAACAACACTAAGAACCCGATACTCTATACGATCCTGATGATAATAGCCATTATCTTTTCAGGAATAATCGTTATATTTATTGTAATTGTCGTCTCAAGAAATATCTATCCTGCTGGAGCGTTATATTCTACAGTAAAAACAAAGGATTTCAAAGCTAAAAAAAAAAAGTAACGTTATTAATTTAAAATTAGGAGAGCTAATTTAAGAATGATGAAAGATTTTATTCAACTCTTTAAACTAGGTAAAAAGTTGGGATTATCAAAGAAAGATATAAATAGAGTACTAATATTTGACAATAGCAAGCATACTATCTTGTATAAGTGCTTACTGATAATATCGGTTATTTTTTTTGGTGTCCTTATAGTACTATTTGGCATAGAAGCCTCTAGAAATACTTATGCGTCAGGATCTTTCTATTCTACGGTACACATAAAAGATTTCAATCCCGAAAATTGAAGTACTAAAATCTAATAAGGAGGGAAAATAGAAAGAAATATGAAAGATTTGATCCAACTATATAAAATCGGGAAAGATTTAGGGTTATCTAAAAATGAAGTAAAGAATGCTTTATTTCATGGAAATACTAAAAATAAGGTCATATTCATGATTCTTTTAATCGTAGTCTTCTCAATTGTGGGCATTTTTATAGTAGTAATTGTTGAATCGGCAATAAATAACACCTATCCAACTGGAACAAAATATTCAACTGTAAAAATAAAAGACTTCAATAAAAAAAAATGAAGCTTAATATCGGCTGCGGAAAGAAATACGATCCCGATTATTGTAACATTGATTTATATGAAGATTTAGTGGCTGATAAAATAATGTCAGCTTTTAACCTTGAATTTGACCACCATACTTGCGATGAAATTAAAGCAATTCATATAATTGAACACTTAAGTTTTTTTGAGACCATTTATGCACTTAGTGAATTTTTTAGGGTATTAGAACCCAATGGAACACTAATCATTGAAACTCCTGATCTCGAAAAAACTTGTCAACACTATTTAAAAGCAAACAGAGAGCAGAGAAAAGAAATATTGGGGTGGTTTTTTGGAATACCTCATAAAGGATTACAACATAAAATATGTTTTCCGCCATTTCTCTTAATTGAACTATTGGAAAATACAGGATTCGATAATATCACCTACTCTTCATTTTACAACGATGAGTTTATTCCCTCAGTTAGGTTTATATGCTGTAAAAGTGGGAATAGTGATAAAAATGAAGAATTTCAAGTTGTTTCTAAACTCCGTAAAAAGCTAATTTTAACCAATCAAATTGATTTTAAAGATTCCTTCTTAGTTAAAGAGCAAGAAGATTTACTAGCTTTCATAGCTTCAAATCTACTTGAGTTTAAAAAAACTAAAAAAAAAGAATTAATTAAGGGCACATTTGTCGAATTGTTGTTTAAGTGGCCTGCAATAGTAAAACCATTATTATATATTTTAGAGAACGAGAGATATCTATCTCAAGTTGACCAATTAAATGTAAAAGAAATATCGGAGCTTTTAATTGAATATAAAATCGTTAATATCCTCTTTAATTCCATAACTGAAGGTGCTACAAATCCTGGAACTCAGAGACTTGTCTATTTTTCAGTAGAATCGTTTGCTAGGAAATTAATAGAAAACCTACTGATTTCTAAGGAAAATCGAGAAAAGTTGATCGAGAAACTTGAAACTCTGGATAAATCTTCTAAAGAATTAAGTAATAACATATTCTCATCCGGTTTAATTGAGAGAAAAGCATTCAACTTATTTTACCTCGGAATTAAATCATTTCATCAAAAAAATTATACTCACGCTCATAATTTATTCTTAAGAGCAATTCAACTCAATCGAGATAATTATTTATTTTTCTGGAATTTAAGTAGAACTTTGGCAAGCCTAGAATCATATAATCAATCGGAAAAAGTTTATAAGAAGACACTGCGTCTTATAAAAATAACCAATGCTAAAAATAAACATAATTTAAAATCACAAATCCAGGATGAATACGATTGGATCAAAAAAAGGAAGGGAAATAAACCTAAATTCGATCCGATAATAATATAAAGATTCATTTAATTAAGGGAAGGAATATGATTGCTGATATATTGAAATTTTATGAAATTGGAAAAAAAATAGGATTAACAAAGAAAGAAATAACTCAGATAATGATTTTTGATAATAGCAAATATGCTTATTTATGGAGGTTTTTGCTAATTCTCTTCATACTCTTAATTGCAATTGGATGGTATAACTCATTAGTGTTTTTAACTCAAAAGATAAACGAAAATATTTACCCCACTGGTGCATTGTACTCTACAGTAAAACTCAAAGATATTAAAAAAAAATTAAAGTCAGCTAAAGATATGAAAACATGATTGAGAAAATTAAGTTTGATGCTTGGAAAACATTAGCAATATTGCCGTTAGTAGGGGTAATTCTAATAATAATCTCACTTTTCACACCATTCGCAATTTCTGAGGGATTGGAAGGAATTACTATATCAAGTCAATCCAATGTATGGTATTGGGGGTTTTACCAGGAACAGGATCAACTATTTTATCTCCATGTTCCGTTTATGCTAACTATATTCCTACCAATGATTACAGCTGTATCTACCGTTTTGATACTAATTTTTTCTGTTGAGTTTGGTTTAAATAAATTAAAGAGGAAACTATATGGTGAAATATTATTCATTTTTAGTGTTTTGATTTATTTTTCAATATCTTTAACAATAAGGTTAATAGAATACTCCTTTTCTCTCATGCCAGATTTAGAACCCTACTATGGGAGATACGCTCCTTTTGGGGAATATCGAATAGCTGGTTTCGGCACTTTTGGAATAAATATAGCGATCTTCTTAGTCCTTACAGGAAGCATAATATCTTTATCTAAGTCAAGAAAAAGTTTTTTCTACATTGAAATAACGGTTATTGTGATTTGGATATTTTTCTTCCAACCTCTCTCAATTCCCTTTTAAAAGATCTAAAGTAGGAAGATATTTTTTAACTGCGAATTCATAAATTACTTGGTTAATACCCATGTATTTTTAATATAGATCGTTTAAGAACTACAAGTATGACTCTTTTTCCCCCAGAACGCAATTGTGCTGATTGTAAAAAAAGCATCTCCTTCAATGATTTTTTGACGAATCACCCTCAGTATACCAAAGAACGAGCTCTCCTCATTTGGAATGACGATATATTAACAGTTTTATGCTCGCGATGCTTCTTTAATGCCCCTGAGAAGCCTTACAAAAAAAATAGATATAGTCACTTTAATTCCTACATAAAACATTGATGGCTGGATTGGTGATTTCCACTTTTTCAAGTTAAAAATGGATAATCAGTATACCCTTTCTCGCCAGGAGTGTAAAAGGTATGCTTATCCCATCGTGCTATATTACTATTAAGCTCAAAACGTTTTGGGAGATCTGGATTAGAAATAAAAAGCTTTCCAAACGCTACGAGATCTGCTAAAATCTCTTGTAGAACTCTATTTCCTTTTTCTTGGGTAAACTCGTTATTAATCATTAAACATCCTTTATACAATGGTCTAAAATGTTTAGCGATATTAGGTTCCGCAAAGGGTACGTCAGTTACATCTGAGAATGGTTCGGATAGATGTAAATAAGCTAAATCGTAATTGTTGAGTTTTTCTACTATATATTCGAATGTAGGAATAGTCTCTTCGTCAACTGTAATTCCAAATATATCGTGAAACGATGGATTTAACCTCGCTCCAATTCGATTCTCTGGCATTACTTCCTTTATCGCATCAATAACTTCGAATAGAAACCTGGCTCGATTTTCAATAGATCCTCCATATACGTCAGTTCTATTGTTAGAACATCTGGTGAAAAATTGGTGGAATAAATACCCGTTCGATGAATGAATCTCAACTCCGTCGAATCCAGCACTCATAGCATTACTAGCTGCGTTCTTAAAATCTTGAACGGTTTGATTAATGTCATTTACAGTCATCTCCCTAGGCGAGACAGTTTCAGTGAAGCCTTCGTTAGTAAATGACCTTGAATTAGGGTTTATAGCAGATGGAGCAAGCGGTGGTTCACCATTGTGAAAATAAGGATGCGACATTCTTCCAACGTGCCACAATTGGATAAATATTTTCCCTTCCTGCTTATGGACAGCTTCGGTAACTAACCTCCACCCATCGACTTGTTCCTTTGAATAAATACCGGGAGTGTTAATGTAACCGACAGCATCTTTCGATACTTGGGATCCGCATGTGATAATCAGCCCCGCAGACGCCCGTTGCCCATAGTGTCGGGCCTGAAGTTCAGTGGGTCGGTTTTCTATATTATTAGCCCTATTTCGAGTCATAGGTGCCATGACTAACCTATTTTTTAGCGTTAAATCGCCTAACGTTATTTCCTTTAAAAGAGGTTGTACTTTAGACATATCCATTTCCTATATATTGAATGGGTTTGTTAAATATTGTAATGTGTGGATACTATTTAACGCTACTCCGTATAATCCATAATTACAGAAATTACAAAAATCAAATTCTGAACTTATATAAATTCTATAAGATAAAATATAAAAAAAAATTAATCGTTAGAATCTATTCTTGTTAAAAGAACAATTACTAAAGCGCAGAATGTTAAAATTGGCATTTTATAGTTATTAAGTTTCCAAGAAGTGTTAATCAATATCCAAAGTTCAACAAACTCTTTCAATGTAATTTCGCAAATTCAAACGTATTTGAAAAATATATATCTGTAAAAACTTCAATAGCCTTCACCTCTAATCATTAAATATAAAAGTATGAAATTCAACATTAACAATTAGAATAGAAAGAAGTGAATTATGCCAAGATACCCAAATAAGGTTATGGAATTTGTTAAAAAGCTCCCTGAAGGGTATTCTGGATTAAAAAAGTTTATTAAAAAAAATTATCAAAAAATTGATTTTGATAAATTGAAGCCTTTTGATCTAATAAAAGATGAAACAAAAGTAACTAAATTCTATTTGCAACTCATTGAAGAGATTCTCTCATCAAATCCAGAAGCTTTAGAATTGCTCAAGAATTTATCTGTTATAAATATAGAATTAGATACTAATATTGATAGAAAATCTGTTGAAACATTAGATAACTCCCCAAATATAAAGGAAATCTTTAAAGTATTATTGGAAATAGGAATAATAAGAAAAAAAGTAGATAAAAAAGAGGTATACGAATTTTCATTAGACCACATTCAAGAAGTTTTAGAAACTCAGGCTGATGAAAAGTGCCATGAGTATGCACTTAAATATTATGAAATAAAGACTCAAAAATTAAATGGTAATCTTCAAGATAATATCGAGGTTCTTTTTCATAAAGTAAAATTAAATCCTACAGTTGATTTGGTTAATGAATTTCTTACTATAGCAAATAAAATAGGTCAATTTGATTTTAGGCACGGAAGATTAATTGAAATTGCGTTAGGATTAATTGTACTTGAAGAAAAATATAGAGCACCAACTCTAGTCGTGCTAGGAAATATCTTATCCATGATAGGAAATCCTGAGGATGCAGAGAGAATCTTTCTTAGCGCTATAGATATTTACAAAAATTTGGCAAAAAAATATTATAAAATATATCTACCCTATATTGCTACGATTCAAAAAAATCTTGGGAAATTATATATAGATTTAAAACGATTCGAAGAGGCAGAAAAGATATATAGTGATGCACTGAGTTCATATAGAGAGATACAACATCAGTACTATGATATGTATAGACCTAGATTTGATTTAAAAGAGTATAATATTCTAGAGAAGTCATACATCGATAATTTGGAGGCATATAATGAGTTATTAAGGCGAAAATACGATGTATTTTTACCTTATGAGCCCTCAACTACGAGTGATTTTGGTAATTTATTCATCGACTTAGACTTATTAGAAGATATTAAAGATGGATCAATTGATTCTTTAGATAATTATAAAAAGTTGGCAAAAATGTGCTATGATATGTATTTAGTCGACATTGCTAAAACTCAGAGTAGTCTTGGAATTATCGATACTGAGTTAATGAAATTTGAAGAGGCTGAACAGATGCACCTTGAAGCTTTAAAAATTAAAAGAAAAATTGCGGAAAACTATCCTGATCAGGTTTTACCAGAGTTAGCTCTAACCTTATTAGATCTAGGAGACTTATATGCTACTTTAAACAGATTTGAAGATGCAGAACCAATGTTTAATAAGGCCTTACAAATTTATAAAAAATTAGCGGAAAAAAATCCAGAAGTATACATGCACAATATTGCTATTTTACAAAATTCTCTTGGAACTATTTATTCTAAATTACAGAAATTTGGAGACGCGGAACAAATGTACATTGATGCGCTAAAAAACCTTGAAATTTTTGCAGCAGAAGATCCAAAAACCTATATATACAATGTTGCTGATGTTCAGAATAACCTTGGGGATTTGTTTTTAACACAGATAAATCTTGAACAAGCTGAGTATTATCTTAATAAAGCCATAAAGATAGATCCCACAAATAGTAATATATTATATAATCTTGCTTGTCTTGAATCACTGAAAAATAATCAAACAAAAGCTTTAGACTTATTAAATAAAGTAATAGAGATCGATAAAGAATATATCGAAAAAGCACTATTAGATAAAAGATTTGATAATATCAGAGACTTAAATGAGTTTAAAGAGTTAATTGGCAAATGAGAATACCAACCACAATTTGTATTCCACTTTAAAGCTAATTTCTCTTGAAAATATAGTGTTACTTAAAATGAAAGAGAAAAATTAAAAAAAAAAAGTTTTAATCTCGTAGACCTAATATGGTTGTTGCACAAACGCTGAACGCACCGCCGAGGTTATGACACAAACCAACTTTAGCATCGGGGACTTGTCTTCCTTCAGCACGTCCTTGAACTTGCTTGCTAATTTCGGTGAGCATCCTACAACCGGTACTTCCAATAGGATGACCAAAGCTTTTCAGCCCTCCAGATGGATTTATGGCAGTTTCTCCATCCCAATTGAAGGTTCCATTCTTAAGTTCTTCAGCTGCTTGACCTCTATCACAGAATTGTAAATCTTGACAATTAATAAGTTCTGTAATCGTAAAACAGTCGTGAACTTCTGCAGCGTCAATTTCTTTTCGCGGATCGGTAATTCCTGCTTCTTTATAAGCATACTTCGCTGCTTTTACGGTCGATGGGAACGATGTAAAGTCTGCTCCCGGACCATTGGGAGGTATGTACCATGGAAAATTGGTGTGAGCCGAAATCGCGTTAGCTTTCACAACCACATAATCGTCCGCATGTGCATAGGATTCTGCGAGTTCAGGTCTTGTGAGAATCAGTGCGGCAGCACCATCAGACATTGCACAACAGTCAAACCTACCAAGAGGATCCGCAATCATAGGAGCTTTCATCGCAGCGTCAATTGAGATTGGGCGTCGAAAGTGCGCTTTTGGGTGATGAGAACCATTATCGTGATTTTTCACGGCAACCCGAGCTAAATCTTCCTTAGTCCAACCAAATTCGTGGAAACACCTGGTTGCAGCCATAGAAAACATTGCAGGTGCAGAAGGCGTTGGATATACGGGATGTCCAAATTGTTTAAACCCAGGTAGACCACTGCCTCCTTCGTCCATTAGCTTCTCCACTCCACAAGCAAGAGCAATATCATATGCCCCAGAAGCTACAGCGAAAGAAGCGTTACGGAACGCGTCCATACCCGAAGCGCAATAATTTTCCACTCGAGTGGCTGGTTTACCATCCAATCTTAGGATATCTTCTACCATTGCACCTGATAATCCAGTAAAATAGTAAAATATCCCGATCCAGCTCGCATCAACCTCTTCCTTCTTGATTCCGGCGTCTTTTATTGCGCTTTGGAACGCTTCGAAAAGCAGGTCATGTTGCGATTTGTCCCATAGTTCGCCATATTTTGTCATGTCGCATCCGATGATAGCGACTTTGTCTTTAATACCATGTCTTGCCATTTTTTATTACCTCCTTTAAGGTCTCCCCCTCACGGGTCGACATTTCCAATAATAATTTTTAAATTCAGCACCTTCGTGCTCTTTTCTGAAGGTTAACTCGACTTTCATCCCAATTTCGACGTTTTCTTCGGGTTTTTCAATTTCAGTCATATTGACGAGCACTCTACCACCACCTTCGAGATCTATCACGCATCGAGGGACGGGTGTGTTGAGATATGCTCCACCAACCAAATGATCAAGAGTATACGTAAAGATTTCTCCTTTCTTTTTGAGTTTCACAGGTTCAAGCTGATCATCAGCCCTACAGACGGAACAAGCTCGTGATTGGTCTGGATATTGTACTGCTCCACAGTTTTTGCATTTTACGCCATACCACTTATAAACTGAAGGGGTATCACGCCAGATTGTGACAGCTGAGCTTTTACGCTTATATCTATCTTTATTGAGTAATTCCTTTGACTCTATGATGTTGTTGTAATTCTTTAGAAGGGCCATCGATTTTTGGTGACCGATAAAACCCATTCTTCCTTTACTTATAGCTTTTACCCCATCTTTATCTCGTACTTGCATTAGAATTGCATCAGCTCCATCTCCAAAACCAGCCATGATGATCTTGGCATCTGGCTTAGGTCTTCGTAAGCTGGCAATGAGAAGCATGAAGGGCATTGGCGTCCCCGTATCTCCTACTTGAAAGAATAGACTGTTTTGAGCGACTCCTTGACCAAACTTCATTATTTTAGAGATTCTACTGTGCATTCGAGGATTATTATAGTAATAAGCTGCAATAGCGATGTCTTCAGTAGGATTTAAATTATTGCGTTTCAAGATTTCAGCCATTACTTTAGTAATGCTTTCCACGTAAAACTTCGCGTCCATTTTAACTTCAAAAGTTCTGATAAACTCATCTTTATCCGCTCTTTTCCACGGTCCCGTTACATTCGCTGAGACTGAATAATAATCATCAATCGAGATTGGGATATTTTCTTCGTCTGCAACGAGTATAGCGGCAGCACCATCTGCAAAACCAAATTCCCACATAGTTGAGGGTTCTGGTTTTCTAGTATCAGCTGCAACTACCAAGATACTATTGATATCTTTGTTTGCTTTGATTGTATCAACAGCTCTAGTTAAAGCCGTTGTGCCTGCTTTAGTAGAATCCGAAAAATCTGCGGTAATAATGTCCTCTCTCATATCGAGGATAGTAGCGATTAATGACGCTGAATCCTTTTCGGTATAGACCTGAGTTGTTGAAGCAAAAAAGATTCCATCAACAGTTTTTGGGTCAATTCCCGCCAAGCAATCAAGTCCTGCTTCTACGGACATTGTCAAGCTATCTTCATCTGCCATTGCGACTGCTTTAGTTCCAGGAACTGATGGGAAATCCCATGCTTTCGCAATAAGTTCTCTGGACAGCATGTATTTAGGTAAATAAGCACCATAACTTTTAATACCAACTGGCATTTTAATTTTTTACCTCTAATATCTCATATTTTTGTTATTTGGATATATACATAATTAGTTATATGAATCTCAATTCTTGAGATTAAATATATTTTGGTTTTTAATTTCGAGTAAAAATCAATTTACTAATTACATTCAATAAGGAAGAGGGTAAGTATTTTTACTAAAAAGTAGAAGTTAAAATTTATGAAATTTAAAAAATTCATTCGGTTTCGAATTTTTTTTCTAGAACGGTAATTATTGGTTGAAATCCGACTTTTCCAAATACATCGATTAATTTTTTATCTCCTAAATAAGCCATGTTAATTCGTACTGCGTCGCATCCCCACGATTTTAAAATTTGTGTGGCTCGATCAGCGAGGATTTTGCCCACTCCTTTTCCAATAAATTCCTTCTCCGTTGCCCAATTATTTAGGTATCCAATGTACTGTCCTAGGTTGCTTTTTACAGCTTCAAGCATCCCCATTGAAACAACTTGGCCCGTTGTTTTAAGTTCTGCTATTAAAGTTATTCGTTTCAAGTTAGGTTTAAATTGTCTTAATCCTGAAGTTTCTCTCCATTTAGATTCGACGAATCCAATATTATATTGG
>Ga0114922_10002979_pt1 | contig 15846 bp, 12 predicted proteins | sample AartaG_FD_100975 | JGI IMG/M metagenome (GOLD analysis project Ga0114922, IMG submission 100975) | Deep subsurface microbial communities from Aarhus Bay to uncover new lineages of life (NeLLi) - Aarhus_00045 metaG | ecosystem: Environmental > Aquatic > Marine > Oceanic > Sediment | place...
AAATTTTCCCGCTCCTTTTGAGTCAATGTTACAATGTATTTCTTCATATTCAAACCTCCTCGTTTGATTTATGAAGAAATATACTAATTTTTATGCGTCAAGTCAAGCTTGACATGACACTAGGAATAATATAATTACTCCTTTCAATTTAACTCCAAATTTATTACTTTCTTTTGTTCATCAATTCCCAAATGAAAATGGTTAACCATTTTGAGAAAACGATTCTTAAAATCCAATATCTTTCTACTGCTCAGTCTGGTAAACGGTTTCTTCTCAGGATACCTGATGGCAGAGGTTTCTCCCGACTCGACCATTGTCTCCATGTTTCATATTGACCGGGCTCACCTTCGTATTCCCGACATTGACGATACCTATGGTGTGGCCTTTCGGGATGTGAATGGGGATGAATGGCCCGATATTTTTTTCGTGTGCTTTCGAGGATTGAATCGTCTGCTGGTGAACCAGGGACCCGACTATACGTTCAGTGATCTGACGATCCAATCCGGATTAGGCGGTAACCTGATGCCCATGGATACCGTCAATTTGGAACTGGGGACCGTTATTGTCGATTTTGATAACGACGGCGATGGTGATGTCATCATTACCGGCTGGGGCAGTACCACCAACCTTTATCAAAATAACGGGAGATTATCCTTCCAAAATATAAGTCCTCATCTGAACCTTCCACAGGTTCTGGATGCCAATGGATGTGTTGCAGCTGATATAAACAGAGATGGCCATGTTGATCTTTTCATGACGGATGAGCATTACAGTAACCGTATGCTTCTCAATCAAGGTGACGGGACATTTCAGGATTTTACGGAACAGAGTGGTCTGGCGTTTTCAGGTACCAGTCAGGGGGCAGGTTTTTGCGATGTTGACAATGACGGGGATTCGGATCTCTACGTATGTAACTGGTTCGGTCCGGACCTCTTCTATTGTAATTTGGGAGATGGAAAATTTAAACGACTGTCTCTCCCAATGGAAGTGTGTCAGGAATCGGAAAGTACCAATGGTGTCAGTTTCAGCGACATCGACAACGATGGTGATTTCGACGTTTTTGTGACGAATCGGCAGGGCAGGAATTATTTATATCGAAACGATTCGGCGCCTGAGGACACTCACTGGGTGTTCATAAATGTGAGTGAAGAGGCGCATCTCATTGATGCGGCCATCTCATATGGAAGTGTGATTGGCGACTTCGATAATGACGGCTGGCAGGACATTTTTGTAACCAATGTCGGTCCAAACCAGTTATATTTAAACAGCGGGGATGGTACATTTGAGAAGGTTTTCGAAGAACAGTCCCTTCATACAAATAAGAAAACGGGATACAGCACCGGAGCTGCTTGCGGTGATTATGACGGTGATGGCGATCTGGATTTGGTGGTTGCCAACAAGGATACATTCAGTCTTTTTTATATCAATCCGACGAATAATCATGCATACATCAAGTTCCGCGTTCACGGTATCAAATCCAACCGTGACGGTATCGGAGCGAGGATAAAGATCTACACGGCCGATCATCTCAATGAGCCGTCCTTTTTACTCGGAACAAGGGAAATCGTGGGAGGTGGGGGCTATTTTTCCCAAAACGAACCCCTGGTTCATTTTGGATTAGACACCGTTCGGTTCGTTGACGCAGCCATTCATTTCCCCTCGGGAAAAGTCATCACCCAAAGGGGATTGAGAGCGGGACAGAGTTATACCATTTTTGAACATCCGATACTCGCACGTACTTTTATTCTCTTTTTCAGGCATTTACTCTACCTGATGAAACAGGCGGTGTTCTGGTATGAGTCAATGCTCATCCTCCTATTTCTTCTACTGACTTATATACTGACACGACTTGGACTGAGACGTTATCGGTGGACTTCGAGAACGGCCACTGGATACATTGCCGGCTTTTTTACCATGGCATTTATTGTCCTTTTATCTCTTCAAAAAATGGGCCTGCTTACGGTATTGCTGTCTATTGATATTTTAACGATCACCTTCGTACTTATTTTCATGATCAACTCAGAACGATTATACAGATTAAGACAAATAAAAGATAAATACCGTTCAGTTCTCATTCAACTCAGTCATCAGATTATACACCTTCATGATGATGGTGAACTGATTACGACTGTTGTCGAAAATATTCAGTATAACACTGAATTCGATTTTTGTTGTTCATTGATCTACGATGATAAGAAACAGAGATTTGCTCGTATTGAATGCAGAGGCCTCGATGTTCGAATAAAGGAGTTGAATAAACAACCCAGGTTGAAAGAATGGATAGAAAGGTTGAGGGAAAGAAGTTATTTAACAGGAACCGAATTAAAGGGCTTCGATGGTATTTACAGAATGTGTCCGGCTCATGTCGTTATGTCGATTCAGCGTGACGAGCAATTCTACGGCTGCCTGATCATGGGAGGAACCCCACCGGTACCAAGACTGACGCTCGAAGACATTGAACTTTTTAAATCGATAACCAACCAGATGGCTGTAGCCCTTGAAAACAACGCCTATATTCGTCACTCCAATGAAATGATCCAAGAATTAACAGAGGCCAATGTCCAGAAAAAATATTTACAGGAACTGGAAGAAAAGAACAGGATTCTGGATGGTAAGAATCACGAACTCGAGAAATTATATGATGAGTTGAAAAATACGGAGGCCCAGCTTATTCACTCTGAGAAAATGGCGTCCCTGGGACAACTTGTCGCTGGTATTTCCCATGAGTTGAACAATCCGGTTGGGTATATTTATGCGAACATCAAACAGCTAAAATCTTATATTCATAAGATAGAGACGTTTCTTTCCGATTTGGGGAGCCTGGAGACGCAAGAGGAGAAGGATGACAACCTCGCTTTATATCACAAAGCCGAGGAGATTCTTCCTGTTCTTCCCGATATCCATGGTCTGATTAACGATACGATTCAGGGAAGCCAGATGGTGAAAGGGCTTGTGCATAATCTGAGGACATTTTCGCAATTGGATCAGGCTGAATGGAAAAAGGCGGATATTCATGATGGTATCGAAACCTGTTTGATGATTCTGACACCGGAACTGAAGGATCGCATCCAGGTGCACAAGAAATACGATGCTTCCGGCATGATCGAATGCAATATCGGGCAACTGAATCAAGTATTTCTCAATCTATTGGTCAATGGTGCCCATGCCATCGAGGGTGATGGCAATATCCGGATCAAAACGACAGATCGGACAGATGCCGTTGAAATCGAGATCCAGGATGATGGTAAAGGTATCCCTGAGAAAATACTCGGTAAAATATTCGATCCCTTTTTTACGACAAAGGAAGTGGGAAGAGGCATCGGCCTGGGTCTGAGTATATCCTATTCCATCGTTAAGAATCATAACGGTAGGATTGAGGTAGAGAGTGTCGAGGGGGAGGGGAGCACTTTCCGTGTGATACTTCCGGCAAAATAATGCAAAGTGGAAAAATCAAAATGACAAAGGAATCCATTCTCATCGTTGACGATCAGAAGGCCATCCTGAACTCCCTGGATAGGCTTCTGAAAGAAGATTACAGAGTTTTTCTTGCCTCCAGCGGCGCTCAGGCACTGGAAATCCTTAAAAAGAAAAAAGTGGCCGTCATCCTTGCGGATCAACGAATGCCACGAATGACGGGTGTGGAATTCCTTTCTAATTCCCTATCGATTCAACCCGATACGATACGGCTATTAATCACAGCATATGCAGACATTCAGGCCTCGATTGCTGCGATCAATGAAGGTAAAATATTTTATTACATCTCAAAACCGTGGGAGCCCGAGGAATTACTCCTCATTGTTCGCAGAGCCGTGGAACAGTTTCGATTGGTCAAACAAAATCGACAGTTGACGCGGCAACTCATCAAGGTGAACAAGAAATTGAAGCAGGAAAACATCGTGCTCAAACGGCATATCGAAGATAGATATGACTTTCATAACATCATTGGCCACAGTCCCAGAATGCTTCAGGTTTTTAAACTGGTTTCCAAAGTGATCGATACGCCGACGACAGTGTTACTTTTAGGCGAAACAGGTACCGGCAAAGAATTGTTGGCACGGGCCATCCATTTCAACAGCACTCAAAAACACAACATGTTTGTTACCCAAAACTGCGGTGCCCTGCCGGATTCACTCCTTGAGAGTGAACTCTTCGGACATGTTCGGGGCGCCTTTACCGGAGCGATTGCCAATAAAAAAGGCATTTTTGAATTGTCAGACAAGGGGACCGTTTTTCTCGATGAAATTGCCGATACGTCCCCGGCTATGCAAATGAATCTATTGCGGGTTCTTCAGGAAGGAGAAATCAAACCGGTCGGTGCTATGAAGATCATTCGAGTGGATGTACGTGTCATTGCAGCTACCAACAAAAATTTAGAAGCCGAAGTTCAGGCCGGAAGATTTCGGGAGGATTTATACTACCGGTTGAATGTGTTTCCCGTACTTTTACCTCCTTTGCGGGAGAGACGGGAAGATATTCCGGATCTGGTTCATCATTTTGTCCAAAAATATGCCAAGAAGATACATAAAACCATTCCATCTGTGGACACTAAAGCCATAAAAATGTTTTCCCGGGCACCATGGCCTGGTAATATCCGGGAACTCGAAAACGAAATCGAACGGGCAGTGACTCTAGCCGAGGATCATGCCCCAATATCGCTGGATATCCTTTCTGCACGGTTTCATAAAAGTCATCCAGATATTGAGGGTGAAATTCATGCTGGACCTTTGAAAGAGCAGGTCGAGATACTGGAAATCCGATTGATAAAAAATGCGCTTAAAGAGACCCATGGGAATATCCTGAAGGCCGCGGAGAAACTCCAGTTGAGCCGGGCAGGATTGCATAAGAAGCTCAACCGATACCAAATCGATATCCATCAATTGTAAACTTTGTCTACACATTGCTGTCAACATAGTATACATAAATAAATCCCCACCAAAAATTTATTCTGTTATTTAAATAGCTTAATCCCTTAAAAAACAGCAATCGATCTCTATGCTGGCGAAAATGGCATGCCTTTTGTTTTAGAAATGATTGGAATCATAATGAAACTTTATATAGGAGGATGAGTCATGATACGGATAAAATCAATACTATTGAGCGTGGCGATCCTGCTAACCGCAATACTGTTCGGCGGTTGCTTTACTTCGTTTTCGATGGTTCGCCCTGCGACCGTGTACGGTCGTCAAGAAGATGATGACTATGAAGTCTATAACGAACCTGTCGAGTCCTATGCTGATTGGGAGATTAACACTATCGCCGGTCCCGGATTCAGATATGATCCCTATTTCGATTGGTATGATGGTCCCGGATTTCATTTTTCTTTTGGATTTTATTTTACACCGATTCGTTTTTATGGGATTCATTATTATGACTACCGACCTGTTTTTTATCATTACGGTCGTTACTGGTTTGCTGATTGTTTTCCCTTTTGGCACAACCCGTTCACTTCTGTGGCATGGTTTCCGAGACATTTCTATGTCCATCGCCCTGTTCATGCATTCCGAGGTTGGAGGTACAGACCTTATCAGTTCGGTGTGAACCGCCCCCTCATGCGGAGACATTTCGGACAACGTCATCATTTTTATGCATACGATGGAGGCCGGAAACAAAAGGGTAGTTCAAGGATAGAGAAAGGTCGAAAGCAGAGTTCGAGTCAAAAGGGTAGGGCGAATCACACAAAAAAAACAATACGTAAGAGGCCATCAGAGAGACGCTTGGTATCTCATGGAGCCTCTCGAGATGACAGACGGTCCCGGCCAACTATTGAAATACGGAAGCAGGATACCCGCAGGAAGGAAAAGAGTTCCGGTCGCAGGGATCGGCAAACGGTCCGGAAAAACCGGAAGGATGAGGTGCCATCGAAAGAAAACACGAGTCGGAAAAATACTGACAGTTCGAAAAAAAGAAGGAATACATTTTCCGGATCGGCTCGATCAAGCTCATCAGTATCTTCCCGCAGCAGCAATCCGACCGAGACCAAGAAACGGAAAGTGAACAGGATCTCTTCCCGATCCAGTCGACCGAAAGTAAATAGCTCTAAGACATCTGTTGCAAGGAAGTCTAATTCGAGATCCTCGAAGCCATCCTCTATCTCAAAAAACAGCGGGGCTAAATCGGTAAAGAGAGTGACCCGTGAGTCGAGACAATCGAGGAAAAGAAGTCGGTGAACAGTCATTCTTAATTGGATAGAGTTGTTGATTTGATGAGTGTGTTAACATTATTAGGAATACAAGAGGATTATACTAAAGTCATGGAATATCGAATATTGAATATCGAATAATGAATGATGAATTTTAAAGTTAAAATGTCACGTTTTCTCTGAATTTTTAGTAGTTCTTTGAAGGATGCATATAAAATGAAAAGGAGGTACAAAATGAATACGCAAAGGATTTGTTTCGCGGTCACTTTTATCATAACTGTGGCCATATCTGCCCAGACTCCTGAAGAGGCCGTTCATTTCCTGGAAAATGAAAGTGGAATCGGTGTCAAGGCCCAGGCCATGGGCAATTCTTATGTAGGCCTGGCGAATGATTATTCGGCCATCTATTGGAACCCTGCAGGGCTAACCCAACTCAAGACCAGTGAGTTCACAGGATCGTTTTATCACATGATCTTCAATAACGAAGCCAATTTTGCTGGAAACACTCTTCTGGAAAATCAGAGTTATACCAAATTTATTGATGCTGAAAAATCTCTCGATCGCAGATACATGAGCGGAGGTTTTGGGTATGATATTGATCGAAATACAAGCCTCCATTTCAGTTATACCAGAGGTCTCTGGGAGCGCGACAGCATCGATTCATATACTCCTGGCGGTACTCACGAATCGATTCAGACCCATCGCATCCTGGCAGGGATCACGTACAGGTTCTGAAATTTTAAAATATAATTGATTTTTAAGGGAGTTTTTCGTAATATAATAACCAGTAACCAGCAGCAAGTACCCAGAAGCCAGCAAACTTGACTCAAAATTCAAGATTTTTTATTGATAAAAGGTTTAAAAAGAGATAACGTTGATTACACCGAAACTCAGATGACATTGAGGGGATGAATATATAGAAGCCACGACTCAACGGCCATTCAGGAGTCTGTCACTCCTTTGGATCGCTTTTTTTGCGACTTTGACTTCTCTGGGGGGATTTGTAAGGATTCCAGTTCCTCCGGTGCCATTTACCCTGCAAACCCTTTTCGTCTATTTGGCAGGCGATTTATTGGGGAGTAAAAGAGGGGCTCTCAGTCAATTGCTTTTTCTAACCATGGGATTGATGGGCGTTCCGGTTTTTGCCCTTGGTGGAGGCCCCGGTTACATTCTTCAACCCACCTTTGGCTATCTTGTAGGATTTCCAATAGCAGCCTGGGTCATTGGAAGTATTTTGAGTAGAAAGAGTCTGAGGGAGAATTGGTGGGGATTATTGATGGCAAATGGCATTGGAATACTGGTTATTTTTATGGTGGGTGTGTGTTATTTCTATATCAATATGAATTTTATCGTGCTTAAATCCCTCTCGTGGAAAATGGCTCTGTGGAGCGGTGTCGTTATCTTTCTTCCGGGAGAGATAGTAAAGGTCGTTTTAGCAGCAGGTTTGACCAGGAAAGTAAGGCCCTGGCTGGACCTGGAGCATACAAGATAATGGGCAAGATTTTTCAGATTTGGATGGGATTTTTTCTCATCCTGAGTGCTGTTGAAGCTTTTGGTCAGAAAGAAGGCAATCTCGAAAAGGTCCGAAGCGAGATAAAGGAGCTTGAAGCCGAGTTAAAAACCAAGGAGAATCGATTAAAAACACTCACAGAACAGCGGGAAGACGCCGATCGAGAAATCGGGCTGAAACGGAAACATCTCCTTATTATGGAACAAGAGATAAGAGAGAATCAGAATCGTATTGGAAAAACGGAGATCGAACTTCAAAAGACCGTGCAGAGTTACCGGAGTATACAGAAATTGGTGGCAAAGCGATTGGTTTCGATGTATAAACGGGGACGAATATCGGATTGGGAGATATTATTTAATCTTTCTTCCTGGAATCAGGCCAAGATTTGGTTAAAATATCAAGAGCGTATCGTTGAGAATGACCGGCGAAATTTGAGACTCCTGGAGGAAAAAGAAAAAACCATACAGGAACATAGAGATAGGTTATCCAGTGAGGGCAGGAGGAAGCAAATTTTACTTCAAGAGGAGAGTAAAGAGGCCGAAAACCTGGAGGAGAAGAAAATGGATCGCGGGCGGTTGATCTCCACCGAGCAACAAGGTATTCAATCCATTCAAGAGAAACTGCGGCGAAAAAGGCAGGCCCAGGAAGCAATACAAGATCGGGTACGTCAGGCAGCGAAGAGGAAAGTTGCACCAACTCAAGATAGCGGAGGGGAACTGTTTGCGGCCCGCAAAGGAAAGCTGGATTGGCCGGTCCAGGGTAAAGTGATTACCAAACATGGTTTGATCAGGACAGAATTGAATATCGGTTTTGAGAATTTGGGTATTGATATCGAATCCTCCGAGGAATCGTCCGTGAGAGCTGTATTTTCAGGAGAAGTCATTTGGATCGAATGGATAAGGGGGCAGGGAAACGTTGTCATGTTAGATCATGGAGGCAAATACTATACTGTCTACGGTCACCTGGATATGGTCTTTGTGGAGAACGGTAATCATGTAAATGGGGGTGAGGTGATTGGACGAATAGGTGATCGCAACGGACTCAATGGTTCAACGCTTCACTTCGAGATTTGGAATGGTGGCGAAACCCATTTCGATCCGGAAGGTTGGCTTCGATGAAAGAATGGAGTGATGCGGTAATGGAGTATTGGAGTAACGGAGTAATGGGGTGAAAGAGTATGGCGTTTGATAGGATCTTTGGACAATCCCGTGTGAAAAAAATTATAGCTTCCTCGATGAAGCGGAATCGGTTGGCTCACGCTCATCTTTTCTATGGACCGCCAGGTGTGGGGAAAGACGCCATGGCTATTGGGATCGCCATGAGTCTTAATTGTGCTGAAGGAGTCATTGGAGGCTGTGGAGAATGTGTCTCATGTCACCAAATCATGGGTTTAGAGCACCCCCATTTTCATTTGGTCTTGCCAGTACCCACTCGGCCGAAAACTATGAAAGAAGAAAAATATCGAGAGATACTTCGGGAGAGGGCGATTCAACGGATGACGAATCCTTACCAAGTTGTGAATTACAACCCGGAGTTGTCCGTCCTTCCGATCATCGGGATCGATCAAATCCGTAGAATGAAACAGGAGGTCATGCTCAAGGTTGGGGGCGGGGGATACAGAGTTTTTCTTCTCTCCCATGCCGAATTGTTGACCCCATTTGCGGCTAATAGTTTGTTAAAACTGCTGGAGGAGCCTCCTCCCAAAACGATTCTTTTCCTGACGACATCCATGCAGGCTCAAATGATGGAGACGATCGTTTCCCGCTGTCAGACCGTTCGTTTCGATTCCCTTTCTGTGGAGGAAATTGAGAACGCCCTGGTTCAAAGATGGGATATTCCCAGGAACAAAGCAACATTTTTTGCCAGGGTAGCGGGGGGAAGCCTTCAGAGAGGATTGGCCCTAACAGAACAAGACTTTGAGGAGCGCCGGGAAACGGCCCTCGCCTTCCTGGAGAAATCAATAGCAGGGGATACGATTCGGAGAGTAGAATGTGTTGAGGAACTGATCAATCAGGGAGATAAGTTTGAAATTCAGGGAATGCTCCGGATACTTCAAGTATGGTTATGGGATATTCTGTACCTGAACTGGGGTCATCCGCAGCAGGTAATGAACGTGGATCAAATGAACCAGATGAAGCAATTTCGCAACAAATGGCCTCAGTTTGATACGGAAGCGGGTTTGCAGTGCGTTCAGCAATCTATTGATTTCATTGAAAAAAATGTGTACCTTTCTCTGATAATGACCTCATTGAGTATAGAGCTGCGGGAGTGTTTGAATCGTTGAGCGGTCATATTGAATATGATTTTTATGGGAAGCGAGTTATATGGCAAAGATATTAGAAATTGAATTTAAAGGAGAAAGGAAGGTATTTTATTCCAATCCCCAGGAGTTTCCTTTCGGTGTGGGAGATCTTGTTGTGGTCCAGGCCGAGAAGGGAGAGGACTTGGGTCGCATTATCAATATGGGCAGCCTGCTCGATAAACGGGCGGGAGATCAGAAATGCCTACAAATCCTGCGGAAACCGAGTCGTGAAGATCTGAACCAGATGGTGGAAAACCAACAGTTGGAGCGGGATGCTTTTTCAGATTGTCGCAAGCGTATCGAAGAACATGGTTTAGAGATGAAACTTGTAGATGTCGAGTATCAATTTGATCGTAATAAGATTACATTTTACTTCACTTCAGACAGTCGAGTCGATTTTCGTACGCTGGTTAGAGATTTAGCCAGCCGGTACAAAACACGAATTGAACTCCGGCAAATCGGTGTTCGAGACGAAGCGAAACGTCTGGGTGGAGTTGGTGTATGTGGTCGACGTCTCTGCTGTACGACTTTTCTAAGGGAATTTGAGCCTGTCGTTACCCAGTATGCCAAAGATCAGAACCTTGCCCTGAATCCGACGAAGCTCTCAGGATGTTGTGGACGTCTTATGTGTTGCCTTAGGTATGAACTGGAGTATTATACCGAAGTTCTACAGAAGTTTCCTGAGATAGGGAAAGAAGTGAAAACGGCCAAGGGCTCCGGTGTATTGACAAAAGTCGATGTCTTGAAGGAGGAGGCGATTATCGAATACGCCAACGAAGAAGAAACCATCGGTTTGGAAACGTTGAGACATCTCTTTGAAAGTGAGAGAGATAAGAAGAGGAGAGGTGAAAAATCAAAGAAAAAGAAACGAAGAGAGGATTCACAAGTTGAAGAAGCACAAGCGAATTCTGGTGACTAGTGCTCTGCCTTATGCCAATGGGCCATTACATATTGGACATATTGCTGGTGCATATCTACCTGCGGATATCTATGTGAGGTATCAACGATTAAAAGGCCGAGATGTGCTTTATATTTGCGGTTCTGATGAGCATGGTGTTCCCATTACCGTGACAGCAGAAAAGGAGGGGATCACACCTCAAGATGTGGTTGACCGGTATCACGCAATGAATAAAGAGAGTTTCCAACAGTTGGGCATTAGCTTCGATCACTACTCACGTACCACCCTCCCTCTACATCACACAACGGCGCAGGAATTTTTTAAGATTCTCTATGAAAAAAGTGATTTAATCGTAAAAGATGCGGAACAATTCTTCAGCGAGACAGCAAAGCAATTCCTGCCCGATCGGTATGTGGAGGGAACCTGTCCTCATTGTCATTATGATAACGCTCGAGGAGATCAGTGTGACAATTGCGGCAAGTGGCTTGAGCCGAAGGAATTGATCAATCCCCATTCCAAAACGGATGGATCGACACCGGTACTTCGTAAGACACAACACTGGTATCTTCCTATGGGGCGATTTGCCCAGGTCTGGAAGGAATGGTTTGATTCAAAAGAATGGAAAGAAAGCGTCCGCAACTATTGCATCGGATGGTATCGGGAAGGTTTGGGAGATCGTCCCATTACCCGGGATCTTCACTGGGGTGTCCCTGTTCCGTTAAAAGAAGCCGAAGGAAAAGTACTTTATGTCTGGTTCGATGCGCCTATTGGTTATATCTCTTCGACAAAAGAGTGGGCCGAACAACTTGGTGATCCAGATCGATGGAAGACCTATTGGTGCGATTCAGAAACCAAAATGGTCCATTTTATTGGCAAGGATAATATCGTGTTTCACGCCATCCTCTTCCCCATGATATTGATGGAGGTCGGAGGATATGTTCTGCCTGAGGCCATTCCGGCCAATGAGTATCTGACCATCGAGGGGAGGAAGATCTCGACGAGTCAGAACTATGCGATCTGGCTGAAAGATTATTTACGCCTTTTCCCTCCTGATCCTCTTCGATATACACTGGCTGCCAATGCTCCTGAAACCAAGGACACCGATTTTTCCTGGAGCAAGTTTCAGAGTCGGAACAATGATGAACTTGCCGACATTCTCGGCAATTTTATCAATCGTACTTTTACTTTCATACATCGATACTTTGAAGGCAAAGTCCCTAAGACGAACACCTTGGATGATATGGATCGGGATATGATCAAAGAGGTTCAGATGGTTCATCAAGAGCTAGCGGAACTCTTTGAGCAATTTCAAATTCGGAATGCGGTGAGACGTTTTATGGATATTTGCCGTTCGGCCAATAAATATTTTAATGATAAAGCACCCTGGGAAACACGAAAAACGAATTTTTCGAGCTGTGAGACTACCCTGGCTATCTGTATTCAGATTACTCAATTTCTCGTTGTATTTATGGCACCTGTTTTACCATTCACATCCAAGAAATTGAGGGTCATTCTCAGAATGGAAGAAGAACTCCGTTGGGATGATATCGGAAAAACGAACCTCCCTCCCGGCCATGTATTAGGCCAACCGGAGATCCTCTTTTCGAAGATCGAAGATGAAATCATTGCAGAAGAAGTTCAAAAACTCAAGCCTGTGGAATAAATTGCCTGTCTGTGGATATCCATTTGAATTGTCATGATGAAATGTTTGTTGGAGGGTTGACGGGAGTTTCCAAGCGTGGGCAGGAATTCGGTGTCCGAATCATTTTGGGGATTTGAAAAGTGGGGTCGGGCGTCCGTCCTCTGAAACGGCTGGGACAGCACTTCCTGAAAGATCTGTCTATTGCACAGCGGATCATTGAAAGTATGGAGATCGGGGCGGGGGATCATGTCCTGGAGATCGGGCCCGGGGAGGGAGTTCTTACAAAAGGTTTAATCGCTGGCCCGGCCGGGAGAATTGTTGGGGTGGAGATCGATCGTCGGTTGACGCCTTGGCTATGGAAACAGTTCGGTCAGGACCAACGATTCGAGTTATTTGAAGAAGATTTTCTGAAACTCGATTTGGCATCCCTTATCGAGGGAAAAAAGATTCGTGTCGTGGGCAATATCCCATATTCCATTACTACGCCCATTCTATTTCGTTTATTGGATCACCGTCAGTGGATTGAAGATCTTACGCTCACCGTCCAGAAGGAGGTAGGGGAGAGGATTGTCAGTCTTCCGGGATTCAAAGAATACGGCATCCCTTCGGTTCTCTTTCAGGTGTTCGGTCGGGCCGAAGTCTTATTTCCCATTTCGAGGAATGCTTTTTATCCGGTTCCAGAGGTTGATTCTATCGTACTCCGGGTGGTATTTTTTAAAGTCCCTGCGTACAAAATTAAAGATGTTCATTTTTTCCGTCGTCTAGTGAAAACTACTTTTGGGCAGAGACGCAAAATGTTGAAGAATACGTTGAAAGCGATTGAGAAAGATGAGGACACCCTCAGAACGGTCTCAATCGATTTGCGCCGGAGACCCGAAGATCTTTCAGTTGCCGAGTTTGTACAGTTGAGCAATGAGCTGGTACGGTTCAATACGAGGAGGTCTCGTGGAGGAGACACTGTCCCCAAAAAATAATCTGAACGAAATCATAGAAGAAATCATTGAGAGGGATGATGAAACTACACTCAAGACGGCCCTGATAGACTTTCATCCCGCCGATATTGCGGAGGCGATCATCCGACTCGATCGGGAAGAACGCCTGAGCGTCATCACACTTCTGAATACGGAGAGTGCCGCTGAGGTCCTGGTCGAACTTGACACGCCCATTCGGCAGGATATACTACAAGAAGTGGATGAAGGTAAGGTCGTTGAAATCATTGGAGCCATGGACTCCGATGATGCTACCGATGTCATTGGGGAGTTGGATGAAGAGGTTGCCCAGAGGGTTTTAAAGGCTATGCCCCGGAAGGAATTCCGGGAGGTCAAGACCCTTCTGAGGCATGATGAAGAGACGGCCGGTGGTATCATGGCCCTGGAAATCGTGGCCGTGAATCAGAATCGGACAACCCAGGAAGCGATGGAGGTCTTGAGACGGAAGGCCGATGAAGTGGAAGATGTCTACAATATTTACGTCGTTGATAACGTTGGCGTCCTTAAGGGTGTTGTTTCTCTGAAAGAATTGGTACTGGCGAATCCGGATACTCAACTCGATCGGATTATGGACAGGGAGGCGATCTCCATACATCCGGAAATGGATCAGGAAGAAGTGGCAAATATATTTCATAAATACGACCTGGTTGCAGCACCTGTCGTTGATCAGCAAGGTCGTCTCGTAGGGCGTATCACTGTCGATGATGTTCTTGATGTTGTTGAAGAAGAGGCTAATGAGGATATTACCATGATGGCAGGTATTACGGATGAGGTCATCACGGAACGATCCATTTTCAGGCTTTCGGGTGTAAGACTGCCCTGGCTACTTGTCGCTTTTGTCGGAGAACTGGGTTCGGCAATTGTGTACCAACGATTTCAGGCTTCGGTCGAAAAAATCATTGCTTCGGCCTTTTTTATCCCCATGATCATGGCAATGGGGGGTAATACGGGGATTCAGTCTGCTACGGTTGTGATTCGAGGATTGGCCACCGGTGATATTAACCTGCGGGATACGGGACGCAGGCTCTTCAAAGAAGTACGTGTGGCTTTTCTCAATGGATTCCTCATATCCCTGCTTCTCTTCGGTGTCGTGACCCTCTGGTTTCGCGATTCAATGTTTGGATTGATCCTGGCTATGGCCATGATCGCGGTCATCTTCAATGCCGCATTCATGGGGACTTTAATTCCCTTTCTGCTTAAGCGCATAGGTATCGATCCGGCTATCGCTACGGGGCCGTTCATTACGACCTCCAACGATATCCTGGGACTCGTCGTGTATTTCAGCATGATTACCTTCTTCCATCAATGGCTATAGGGGAGTAGATGGCCATATTGTCGACAGAGGCCGTAAACCTTCGGGGATGGAAGATGGGTGAAACCTCGTTAATACTATCCCTCTTTACTCGGGATTACGGCAAAATAAAGGTTGTGGCAAAGGGGGGAAGAGGACTCAAGAGCAAATTTAAGGGATGTCTCGAACCCCTGACTCACATTCGAGCGATCTATTACGACAAGCGAACCCGTGAACTTCAGCTTTTAAGTAAGACCGACCTGATTGATCCTCATTTTCACATCATAGGAGATATGGAGCGTACTGCTCTGGGCCTGGCCACAGTCGAGCTGGTGGATAAAGCCATTGTGGGAGAGTCACCCAATCCTGAGATTTTTAATCTCCTGGTTTCAACGCTCAGGGCTATTGATGTGGGAGAGGATTTTTTGGAGGGAAACCTCTGGTTCTTTGAAGGACGTTTCATCGATTTAATGGGTTACAGACCGAGGTGGGATGCGTGCATTCACTGTTCTGCATCTCTGGGTGCAGAGGGTGGATACTTCCAGCCCCAGAGTGGCGGACTTCTCTGCAGTCGCTGCGGCACCGGAAGTGGTGGGTTGATCGTCGGGGGGGAAACCCTGGAGATTCTCTATTGGATGCAGCGGAGTGGAATCAAAGAGGTCGGCAGATTAAAGCCCTCGCCGGCCCAGAAAAAGGAGATCCGCAGGATGTTTGATCTCTATTTTAAGACCCATATTGAGCACATGAAGAGCCTGAGATCACTGGAGCTTTATTATAAACTGGTGGAAGAGTAGGATTTTTCGAAGAAATTGAATTGATCTCTAGACATTGAAGTGCTATTGAAATTTGCTTCAAACCGAATACTTGTTACTGGCTACTGGCTACTGGCTACTGGCTACTGGTTTCTGGTTAAATAAAAAGAATCATTATGATTTAATATGAGTTATAAGAATCTTGAAATATGGAAACTTGACTCAAAATTCAAGATTTAATATTAATACAAGGTTTAAAAAAAAGGCCTCCCAAGGGAGGCCTTTTTTATGATTTTACTGTTCGTCTATTGCAGTGTCAGTGA
>Ga0114922_10002980_pt1 | contig 15840 bp, 11 predicted proteins | sample AartaG_FD_100975 | JGI IMG/M metagenome (GOLD analysis project Ga0114922, IMG submission 100975) | Deep subsurface microbial communities from Aarhus Bay to uncover new lineages of life (NeLLi) - Aarhus_00045 metaG | ecosystem: Environmental > Aquatic > Marine > Oceanic > Sediment | place...
GCGCGTCTGGGGGTAGATGCGATTGAGGCCGGATTCCCGATCTCATCTCCGGGTGATTTTGAGGCTGTGAAGGCGATTGCCGAAAGGGTTAAGGGTCCTACTATCGTGGCATTGGCGCGTGCTGTTCGCCAAGATATTGAAACAGCATGGAACACAATAAAAGGTGCTGAAAAACCTCGTATTCACGTGTTCTTACCGTCATCAGATATTCATATCCAGAAAAAGTTTGGTACAGATCGAAAAAAGCAATTAGAGCGGGGACTGGAGGCCTTAGAATATGCCAAATCTCTGTGTCCTGAGATAGAATACTCCCCTGAGGACGCTTCCAGGACTGATCTAGAATATTTGGCTAAGGTAGTGGAGCAGGTTATTGCTGCTGGTGCTACAGTCGTCAACATCCCGGACACAGTTGGCTATGCAGTTCCCGAGCAGTTCGGCCAGCTCATTGCTTATCTCAAGCGAGAGGTTTCAGACATCGACAAAATCGTGCTCAGTGTTCATTGCCATAACGACCTGGGCCTTGCCACCGCCAACACCTTAGCGGCCATTGAAAACGGAGCAAGACAGGTGGAGTGCACCATGAACGGCCTTGGAGAAAGGGCGGGGAATGCTTCCTTAGAGGAGATTGTCATGGCCATCAAGACGCGGAAGGACTATTTCAGATTCTTCACCACGGTGAACACCCGTGAGATCATGAAGACCAGCAAGTTGGTCAGCCGATTGATGGGGATGCCAGTCCAGGCCAACAAGGCCATTGTAGGCTCGAATGCCTTTTCCCATTCTTCTGGCATCCACCAGGATGGCATCCTCAAAGACCGTGCCACGTACGAAGCTATCCGCCCCGAAGATGTGGGGATCTCCGAACATGCCATGGTTCTTACGGCAAGATCGGGCAGACATGCCCTCAGGCAGAAGATCTCGGAAATAGGCTACGATCTTCCGGAACAAGAGCTTGAAGCTGTTTATAATCAGTTCCTCTCTGTTGCCGACAAGAAAAAGCGAGTCTATGATGAAGATCTGGCTGTCATAGTCCAGGACGCTATCTTTGCCCATTTAGATCACAGTAGACTATACGGCCTTGAATCATACAAACTGACCACGGGCAATGGAGAGGTTCCTGAGGCCAGGGTGAGGCTGCGACGGGAGGGAGTCATTCTGGAGGCGACTGCTCAGGGTGATGGGCCTATCGATGCTATCTTTAAGGCGATTGACAAAGTAGCTGGTGTTTACCACAAACTTGAGGACTTTCAGGTCAAGGCTGTGACCGAGACCAAGGAGGCCATGGGCATTGCGACTGTGCGGGTGTCTCGCGAGGGTTTTCGTGCTGTGGGTCGGGGATCCAGCACTGACATACTCAAGGCCAGCGCCAAGGCTTATGTCCAGGCCATCAACCGGCTCGACTGGTTGCTCCAGCGCAGTTCTGAGGCTGACCCTGTTGAGCATAGCGTCTGAAGCAGCCTTTAGACATCGAACTTGAGGGCTTTGTCCTAATCTGAAATAATACTATTTTATGGTAACCGTTCAATGGTTCAATGGTTCAGGAACCTGTGAACGCCTACATTTTATGATTGATAAATTTTGTGACTCCAGGTATATGAAAATATTTAAAGGTGTAACCAATCTCACACAGATTGAGTGATCTGCTTCATTGATGGCTTGAAACGGATCTACTAATCTTCCAATCATGTGAGCGAAGCGAAGTTCATAGCATAGGAATTTCCTTTTGATGCTTTGCAAGTATTCGTCAAAGGCCTGCCCTGGCGCGACGTGCTCAAATCAATCTACTAAGCCTATAATCCAGGTCTGGGCCAGGGGTTGCGGTTGCGCAGCTCGTTTCGGTGCTCGGTTTGCGTCAAACGGCCCGCCTTGGCGCGACAGAATCAGGACAATGCCACGGAGAGAAAAACCCGGTCTGGGCCAGGGTTTTGAAAAATGACGCAACGCCGCTGTGGGAGCGGCTTTCTAGCCGCGACAATCGGGGCTGAAAGCCCCTCCCACGAGCAGCGTAACCGATAGACGGTAGACGTTAACTTGAGATTTGTATGAAAGGCTTTACTACGAGAAGTCTTGCATTTTGCGTCTCCCATTTTCTACTTTGCAGTCTCATATTCTTGGGGTGTGCTACAGTAGCTACAAAAAAGACTGTGATTACCCCCGAGATCATGACCTTCTTCAAGGGGACATTCAAGGTTGATCCATATCTAAAGACTCATATGCCCAGGACCGTAGCCGTGCTTCCTTTTGTGGATCAATCTAAGAGCAAGCAGGGTATCGAGGCCGTTCGCAGGGCATTTTACAACCATTTTAGTGCTCTTCCATATACAGATGTAGAGCTTTACCGCGTGGACCGCCTTTTGAGGAAGGCCGGACTCACCGATCCCAAAGTCATCGCCAACACCCCGCCCCAGAGACTTGGAGAGATCCTGAACGCAGACGCTGTGATACTTGGTGACGTGTCAAATTTCGACAAGTTCTATGCCCTGCTCTATTCACAGGTAGCCGTGGGGGCAGAGATGAAAATGTTTGACACCAAGAGCGGACATTTCCTGTGGAGCGGCCAACATGTGGCCCGGAAACACGAAGGCGGAATCTCGGTTTCTCCGGTAGGCATCGTTGCTACGATCGTGTCCACTGCCATGAATGTCCGGGACGTTCAGCTCCTCAGGGCCTGCGACGACCTGTTCCGGGACATGGTCAAAACAATCCCGGCGCCCACTATAGCCGAGGCAACCCGGCTTCCTGTCATAACCCTTCTCACCCAGGACACGAAAGGTCTTCCCAGAAAGGCTGGAGATGAAATCAAGGTGGTTATTAAGGGAGATCCCAACATGCAGGCGAGCTTTGATGTGGGGAGCTTCAAGAAAGGGATTGACATGGTCGAGGTGGAGCCGGGTGGCTACCTGGGAACGTACAGGGTGGTTCCCGGAGACAATGTGACCAGGGCCATTGTCACTGCATATCTGACCGATGATTCGGGAAACACTGCAAGCTGGATCGATCCAGTGGGCACAGTGAATATCGATACCAATCCGCCAGCAACCCCCAAGGAGCCGAGTACGGTGGGCCGTGACAGCTTTGTGATCCTGGACTGGGCCAAGAATTCCGAAGCGGATCTTGCCGGCTACCGTATCTATCGGAACAAAACACCCCTCACGGGATTTGAGGTCCTGGACAACACAGAATTCAACACCTATAAGGATCGGCAAGCGGCTAACTTCCAGAGATATTACTACAAGGTGTCGGCAGTGGATCGGGCTGGCAACGAGAGTGCAAAGACCAATGCGGTTATTGGCATGGCTGTAGCGCCCGGACCCACACCGTTTTCGGGGGAGGTGGCAGAGAATACAACGTGGCATGCCGGAGCAAGTCCCTATGTGCTTGAAGGGCCTGTGACGATTAGAGATAAGGCCACTTTAACCATCGAGCCGGGCACTATAATTCAATCCACGGGTAGCGGGCTTCGAGTCGATGGTCGTTTGCTTGCTTGCGGCGACGAAGCACGCCTTATCGTCTTTGCAGGCCAGGATCACAAACCCTGGGAAGGGATATCTTTTTACAATGTAAAGGGCAAAGAGAATCTGGTACAGGGCTGTAAAATCCGTGACGCGAAAGCAGGAATTGCCTGTCGATCATCTTCGCCTGTTATAAGGGATTGCGAATTCGTCAACAACATGGACGGCATCAGTGTGATGGGCGCATTTTCGGAACCCGGGATATTCAATAACACAATTCATAAGAATAGCGGAATCGGGCTGGTAGTACTGGAAGGGGCGAGGCCCACGATTGAGGGAAATACGATCCGGGAAAACAGCAAAGGGGGGACATTTATTGAGGGAGCGGAACCCACAGTCGTCCATAACACCATAGTTCAGAATTCAGGGTGGGGAGTCTGTGTTGTTAAGAGCCATCCCGAGATCAGGGGAAACAACATCCATAACAATGAACCTTACGACATGGTGGGTACCATGTCTGGTGAGCCTTTCTGTGCCCGAAACAACTGGTGGGGAACCAAGAACGGACTTGACATCCTTGCAAAAATCAAGGGACGTATTGACATTAGCAGCATCCTGGACGACCCTTATTCCCTGGGCAAGAGCGTCAGGCTGCCCATTCTTCCGGGGCCATTGGGCGGTGAGATAAGGGATGACGCCTTTCTCACCCTTTCCAACAGTCCATATACGATTGAAAAGGAGATAATCGTTGATGGCGGAGCCACCGTGTACGTTGAGCCAGGCGTCAGGCTGATGTTTGATCAAAACACCTCGATCATTTTAGAAGACGGAGGCATCGTGGCTCGGGGAAAGGAGGGGCAACCTATTGTTTTTACATCATCGGGTGCCTCATCTTCGGCTGGAGACTATTTGAATGCGGTCCGTTTTGCCGCCCGGACCAAGGTCAATAGTTTCTTTAAGTATTGTGTGATGAAACATGCGACTACCGCAATTGACGTCCACTTTGGGTCGCCTGAAATATTGTATTGTTATATTGCCAACAACGCACAAAGCGGCATTAAGTGTCGTAACGATGCTGCCCCCAAGATCTTTTATAACACGATTACAGGAAACACGGGCACTGGAGGGATTGAATGTGTGGGCACGTCAAGGCCGAAGATCAATCACAACAATATTGTAAAGAACGCCGTAGGCATCCAGGCCTTTTCCACGATTTTGATAGATGCCCGATACAATTGGTGGGGCAAAACCCCTCCGGATGATAGCCTGATCTGGGGAGAGAACATCAATTTCAAGCCCTGGCTTGAGGGACCGGAAGAGAAGGCGTTTACGAACAATGGATAGACGACATTTCTTAAGATGGATAGGCAAAGGAATCCTTGGCACTTCAGGGTATTGGCTTTGCGCCAGAGGCGTGGCGTGGGGAAAGTCGGCCTTTGAGTATGCCCTTGAGGGACAGAACCTGATTGCGGCCAAGCGCTTTGCCGAGGCCAGGGATGTGCTGAAAGAAGCCGTTCGCCTGGACCCGAAGAGTGATTGGGCCCACGGCCTTCTTGGGCGTGCATACTACGGTCTTGGCCAGAAAGCCGAAGCAGTGGCGGCTTTCAGGGAGGCGGTGCGGATCAATTCTGCCGACACCTATTCCCGTATGATGATTGAGATCATTACCCAGAAGCCGATACGCAGGCTGAAGAAACCAGTACGTCCACTTACCCCCTTGGAAAAAAAGGCCAGGGCAGAAGAAGAGGCCATGCTCAGCCAGCTTACCCCTGAGGGTGGCCTGGCCTACCAGGTCAAACGGGTCGTGATTGACCCTGGTCACGGCGGGTTTGATTCGGGAGCAGTAGGGCCCACCGGACTGAAAGAAAAGGACGTAACCCTTGATCTTGCCCAAAGTGTAAAACGAAAGATTTCCGAAAAGGGGAGGATCAAATGCTTCTTGACGCGGACCGGAGACTACTATATCCCTCTCAGTGATCGGACGGTCATTGCCAACCAATACCAGGCTGATCTCTTTGTCAGCATCCACATCAATGCCAATGAGAACCGAAAGGCACACGGCTGCGAGACCTACTACTGTTCGGAGAAGGCCTCCAGTAAGGAGGCGGCCATGGTTGCAGCCTTTGAAAACGCAGTGCTCAAGTACGATGAACCCTTCAAAAAAAGGCCTGGCTACATAGATATTGAGGAAATCCTTTTCAACTTTGAACGAAGGCTCTACTGGGAGGAGAGCGGCAAATTTGCCAGGACCTTCCAGAACCGTTTTGAGCAAGCCCTACCTTTCAAGAGCCGGGGGGTTCATTCGGCCAATTTTTTTGTCCTTCGACGCGCAAAGATGCCATCGATCTTGCTTGAGACCGGGTTCATTTCGAATCACGATGAAGAGGCCGCACTGAAAAAGGCATCGATTAGAGACGAGATCGTCGCTGCTGTGATAAGGGGACTGTTAAATGGACGTGGATGACCTTATCTTTCAAGGAGCTGACTACCATTACAAGGGGGAACTTGACAAGGCCATTGCCAAGTTCCAGGCTGCCGTCAGAATCGAGCGCCAAAACGAGTATGCACACAACCAGCTCGGCATCCTTTATGCCAAAAAAGAGCGGTTTGACGCTGCTTTTCGTGAGTTTCAGAAGGTAGCCCAGATCGATGGACATAACACCTATGCCCTGTTGTGGCTTGGGATTCTTTACCTGAAACAAGGAAACCTTAACCAGGGTTTTGAAAAATTCCAGAGAATTATTGAGATCGATCCAAACAATGCCGATGCCTATTATTTCTTGGGGGCAATCTACAATTTCAGGCACAATACTGCCAAGGCGATAAAGTACTTAAAGAAGGCCAGAGATGCAGACTCTGACGAATCCGACACCCATTACCGACTGGCCCAGGCATTTCATAACCTGGACATGACCGCCAATGCACTCCTGGAGTATCAGCGGACATTGGCCCTGAAGCCCTCTCATACAAAGGCCATCAACGGGATCGGATGGCTGTACTACAATCGTGGAGAGCGGGATGCAGCCATCGCCGAATGGAAAAAGACCCTAAAGATGAATCCCAGGGACCGCGACGCCATTTTCAATCTGGCCAAGGCTTACAATGATTTTGCCTGGGAGGCTATGAAGAGGAACAAGCCAAAGGAGGCAATTTCGTACTGGAAAAAGACCCTTGGGGTTGACCCCAAAAACAAGGCTGCTGTGCACTATCTCAAGAAGTACAAGGCGTGAACCATGAAAGGAAGTTCACTTTAGGCACTCTGTTATTGACGAATAACGAATTTCAAATAACGAAAAGGAGGGTATTATGAAAACAAGAACACTGGTTGTTGTTGCTGTTGCGCTCATGCTTGCATTTCCGGCAATAGAAGGCTTTACGGCTGAATGGCACCAGCTTGTGGAAACGGTTGGCACCCATGGAAGTATCAACTGGTCCGAGGGGATCATTACGGCCACAGGCATTGGAACGCCGCCTGAAAAGTATTATGGGAAGCCCCAGGCCCGCCCTATGGCCCTCAGGGCAGCTCAGCTAGATGCTTACCGCAATCTGCTTGAGGTAACCAGGGGTGTGAGGGTCGACTCGACCACCGTGGTGAGAGACTCCATGGTTGAGAGTGACGTGATCCGGTCGCAGGTGGAAGGTATGGTCAAAGGGGCCCAGACCATCAAGAAGGAATATCTTTCAGATGGGACAGTGGAAGTGACCATGGCCATGGATCTCCATGGAGGATTTGCCCAGCTCATACTCCCCAAGGACATCAAACAGGTGCCAGAGATCAAAACGATTTCCCCTGCACTTCCTGCACCTCCAATGGTTGGGGATGCACCAGTGCCCACGTCACCGGTGCCCACGACCCCAACACCCGCACCGACCATCTTTACTGGGCTGGTGGTGGATGCTTCCGGCTTAAGCGCCCGTCCTGCTATGTCGCCCAAGATCTTTGATGAAAATGAGCAGGAAGTTTACGGCTCGGGCTATGTGAGCCGAGAATTTGCCGTTCAGCAGGGCATGGCCGGGTACGCTAGGGACCTGACTGCAGCCCAATCTAATCCGCGAGTAACCAATGAGCCTTTTACGGTCAAAGGTCTGAAGACGGAAGGGCCGGGTCGGTCCAATGTTGTCATTAGCAATGCTGATGCAGCCAGGATTCGAGGCGCTTCTGAGAATCTTTCGTTTTTGAAGAAGTGCCGTGTCATGATTGTTTTGGACTGATCGGTGATCGTAAAGCGCAGAGCGCAGAGCGCAAAGGGCAAGAACGCTATGCTCCATGCTCCATCGAATAACGACTCACAGGAGGTATTATTATGAAGACAAAGCATAAAATGATAGTCGTAGCCCTGATAGGGGTTTGGCTGACCGCCATCTTTTTCTTTCAGGGATGTGCTCCCAGGGTGCGCGTTCCAGAGAGTCTCATGGACACCCCTGAACATCACGTGCAAAGCGGTATGAAACTCCTCAAGTCGGGCAGATACGATAGTGCCATGCGTGAATTTGACCTGGCCAAGGAACTTGAACCGGAGTTTTCAGGGGCATACGTTGGCTCTGGCCTGGTGTTTGGATACATGGGTGATTTCAAACAGGGAATCGAAGATATGGAAAAGGCTGTTGACCTGGCCAGGACCAGGGGGGAAAAGGTCGATGCCAATGTAGGTCTGATACGATTGTATTCGTTAGGTAAGAAGTCTACCCACAAAAAATGGCTTAAGAAGGCCAAAGGGGCCTATGAAGACGCTATCGACCTTCAGCCTGAGTCCTCTGCTGCTCACTACTATATGGGCGAGGCCTACAAGGGGGCTTTGAATTTCGAGAAGGCAAGCCAGCTTTTCAAGAAGGTGTTGGACATCAACAAGACCTACGTAGTTGAGGCAAACGATGCGTGGAAGCTGATCCAGAAAATACAAAGAGCAGCACCCGGCACCATGATCGGCAAAAAGATTGCCCTGGTGGATCAGATCACCCGTGCTGATGTTGCAGCCCTTTTTATCCAAGAACTCAAGATAGATGATCTCTTCGAAAAAAGGACCAAGAAAGAATTTGACACGAAGTTCAAGAGCCCGGAGAAGGAGTTTGTGGCCGAACAATTGGTCAAGACGCCAGCAGCAGTCGATATTGGAGACCACGTGCTAAGGACGGATATGGAGGCTGTGATGGAGCACGGTATCAAAGGCATAGAGCCATATCCGGATCACACCTTCAAGCCTGATCAAAAGATTGGACGGGCCGAGTATGCCATAATGATCGAAGACATCCTGATCAAGGCAACAGGGGATGAGGAACTCGCCACCAAGTTTATCGGCGGGTCGTCCCCTTTTCCGGATCTGAGGAGTGACCTTCCGTACTATAATGCTGTCATGGTCTGCACGACACGAGGCATTATGGAAACCAAGGATATGACCACGGGCGAGTTCGATCCGATGGGGTCGGTTTCAGGGGCAGATGCCTTGTTAATAATACGCAGGTTACAGTCTGTGATCAACCCGTAAATTGCTGATCGCAAAGCGCATAGGGCACAGTGCGACTTTCGGCTGCAACCAAGGTAGAACTCTCTAAGCGCTATGCGCCATTGAATAACGGATGACAGGGTTTAGAAAATATCTTGTTTTGGTCTTACTTCTCCTCGGGTGTGCCAGCGGATTCGATAACTCGGCATGGGCTCAGGAGACCCTCCCGCCTGGAGAGCCTATCCTCCCAGGTGGCGCCATTTTTCCGAGCCAGCTACCGACCCAGAGGGGCTCTGCCCCGGCGGGAGTGGCCTCTGGCCCAGGAGGGGAATCCTCTAGGACTGCCGGTGGGTTGGAAGCTGGGCAAGAGGCGAGTGAAACCAGGACCATAGACCTCATTGGGAGGGGCACGATTTATCGTGATAATGTGGCCGGGGCTAGAGACAAGGCAATAGAAGACGCCTTGCAGGGCGTGGTTGAACGGGCGGTCGGCCTTCTGATTTCCCCAGCATCGGTAGTGCAAGACTTCCAGCTCTTGAGTGATCGGGTCTATGATCAGACCAAGGCGTTCATTCATGACTACAGGGTCCTGACTGAGTCAAAGTCTGGCCCATATTATCGTGTGGTGGTGCAAGCCACCGTATCTATGAGTTCTATTCAAGATAAACTTCAAAGTATCGGCATCCTTCTAACTCGTAAGGGGATGCCGACGATCATGTTCTTTTTGTCCGAGCAGAATATTGGCGAGCCTTCACCTCGGTACTGGTGGGGACAAAGCCCCCCTGGTACTCATCCGTCCGTCACCGAAAAAGCGCTTTCAGAGTACATGCATGAAAAGGGTTTTGTCATTGTGGACCGGGCAGCGCTAAACCGGGACATTCAGCTCGGACCAGAATCTATAGGTCCTGAGTTGAGCGATGATACCGCAGTAGAACTGGGGAAGGAGTTTGGTGCTGATCTCGTTATAGTTGGCAAGGCTGTGGCCCGCTATAGTGGGAACGTCCTGGATAAAAACATGAGGTCCATTCAGGCTGGAGTGTCTGCACGTGCTATCAGGACAGACAGCGGGATGGCCATTGCTTCGTCCCAAGGAACCAGGGCAGCCGTTCATTCGGATGACAAAGTTGGAGGCGCGGAAGCCCTCATCCTTTCCGCTTCAGTGGTGGCTCGGGACCTCGTGAGGCAAATCGCGACCAGGTGGCGCAAGGAAGCGAGGCAGCCTGTTCTGGTGGAATTGATCGTAAAGGGTATTGGAGAGTATGCCGATTTTGTCAGGTTCAGAACGCATCTTAGGAACGATGTTCGTGGTGTCAGGAACGTATACTTGCGCAGCATCAGGGCTGGTGAGGCGATGATGGATGTTGATGTTATGGGAAATGCCAAGATTCTGGCAGATGAGTTGATGTTGCAGCGCTTTGAAAACCTTGCAGTAAACATTTTTGAGATTTCCGAAAAAGGGGTAAAGCTTGAGCTGATACCCAGCCTCACACCAGAATCGTGAACCGTGGCTTGGGAGCCACCAATTTGTGGGAGCGGCTTTCTAGCCGCGACGGTCGCGGCTAGAAAGCCGCTCCCACAGAAAGGTCCAAATGAAACATAAATGTTCAGTCACTCTTTTTGCTCTGGTCACACTGATTCTTTTCTCTGTGGCCTCAAGAGGCTTTACTGATGAACCTGAAGTCGTTGAGGTGGAAGGCGGGCAGGCCAAGGTGACCTTGCTTGAAGGCAACGCAGATCTCTTTCGCAAAAAACCAGAGCTAAGACAATCTTTGAGCGAAGGGGATGTGCTCCGCCATGGGGATCGCGTGACTACTGGAAATAAGACCAGAATCGAATTGGGTATGCCTGACGGAAGCTTTCTACGGTTTGACGAAAAGACAACCTTTGAGTTGATTTCAGCAGGTTACGATGAACAAACCAGGCAGCGGCATATTCAGGTACACTTGGCACTGGGTAAGACATGGGCAAAGGTCGCAGGGCTGGTAGGGGGCCGAGGAAGGTTTCAGGTTTCAGCCGAGAATGCCATTGCAGGTGTTCGGGGAACCACCTACCGAATGAACGTAAATCCGGACACATCTGTTGTCGTCAAGGTCTATTGGGGAGAGGTCAGTGTGAGCAGCCCCCCCCAAAAGGTGGACAGGCCCAAGAGGGTTTCCGAACCAAGTAGGGTAGAAGGCCCTCACCCGGTTCAGGGTCCCCGCCCTGTTACTATGCAGGAGTGGACTTATATCGTTCGGGCTATGCACCAGATCACTATCCTGCCGGATGGTACGGTCTCAAAACCCTTTCGTTTTGATCCCGAGGTGGATGCCGATGACTGGGTACGATGGAACCAGATGCGCGATCAGATGCGATGATCGTAAGGCGTTCAATTCCCATAAACGTTCCCAACACACTGACACTTCTCCGGATCCTGTTAACCCCGCTTTTTGCCATTTGTTTGATGAAACACCTCTTCGGTCTTGCCTTGTTGGTCTTTGCAATCGCTGCGGTAAGCGATGGCATGGACGGGCTCATAGCCCGTCTCTTTCATCAGAAGACCACACTGGGGGCCTACCTGGACCCGGCTGCCGACAAGCTATTGTTGACAACGGCATTTGTGACCTTGGCGATTCAGGAACTTATTCCGAGCTGGCTGTCAGTCATTGTTATCACACGGGATGTTCTGATCCTGTTTGGGATTGCTCTTTTTATTATGACGGGTCGCGAGTTTCAACCGGTGCCATCCATCCTTAGCAAGATCACAACCGTGGTACAGCTGGCCAGCGTGCTTGTAGTTTTGGTGGCCCACCAGGCCCCGAGGATAGCTCAGATTCAAGGGCCACTATTCTGGTTTGCGGCCGGCATGACCATGGTTTCTGGATTTCAATACATTTACAGGGGTATGAATATTCTCCAGGAAGAATCGTAACAGTGGTTCCGGCAACCAAATTCGTCTTGGTGAAGACCCTCTATTTCTCTTGACACTGCCGGCAATACTTGATAGCAAAAAAACATGCAGGCACGTAGCTCAGGGGGAGAGCGCTACCCTGACACGGTAGAAGTCGCGAGTTCAAATCTCGCCGTGCCTATTCCATTGAAGAGGACACGGGAGACTGGGCAGCGTCAGTTTTGATCATGATCTAAAACATGATAAGGTAGAAGGCATCTGGATAGATGATACTTCAGATGCCTTTTGTTCTTTCATGGGATTCTCAACATGCGCATTCTTTTGATCCATGCAGACAGATTTTCGTTTCGTGTTACAGGCGAAACCTCGGTGTCTATGCCGAGCGAGCTGGAAAAGGCGAGCCGTGAGGGTGAGATTGCTGAATGCCTGGTGGTCTTTATGGCAGCCGAAAAGGGTGATGAGGCTGATGTTGATTCAGTCGTCAATCAGGTGATCGAAGAGGTTCTATCACTTGCAGATCAACTCGGTACACGCCATCTGGTCATTTATCCGTATGCCCATCTGTCAAGCACGCTTTCTTCCCCCCGTGTGGCAGTGCGACTGTTTGATGAGATTTGCCGGCAGCTTCAAAGCCACGACCATTTCAAGATCTTGAGGGCGCCCTTTGGTTACTACAAGGCATTTGAGATTGGTTGCAAAGGACACCCCCTGTCAGAGTTGGCCAAAACGATCACGCCGGGCAGACCTGCGAAAGGATCCGCTGAGGCCGAAGAGTCTGAGGCCATCAGGGCAGAAAAGACCCTGAAGTCCGAATGGATTATCATGACACCTGACGGGAAACAGGTATCGGCGGAAGATTTTTCATTTGCTGCACGGCCTAACCTGGAACGGTTGTACAGGTATGAGAAGTCAGGAACCCGTGTGTCCGATCAAGCCCCCCCGCATATTGAGTTGATGCGGCGTATGGAGCTGGTTGATTACGAGCCAGGAGCAGATCCCGGTAATTTTCGGTGGTACCCAAAGGGCCAGTTGATGAAGCGCCTGGCTGAGACCTATGTCAGCGGGCTGGTCACTGATCATGGCGGGATGCAGGTGGAGACCCCTATCATGTACGATTATCAGCATCCCAAGCTCAGCCTCTACCTCCAGCGATTTCCGGCCCGCCAGTATGTGCTCCTCTCAGGCCAGAAAGAATATTTCCTCCGTTTTGCAGCCTGTTTTGGGCAGTACCTGATTCAACATGATATGCAGATTTCCTACCACCACCTGCCATCTAAACTCTACGAGCTAACCCATTACGCTTTCAGGCGGGAGCAGTCCGGGGAGCTGGCTGGACTAAAACGTCTGCGGGCCTTTACCATGCCGGACCTTCATACGCTGGTAAAAGACGTGGAACAGGCCAAGGAGGAATTCCTGTGCCAGACCGAATTGGCCATTCAGTGTATGGAAGGTTTTGGGCTCGATTTTGAGGTAGCCATACGGTTTGTGCGAGATTTTGCTGATCAGAATAGGTCCTTTGTTGAAGAGATCACCTCCTGTTGTGGCCGCCCGGCCCTGATGGAATTGTGGGACGAACGGTTTTTTTACTTTGTTGCAAAGCTTGAATTCAATTTCATTGATGCTCTGGACAAAGCGGCCTGCTTGTCAACAGTCCAGATAGATGTGGAAAATACCGAAAGATTTGATATAACCTATGTAGACAAAAATGGGGAAAAACAGTACCCCCTTCTATTGCATGCCTCTATCTCCGGCTCGATAGACAGGATCCTCTACGCTATACTGGAGACCCAGGCTATGGCCATGACGAAAGGACAAAAGCCCTCATTTCCCTTTTGGTTGGCCCCCATTCAGTTACGCCTTGTTCCGGTGTCTGAGAAATTCGATGGTCCCTGTAAGCAGGTCTTGAAAAAGGTGCCATATCGAATCGACTATGACGATCGGGACATCACCATGGGCCGGAAAATAAGGGATGCGGAAAGGGAATGGATCCCCTATATTTTGGTTTTGGGAGCAAAAGAGGTTGCAGAACAGTGCCTCAACGTCCGAACCAGGGACGGGGCTCAGAGAAAGATGGCTCTGCCCGAGCTTCTGGCAGAAATCGAGCCACAGATGAAGGAGAAACCTTTTCTGGGGTTGCCCTTGCCACAATGCCTTTCTCGACGTCCGATTTTTGTGGGGTAAGTCGCCATAAGGTCTTGTGTGAACAGTACGTCTTGTAGTATAAAAAGAATTTGTTCATGGGTAGTCACGCATAGTGCATAGCGCAGAGAGCAGAGAGCAAAGCGGAAAGACCAGAGAGCAGAAAAACGCCATGCATTTTGCGCTATGCTTTTTGCGCCTTAACCATCAAGGAGGTGAAGAATATAGCTAAGCGCATCAACGTAAACCGAAGGATTCGGGCCAAAGAGGTGCGGTTGATAGATATAGACGGCAAGCAAGTCGGGGTCGTGCCGTTTAAGGAGGCTTTGGAAACAGCAGAATCCCACGGGTTGGATCTGGTTGAGGTTGCTCCCAATGTTAGTCCGCCGGTTTGTCGAATCATGGATTATGGCCGATACAAGTACGAACAGAGCAAGAAATTTCAAGAGGCCAAGAAACGGCAGTCAACTTTTCAAGTCAAAGAGATAAAAATACGTCCCATGACCGGAGAGCATGACTTGCAGGTTAAGGTGCGCCACATAAAGCGTTTCCTGCAGAATCGGGATAAGGTAAAGGTTACGATCATCTTCAGGGGACGAGAGCTTGCCCACACAGACCTCGGGGCAGCGCTTTTACAACGTGTGGCTGAAGAAACATCGGAATTTGCCGTCGTGGAGCAGGGAGCCAGGAGAGAGGGCCGCATCATGGTCATGATTCTTGCCCCCAAATAACTCCCCGGAAATCTCCTCTTCGGAATTCATGAATCGTTATTCGAAAATCGGTAACCGTTTACACCCCTACCCCCACCCTGAATGCTCTTGAATTAAGGGTTGATGGTTTGGCAAGAAGTGGAATTAAGTGAATATGTCATTTCGACCCCTTCGCTTCTGTCATTCCGAGCGAAGCGCCCGCCCTGCCCGCCCTGGCGCGACAGAAGTTGGACCATGCCCAGGGAAAAAAACCCGGTCTGGGCCAGGGGCGCGACAGGGGCTCGAGAATATCTCCAGGAAAAGAAACCCGGTCTGGGCCAGGGAGGAATCTTAGTATTATGCTCAGGACAGGCTCCGGGAGAAATCTTGCACTTCCAGCAGGTTGCACAACAAAGATTTCTCATTAAACCCTATAGATTTCGCGTCATCCTTCATAATGATTAGAGTAATTCGTGCCTGCCCCGTAGCTCCGGGAGATGGTACGGGGTAATCTGCGAAATCTGTGGATTAGACGATTAGACGATAAAGATAAAGAGAGGACAGAAGCGATGCCCAAAATGAAGACGAACCGAGGTGCTGCAAAGCGCTTTAAGGTAACGGGAACGGGAAAAATAGTCTATTCAAGGTCGAATGCAAACCATATCCTGACCAAAAAGACATCCAAAAGGAAACGGAAGCTTCGAAAGTCCCATATTATCGACAAAAACAACAAGCGGATGGTGAACGTACTGATTCCGTACAAGTGATTGTGGGAGCGGCATTCTTGCCGCGACTGTCGCGGCTGGAAAGCCGCTCCCACAAATCAGGAATCCCGATTACACGATACTCAGATACAGGGAGGAACGTACATGCGAGTCAAACGCGGTTTTAAGGCCAGAAAAAGGCGAAAAAAAATATTGAAGCTTGCCAAGGGTTACCGCGGCGGTCGCAGCAAGCTGTACCGCACGGCAGCCGACGCCGTGGACAAGGCATTACAGTATGCTTACAGGGATCGAAGGGCGCGCAAGCGAGATTTCAGGAGATTGTGGATTGCCCGGATCAATGCGGCAGCACGACTTAACAACCTGTCATACAGTCGTTTAATACAAGGATTGAAGCGCGCGCGCGTAGAGATCGACCGGAAGATACTGGCCGAGATGGCTGTCTCAGATCCGAACGCTTTTTCCCGCCTGGCGGCCATTGCCGCAGGCCCAGAATCGCATTGAAGA
>Ga0114922_10002981_pt1 | contig 15834 bp, 17 predicted proteins | sample AartaG_FD_100975 | JGI IMG/M metagenome (GOLD analysis project Ga0114922, IMG submission 100975) | Deep subsurface microbial communities from Aarhus Bay to uncover new lineages of life (NeLLi) - Aarhus_00045 metaG | ecosystem: Environmental > Aquatic > Marine > Oceanic > Sediment | place...
CTCCCATCGGTTGTCACCTCCTTTTTTAAAAAAATTAAAAGTGACATTTTACACCATGGGGGACATTTCTATTTTGGCTTCAAGGGGACATTATCATTTTGGTGTGACAAAAAATGATGATATTGTGCCACTAACATGTATAGTTGACAGATTATTGTAAAAGAAGGGATGTTTCATTAAACTGGGGCTATTTCTGGAAGTATTATGGCTTGTTTAATCTGTAAAATGATTGATGGACTAATTAATCCTCCTGGCGGGATTATTCACCGAGATGATCAAGTCATTGTGAACCATATCTTAGACATTAACATTCCCGGATATGTGATTTTATCTTCTTTAAGACATGTAACTGCATTCGAGCAATTAGATTTACAGGAATTAAACAGGTTATCTGTAATATTGCAGTCAACCATACAGAAGTTAAAACAGATTTTATCGGTTGATAAGGTATATATCTGTAGTTTCTGTGAAGAAACCGAACACATTCATTTTCATCTTTTCCCGCGATACGATTGGATGCTTAATATAAAAGATGCTTATGTTGAGGGGAAATTTGATGGTGCTAAATTATTTAGTTATATAAGAAATGAGTATAAAACGAGTACAGATCAGGTTAGTTCGAATGAAAAAGTTATTAAGGTAGTTGACACTTTACGGAAGTTTATAGTTGAATAAGGCTAAAGATGAAAAAAGTCGATTTAAAAAAAGAATTGAAAAACCTTTATCAGCCGTTAAATACCAACATTGAAGTAGTTGTTGTTCCAGAGATGAATTTTTTAATGATGAATGGTAAAGGTGATCCAAATACTTCACAAGAATATAAAAAGGCTATTGAAACGCTGTTCGCTGTTTCTTATAACTTGAAGTTCATGGTTAAAAAGAGCAGTTTAGAGATAGATTATGTGGTTATGCCGCTTGAGGGTTTATGGTGGGTTGAGAATATGGAAAAATTTACTCTAGACAATAAAAGTAATTGGCATTGGACTGCGATGATCATGCAGCCAAAATTTATTACAAAAGAAATGGTTGATAAAGCCTGCGTAGATGTTGCACATAAAAAGCATTTGCCTACGGAGCTTATTCAGTTTGAAAGCTTTTATGAAGGACATGCTGCGCAAATCTTGTATATAGGTGCATATAGCGAAGAAAGTGATACCGTTAAAGCTATACATTATTTCATTAAAAACAAAGGGCATAAGTTAACTGGTAAACATCATGAGATATATTTAAGTGATCCTAGGAAAACTAAGCCAGAAAAGCTTAAGACAATAATTCGGCGGCCTTTTATCTAGAACACAATATTATTAAATATGTGTTTTAGCGGATCATTTAGTTTTTTTTCGATAATAAGCATATTAATGCCAATTATTTTCGCAAGCATCATCTATTTTGTTAGCGGGTCATTATTAGTGAAATATAAAAAGTAAATCAAGTTAAACCAGTGTTAATCTTGGAATAACAAAATTACTGCAATAAAATAATGCGCCAATGCATTATCCATTATTGCATTATCCATTGATGCATTATATAATCTCTTTTAAAGTAACTTGAAAAGGAATAAAAAATGAAACCGCGACATTATTTCCCCTTAGGAAAAGCCTATGGCGAAGCCTTCTGTAACAGGAAAGAAGAAACTCAAACACTTTTAGGCAACCTTGAGAATGGCAAACACACCTTTTTAGTGAGTCCTAGACGTTATGGAAAATCCAGCCTTTGTGAACATGTTTTCACGCTAACTGCTTTATCTCGATCAAAATTAGATTTCCATTTAGCAATTAACGAGAAAGATGTAGAACGTATTATTATTAGTGGGGTAACTGAACTCATCGGAAAAGCTATTGGCAGAGTTGAGAAATTATTAGTAGCTCTAAAAAAATATACCAAGAGATTAAAACCAAAATTTAGTGTTGGAACTGAAAATTTTCACCTTGAATTGGAAATTGCCAACGATAGCAGTCCTGCAGAAAATATTGCTGAAGCTTTACTTCTTCTGGATAAACTGCTTCAAAAAAGGAACAAACAGGCTATTTTGTTGTTTGACGAATTTCAAGAAATTGCACAGATAGAATCAGGAAAAAGTATTGAAGGAGCAATTCGTCATGTTGGACAAGAGACACGGAAATTATCTTTTATCTTTTCTGGAAGCAATTCTCATATATTGAAAGGCATGTTTGAAGATGAAAGAAGACCATTATATAAATTATGCCGAAAGTTAATGCTAGGCCGAATTAATGAAGTTCATTATCAAGCGCACTTAAATAAAGCCGCCAAAGCTATGTGGAATCAAAATCTAAAACCCGAAGTCTTTAATCGAATTATGGGTTTAAGTGAAAGACACCCTTATTATGTGAATTATCTCTGCGATATTTTATGGTCTGAACATAAGGTGATACCTGAAGTTAATCATGTGGATGAAGCTTGGGATATAGTTGTTGAAGAGGAGCGAAGCGATTTATTAAAGGATTTTTTCATGCTTACAGAAAATCAGCGTAAGCTTTTAATTTACATTGCCAGTCAAAACGCGGAAACAATTTATTCAGATGAAGCAGCAAAACAAATGGACCTTCCAATAAGTTCTATTTCAAGAGGTTTAAATAGCCTCATAGAAAAAGGTTATATTGAAAAAACACATGAACAATATCAATTGATTGTTCCTATATACAAAAAATTGTTAAAAACCTAATTTTACTAGTGGCTACGGGTGGTCTCGAACCACCGACCTCGGCATTATGAGTGCCGCGCTCTAACCAACTGAGCTACGTAGCCATGTGTTCTAAAAGAAAAATATTTTGTAGATTTGTTTACGGAATGTCAATAAATCACTCTACAATTAAAGCACACTTTTGATAAAAGGAATTGTTAATCTACGCTGTGCGCTAAGTGAAGCTTGATCTAGTTTTTCTAGAACCGCAAAAAGACTAGTGGTACCTCTTGCATATCTATTCAACATAAATCTACCAGCCTCATGTGATAAATATAAACCGCGAGACTTTGCCCGTAGACGTAGTGTAGTTAATTTCTGATCATCCGATAATGGTTGTATTTGGAAAGTGATTCCGCTACTTAATCTAGATTTTAAGTCGGGCAGATTAATAGGTAATGTAAACGGTGCTGTATCAGCTGATATTAATAGAGATTTCTTTTGATCCAATAATTTATTAAAAACATGAAAAACTGCTTCCTCCCACTGATGCTGACCCGCGATGCTATGTATATCGTCTAGACAAAGTAACTGCATTGCTTCCAAATCTTCCAATACTTGTGGTGATAGTTCGGTAGCTGATAATGGTAAATAAATTGATGATAACCCATGTTCATTTGCGGCTTGGCAACAGGCTTGCAATAAGTGGCTGCGTCCACAACCAGATTTTCCCCAAATATAGGTAAATTGTCCTTCATTACCGCCACTTAGATTACGTAAATGCGCGATTAATTGTTGATTATCCTTAGAATAGAAATTATCAAAAGTAGCATCATCTCTCAGTCTAATGTTTAGAGTCAATTGTCTGAACTCATTCATCTCAAGCTTGAGTCCAATGATAAAATAAATCTGCTTTTGTGTCTTCAATAACAGGTTGAATAGTAATAAGTTTATTGCTGTAATCAATTGCGTCGGTTAAACCTTGCGTACCATCTATGCTGGTTACCTGAAATTTAACGTAATTTGGGCTCACATTAACAAGTTCTATGTCAGCAACAGTGTTTAGGCTATGCAGATACTTAACTACGGCAGCATATTCATCCAAATCGGTTACTCCGGTTACTAAGACCGTCAATTGTGTTTGTAAAGCATTATCATTTAGAATGGCAAATTGTGCCGCTAGTGTGCTTGCAACATTATTAGTAGCCTTTGTTAATATCTGCTCTATGTCTTTCCCTACAATGTCCCAATTCTCAGTGTTACCGTTTGTAAGCAATGTCCATTTGCTTTGCCAGCTTGTTTGGGGAGATTTAAAGATATACCCTACTAAAACTGTATTCACACCGTAACGTTGTGAGGCAGTTTGTACAACAGGTAAGTTCGTTTGCTTGATGTCTTGCATTGATACGCTGTTAAAATCTTGTAAATCCATCATAGGCAGTACAATAGGTAATCCTAATCGATCAGCATTACTCTTGAGAACACTTACTACAAAAGAATCACTGTTACTAGCTAAAATATTATCACTGTTTCCGTCATCTACATCTAGCCATACTAGAATTAGCGGTCGATTATTGCCCCATAAAGCTTGCTTTGCATCACGTAATATTTGTTGAACACCTTGATGATTAAACTTTACGTCTAATAATATTTTACTATCATTTTCAACATAATCGTAACTACTTACTAAAGAATCAGCAGATTCCAATTTTGACTGAATCTCCGGCAAAGTTGCTATTGCAACGTTGCCGCTTACTTTAATTAATACCTGTTGTAAAGCCCCTGAAAATACCTGTTGACGAGCCTGATCTGAAAAATCGGCTGCTGGTAGTTGAGCTTCATAAAGTGAAGGCACAATAACTGCTTGTACAGATACTGTATACAATAACAATAATACACTTAGACAAACGATAAATTTATTATTTTTCATAGCCAAAGACTTTTTAAATAAGTATAATATCTCTACTTCATATAAAAGTCACTGAGGTAAAAATGATAAAATCAGAATTAATTAAACTTGTTGCTAAAAAATTAATAATCTTTACTGAAAGAGATATTGAATTAAGTGTAAGCCATGTCCTCAATAGAATAGTAGAAGCTTTATATACTGGGGATCGAGTTGAAATTCGCTGTTTCGGAAGTTTTACTTTACGCTATCGTCCACCCCGCAATGCTCACAATCCTAAAACTGGCATTAGAGTGATTACTTTACCTAAGTACGTACCTCACTTTAAACCCGGAAAAGATCTGCGAGATCGGGTTAACGCGTCTAAACATTTGCCAATTAAAAAAGAGCTCCGCGAACAAGATTAGAGTTAAGGGGTATGCGGGATCCAGAAAATAACCCAGATTCTCGCATTCGCAAGAATGACAAAAAAGCATCAAGTGATAGGTAAAGTTACCCCAGTTTGTCCTTGATATTTACCGCCGCGATCTTTATAAGAAATTTCACAAGCTTCGTCAGACTCAAGAAATATCATCTGTGCTACTCCCTCGTTAGCATAAATTTTGGCTGGTAGATTAGTAGTATTGGAAAATTCCAATGTCACATATCCTTCCCACTCTGGTTCCAAAGGAGTTACATTAACAATGATACCGCAACGCGCATAAGTAGATTTCCCCAAACATATTGTCAATACATTACGAGGAATCCGAAAATATTCGATAGTTCGCGCTAACACAAATGAATTTGGTGGAATGATGCAAACATTTGTCTTTAAATCCACGAAGCTTTCTTTTGCAAAATTTTTAGGATCAATTATTGCAGAATTGATATTAGTAAAAACTTTAAACTCGTTAGCACAGCGTACGTCGTAACCATAACTAGACATACCATAAGATATAATTTTATCGTTAGCCATTTTACTGACTTGATTCTCAACAAATGGATCGATCATGCGGTGTTTTGCAACCATATGTCGAATCCATTTATCTGATTTTATAGACATGTTCTCTCCTTTATTTTATACTTATTGATACTATACATTATAAAGAGGACTTGATCCATGCGACAGGTACCAAAATATTTAATCATCGGCTCAGGCCGCTTAGTTTTCCATTTTTGCAATTATTTAAGATTATTAAATCTCTCATTTATACAATGGTCAAGGAAGAATAATACGCCATTACAGCTAAAAAAATTCAGCAAAGAATGCACTCATGTTTTACTATTAATCAATGACGATGCGATCGAAGATTTCGTCCTGAATAATAGTTTTTTACAAAATAAATGCTGTGTGCATTGTTCTGGAAGTTTGGCTTTAAACAACATTTACAGCGCTCATCCATTAATGACTTTCGGGAAACAACCATATGACTTAACAACTTATTTACATATGCCTTTTATCTTAGAAGAGAACTCGCCAGAGTTTGAGAATCTATTGCCGGGATTATCAAATAAAAGTTATAAAATTCCAGGTCACTTAAAATCTTTTTATCATGCTCTTTGCGTAATCAGCGGCAATTTTACATGTTTATTATGGCAAAAGTTTTTTAGTGAATTAGAAACTACTTTTAATTTACCACGTGAGATTGGCTATTCATATTTAAAACAAGTGGTGAAAAATCTTCAACAGCAATCACCAAATACTTTAACAGGACCTTTAGTGCGTGGCGATTGGCAAACAATTAAAGCCAATTTAGACGCTCTTCACAATGATTCTTATCGAGAAGTCTATCAAGCATTCGTAAATGTTTTTCAAAACGAGGGGGAAATATGAATATCGTTGATTTCCAAAAAATGAAGAATACTAATACAAAAATCAGTATGGTAACTTGTTACGATTACTGGTCGGCAAGGATTATTGCAGAGACTAATATCGATTGCATTTTGGTAGGTGATAGTTTAGCGATGGTTATGCACGGTCATGCAACTACTATTCCAGCCACAATCGAAATCATAGCTCTGCATACTCAGGCGGTTGTAAAAGGCGCTCAAAATAAATTTATTATCGGAGACCTACCGTTTTGCTCTTACCGCAAAAGCTTATCGAATACCATGTACGCTGTTGAGAAAATTATGCAAGCTGGTGCCAACGTAGTTAAATTAGAAGGTGTAGACGGTAACGAATCAGTGATTAATCATATAGTTCATTCCGGTGTACCGGTAATGGGACATATCGGAATGAGACCTCAATCAATCCATCAATTAGGAGGTTTTTGTGTTCAGGGAAAAGATCAAGCTAGTGCCGAAACACTTATCGATCAAGCACTTAGATTAGAGAAGGCAGGATGTTTTGCGATAGTTCTAGAATGTATACCAAATAAAGTTGCAAAAAATATAACCGAAAAATTAACTATCCCAACCATAGGTATTGGCGCAGGCCCTGATGTATCAGGTCAGGTTTTGGTATTACACGATCTATTAGGTATGTATGATACATTTAAAGCAAAATTCGTCAAATCTTATATCAATGGCTATTCTTTGATTCAAAATGCCCTTAACGAGTACAATAAGGAAGTTAAACAGCGTCAATTTCCGAGTCAGCAACATTGTTACGGTGCAGCAAAAAATGACTAGGTTAGTTACCTCGGTTATAAAATGGCGTGCTATCAGAGCCAATTTAAATAGCAGAATTGGCTTTGTTGCAACTATGGGGAATCTTCATTCGGGACATCAAAGCTTGTTAATAAGGTCTATTAATGAAAATAAAATAACGGTATTAAGCATCTTTATTAATCCAACTCAGTTTGACGATAAAAACGATTTAGCTTCTTATCCTAAAACTTTCGAGCAAGATTTTATTTTGGCTGAAAAACTCAAAGTTAATTATGTCTTAGTACCAAAGTACGCTGATTTATATCCAGATAACTATAAATATCGAGTTATTGAAACAGATTTTAGCCGCTGTATGGAAGGGGCGCATCGCCCAAAACATTTCGATGGAGTTTTGACAGTGGTTATGAAATTATTAATGTTAGTAAAACCCGATAGAGCTTATTTTGGAGAAAAAGACTTCCAGCAGTTACAATTTATTACAAAAATGGTAAAAGCTTTCTTTCTTGATACCAAAATTATACCGTGCCCAACTATTCGAGATAAAAATGGTTTAGCTTTGAGTTCAAGAAATAGTCGTTTGACTCAACAACAATATAAAACAGCAAAACGGTTTCCTGAATTGTTAGCAATGAATGCGTCATTATCTGCAATCACTCAAAAACTAAAAAACCAAGGATTTTTTGTCGATTATGTGGAAGAATATAATGATCGGCGTCTCGCAGCAGTGAGACTTGGTAAAATTCGTTTGATAGATAATATAACTATTTAATAGGAGGTAATTATGTTAATCACACTATTAAAATCAAAAATTGCTTACGCAACAGTGACATACAAAGAATTATTTTATACCGGAAGTATTACTATTGATGAAGCAATTATGGAACAAGCAAAAATTCGCCAGAATGAAAGAGTTCAAATAGTAAATTTGAACAATGGTGAACGTTTAGAAACATATGTCATTAAAGGTGAACGAAACAGTAAGGTTATTGGCTTGAATGGACCAGCAGCACGAAAAACTGAAGTTGGTGATCAAATATTTATTCTTAGTTATGCGCAAATTGATTCAGAACGTGAATCATTACAGCCAATTGTGGTCGATTTACGAGGAGATTAATTATGATACTATGTTTAGATATTGGCAATACTCAAGTATTTGGCGGAGTATTTGTTGATCGGCAATTGCAGTTGAATTTTCGCCATGACACCACACAAAGTTATACTTCCGATCAATTAGGAATTTTTCTCAGAAATGTTTTGCGAGAAAATAATCTTGATTCCGGAAAAATTGATCAAATTGCGATTTGCTCTGTAGTACCTCATTTAGACTATTCAATTCGCGCTGCTTGCAAAAAATATTTTTCGTTAGAACCATTTATGTTGCAGCCGGGAGTTAAAACCGGAATTAAAATTAAATATTCTAATCCTCTAGAAGTAGGTGCAGATGTAATAGCTGAAGCAATCGCAGCAGTTAATTTATATCCTAAGCAAAATGTTATTACTGTCGACTTCGGAACTGCTACCACTTTATGCCCAATCAATGATAAAAAAGAATTTCTAGGCGGCATAATTATTCCTGGAATGCGACTTTGTATGGAAAGTTTACAAAGCCATACAGCTAAATTACCGACAGTAAAAATTGTCAAACCAACAAAAATTTTAGGATGTTCCACGATAGAAAGTATTCAATCAGGCCTCTATTATGGTCAACTGGCGGCAGTAAAAGAAATAACAAAACAATTAACTAAAGAAGTATTTGCCGGTAAAAAACCGATAATAATTGGTACCGGAGGATTTGCTTACCTATTTGCAGATGAAAACATATTCACTAAAATTATTCCTAACATGGTTCTGGAAGGCTTATGGTTTGCGTTGCAGATGAATAGCATTAAAACATAGTAAAATAAAACACTAAAACATAGTAGATTTTAGCAATAAAACATAGTAAAATTCTTAATTGATATTTAAGGGCGTTTCTCGAAATTGAAAAAATGTCATCCTTGCGAAAGCTCATAGGTATCAATTAAAGATTTAATTCCGTCATTCTGGCCATGGATTGGCCAGAATCCAGCAACAAGGATGTTTATTACACTGCACAGCGCGGGGCCATGGATCCCGCGGTCAAGCCGCGGGAAGACGAAAAGAGTTGTGGGAATGACGAAAATTAGCTTTTTAGGGGGAAACTAATTTCTAGAGATACCTTAAGAGCATTATTATGGCACAATCATTTCACAAACTACTTGCAACTTCACTGCACAAAGCTAAAAAAGTAGCAGATCATCAGATAATTAAATCAGCACAACTTTCTCGAGTTGATCGTGAGAGGTTAATTAAAGCAGGTTGTCTGCAAAAAATTGTTCGTGGATGGTATCTATTTTGTGCCCCGAATACCATTCCAGGAGAGAGTACTGCTTGGTACGCTAGCTTCTGGGATTTCGCCAGGTTATATTTAACCGAAAGATTTGGTAAGAACTACTGCCTTTCTCCTGAAGCTTCGCTGGACTTATATCTTGGCAAAAACTACTTACCTTCCCAAATTGTTGTTATGGCAAAATCAGGCGGTGTAGTCATCTTAAAACTACCACACAACACTTCCTTGTTAATCTATCAAGAGAAGAAAAAGTTTCCTAAAGAAATTAACAAGATCCACGGCTTAAATGTTCTACCCTTTGAATATGCACTATGCAAAATGCCAATAAGCTTTTATCGTCAACATTCACAGGAAGCTGAAATAGCTCTACGAATGTTAAGTTCGCCAGAAAAAATCCTTCACTTTCTACTAAGTGAAGGCATGGTTCAAGCTGCCGAAAGAATTGTTGGTGGTTTGAGATACTTAAAAAATAATGAATTTGCAGATACTATTTTATCAGCAATGCAAGCAGCAGGTTTTACAGTTATTGAAAATAATCCTTTTCAGGAAAAACCATTGTTAGCCAATGTAACCGCTTTAAAGTTACCTTACAGCGCTCGTATTAAATCTATGTGGGAAAAAACTCGTATAGATATCATTAAGTTATTTCCAAAACCAGCACGAACTTCCAGAGAACGCAAATATTTGATTAAAACCCTAGACAACATCTATACACAAGATGCCTATCATTCTTTGTCTATCGAAGGCTATCAAATTTCTGAACAGCTAATAGAGAAAATTGCTTCTGGCAATTGGCAACCTGAGGAAAATGAAGAAGATAACCGGCACAGAAATGCGATGGCAGCTAAAGGATATTATGAGGCATTTAAAGCAGTGAAAAATACCGTAGACAAAATGGTGAACTCCACCTCTCCGATTAAAATTTTACATAGAGAATTCTCAAAATGGTATCTTGCCCTATTCTCTCCTGCTGTAACAGCAGGAATTATACCGGCAGAGCAACTAGCAGGATTTCGCAATCAAGCAGTTTATATTCGCAATGCCAGGCATATTCCGCCACCTCATCATGCAGTTAGAGATTGCATGGAAACATTATTTGAGTGCCTAACAAACGAAGAACATCCTGCTGTAAAAGCTGTACTAGCCCATTGGTTAATCGGCTATATTCACCCCTATATCGATGGTAACGGCCGTATAGCGCGCTTCGCAATGAACGCCCTTCTGGTCTGCTATGGTTATCCCTGGACTATTATCCATCTAAAGAACAGGCGAACTTATCTAAATGCACTTGAAAAAGCTTCTATTTATGGAGATATCCGTGATTTTGGTAAGTTGATAGTCAAGGAAATGCAGATGAATAGATAGAAAATGTGTTATTAATCAATTTTAAAACTTAGGACTCTATAATGCAGCTTGAAATGCCATCCATTATTTATCATTATTGCAACAAAAATGCATTAGAATCTATTTTAAAATCACGCGAAATACACCTTACGTTTGCATCTGACGTAAGAAATGATCCAGAGGAATGTCGGCACAAAGACATAGAGGAAATAATTTATAATGAGTTAACTAAACGAGATGTAAAGTTATATGAATTGTATAGACTTAATCAAATGATGGAACCATGCTTGGCGTGTTTTTCAGATTACTCAAATGAATATTTAATAAATAATTATATAGGAAATAATGGCGGTATAATTGGTTTTGATGTAGAAGAATTAAAGAAAAATTATCTAATACCAAATAATATATCAAGTATGTTTGCTGGTGGTAGAAGGTGCTTATCGCTTAATAGAGTTATCTATTACGAAAAAACTGAAAATCTTCACCAACAAATTGATATGCTTATTAGCGATATCATGAGCAGTAAAGGACTTGATCTAGATAACAAACTTATTCGCTGCTCAACTTTCTTACTGCATCTTTCTCGTATATTTAAACCTTTAGAATATTCAAAAGAAAAAGAATATAGACTAATCATGGTACCATGGCCCCACTTACCTCGATACCCATTAATACCAAATTCTTTATCCAATCTCAAAACTAAAAAAATTTGTAATAGGCAGATGAGATATATTTCTCTGTCTTTTAATTATACTCTGGTAAAAGAAATTATATCTACATTACCATTAGACAAAGACATACGCGACATGTATTCACATGTAACTTTCAAAAGGAGCTTTTAAAAATCTCATACTTTATTTTCAACTCTTCCTAATACGAATTTTATAAGTTCCAAGTGCCTCAAATAATCAAATAATTTTTTACGGCACAATTATATCGTGTTATTTTAGTGCCATAAAAAGGCAATTGGATATTTGAGGCACCAATTTATTAAGCATTCCTGGTGCCGCAAAAGGCTTTAACACACACATAATTACCAGGGAAAAGAGAAATAAACCTAAGGGCGGTCTTCGATATATTTCTTCTCTGCGGGTAATAAATGCTTCTTTTCTAATCCCATTAAGATCGCTAATGAACCTGCTATATAAATCGAAGAATAAGTACCAATTACGATACCAATAATTAATGCTAACGAAAAGCCACGCAGCATTTCACCACCAAAAATAAACAATGCTATTACTACTAGCAAAGTTAATCCAGACGTCATAATAGTCCGTGACAAAGTCTGATTAACAGAAAGATTCATTATTTCTACCGAAGTGCCCTTGCGGACTTTGCGGAAATTTTCTCGAACCCGGTCATAAACGACCACAGTATCATTAAGTGAATAACCTAACATAGTTAATAAAGCCGCCAAAGTAATTAAATTAAATTCGAGATGAAACAACGAAAAAATGCCTAAAATTAATACCGGATCATGAATTAGTGCTAACGCAGAACTTACCGCAAAACGGTATTCAAAACGTAAAGCGATATATGCCATAGTTGCCAATAAAGACACAATAACAGCCAATATTCCATTAGTAACTAATGTCTTACCAACTTGCGGGCCAATGTATTCTAATTGCTCCAATTTTGCTTCTGGTAATGCTTTCGATACTCGATCAGTGATCTCCTGTTGTGTCACATTTTTAAGCGGTTTCAACTTAATCATCACGTCGCGCGAAGTGCCATAAGACTGAACTACTGGACCTTGAAAATCTGCTTTATCCAATTGGTTACGAATCTGTGATAAATCCACTGGCTTTATATAATGCACTTGAATTTGTGTCCCGCCAGTAAAATCTAAACCGAGATTTAAGCCATTAATGACTAGAGAGCCAATTGAAAAAACAAACAAGGTGATAGAAAAGACTGCTGCCCACTTACGTTGCCGCATGAAATCGATTTTAGTTCTAGTCTTAAAAAATTCCATAAAGTTATATTCCTATCGAAAGTTTCTTAACACTTCTACCACCATAAATCCAATTAACTACGCCTCGGGTATATACTATTGATGTAAACATGGAAGTTAATAAGCCAACAATTAAAGTAACTGCAAATCCTTTTACCGGCCCTGATCCCAATGAAAATAATACCAAAGCCACAATCAAGGTGGTTACATTAGAATCGACAATAGTTATAAAAGCTCGTTCATAACCGATATGAATACTTGCTTGCGGACTAATACCATTGCGTAATTCCTCACGAATTCGTTCATATATTAATACATTGGCATCTACTGCCATACCCACAGTCAATACCATAGCCGCGATACCTGGCAGAGTTAAAGTCACTCCGAGTGCAGAAAATATTGCCACAATGAAAATCAAATTCAGAAATAAAGCCATATCAGCGCATAAACCAAATAAGTGGTAATAAAAAGCCATAAACAGCACTACTGCAAGAAAGCCGACTATTACAGAAATGAGCCCAGTATGAATATTTGCGGCACCCAAGCTTGGGCCTATAGTACGTTCTTGGACAATATCGATTGGAGCTAGTAGGGCACCAGAACGCAGCAACAGGGCCAAATCTTGTGCATACTTTACACTTTCCAAGCCAGTAATTTCAAAATTATTACCCAACGCCGACTGAATCGTTGCCACACTAATAATTTTTTCTTTTTTGTGATGCACAGTTATCGTTTTAGTGTCAATTTTTTTCTGTTGTGATTTAGTTTCAACATATACTACGGCCATCGGCTTTCCGACATTGTCACCAGTAGCACGATTAAACTCACTAACGTTTTCACTGCCACCACCAAGACGTACATTAACAGAGGGACGCCCACTTTGATCAAAGGAAGCAGTGGCAAATGTCACTGAATCACCACGCAAAATTACTTTATCTTTTAGCAGGTAGGGGCGGTTTTCAAACATATATAGTTTGGTTCCAATCGGCACATCGCCTGCCACAGCACTCTGCAGATCATGCTCTATGTCTACCATCTGAAATCGTAAAGTAGCGACTTTTCCAAGAATACTTTTAGCTCTCGCCGTATCTTGTATACCTGGTAATTCCACACTTATATGATCACGGCCTTGACGTTGAATAACTGCTTCGCTTACCCCTAAAGCATTAACACGATTATTTAGAATATGCATCGCTTGATCGATAGCATAATTGGTAATTCTAGTTAATGCTGAACTACTCATCACTGCTTTGATACTATATTGGTTATCGGTAGTAATTTTTAGCAGCTGATAATCGTGAAATCGATCACTAAGTTCGGAATAAGCTTTATTTAGAGTATCTTGGTCGTGGAAATGAATCATAATTCCATTAGGTCGCTGTCTAGTTATTCCCGAATAACGAATGTAAGCAGCACGTAGAGCATCACCCATAGCATGCATATCTCCCTGTTCATGCGCTTCAATCAGTGCGTCAACATCAACTGCTAACAGAAAGTACACCCCACCGCGTAAGTCTAAACCTAATTTTAACGGTTCAGCTCCTAGTGCTTCTAAGCAACGTGGCGTCCGTGGAGCAAGATTAAGAGCAACTGTATATTGCTCTCCTAAAGCGGAACTAATGTCATCTCGTGCCTTTAATTGTTCATCAGTGTTAGTGAAACGAATTAATAAACTACCTTTTTCTCTCTCGATTGCAATATATTTAAGCTTTTCCTTGTGCAAGATATTTTGTACAGTTTGCACAGCTTGATCAGTTATCTTTTCGGCAGTTCTTATAGAAACCTGAACTGCAGGATCAGTGGGAAATAAGTTTGGCGCCGCATAGACTAAACCAATAACAAATAAAATTATTAGTAATAAATTCTTCCATAGGGGATACCGATTCTGCATTTCCTTTGCCTTTTACGCCGATTTTATGGTTCCTTTAGGCAGAGAAGCTGCAACTGAACTCCTCTGCATAGTAATCTCAACATCTTTGGCTATCTCGAGTACAATGAAATTATCGGAAATCTTATTAATTTTTCCTAACACCCCCCCACTAGTAACTACTTCATCACCAGTTTTAAGGCTTGCCATAAGTTCTCTATGTTCTTTAGCACGCTTACTTTGTGGCCGAATAATTAAGAAATACATAAATAAAATAAGAATTATAAACATTGGTAATATAGACATAAGATTTTGCCGACCGGTAGATGCAGTAGCTGCATAAGCATTGGCAATACCAAGAAAACTTAAAACATTCATTATTTTTTTCTCCTAGATATTATAAATTCGTTTAATTTACCTTGTTCGATCGCCTGACGCAAATTTTGCATCAAATTTTGGTAAAAATAGAGATTGTGAATAGTATTTAATCGCGCTCCTAAGATTTCTTTACAGCGGTTTAAATGATGTAAATAAGCTCTTGTGTAGTTCTTGCATGTATAACAACCGCAATTCGAATCTAGTGGCGCAATACTGTTTCTATGGGTACTGTTACCGATACGTACTATTCCTTCGGAAGTAAATAAATGTCCATTACGAGCATTGCGGGTTGGCATTACGCAGTCAAACATATCTACGCCATGGCGTACACTTTCGATTATATCCTCTGGAGTTCCAACGCCCATTAAGTAACGAGGTTTATCCTTTGGCACCTGCGAACTCAGATGATCTAAAATCCTGAACATATCGCTTTTCGGTTCGCCTACTGATAGCCCACCGATAGCATAGCCATCGAAGTCAATATCGATCAAACCTTGTAAAGATTCGTCCCGTAAATCAGGATAAACGCTACCCTGAACAATACCAAACAATGCTGAAGAATTACCTTTCTGATGAGCTTCATTACTACGTTTTGCCCAGCGCAAAGATAACTGCATAGAAGCTTCAGCTCGCTGCTCACTAATCGGATATGAAGTACACTCATCAAGTATCATAACAATATCAGAACCAAGCTCATGCTGCATCTCAATAGAACTTTCAGGACTTAGAAAAACCTCATGCCCATCAATAGGTGATTGAAAACGAATACCATCCTCGGTTA
>Ga0114922_10002982_pt1 | contig 15833 bp, 15 predicted proteins | sample AartaG_FD_100975 | JGI IMG/M metagenome (GOLD analysis project Ga0114922, IMG submission 100975) | Deep subsurface microbial communities from Aarhus Bay to uncover new lineages of life (NeLLi) - Aarhus_00045 metaG | ecosystem: Environmental > Aquatic > Marine > Oceanic > Sediment | place...
AACCATCACAGTGTCAAATAGGGTCTGCATTATGCTGTTCATGTCATCATCTATAGGCAGCACAAAGCAGGCTGAGAGCTGTTGAAGGGCTCTGCCAGCGTTCATAAGAGTAGGAGAGTTGGGCATGAAATCGCAGTCAGCCATCAGCTCATAGAACTCCTTGGCTGTTTTTCCCAGGTCAGCCTTTTCATCATACTTCCTGTCAGCAAGGCTTATGTTGATAGCCACTCTTGCAAATAGTTCTTCTGGACTCTCACACGCCTTGCCTTTCTCATCCTTGCTAAGATACCTTCTCTTAAGAACAGTCTTTCCATTGTCTGTGATGCTTGCTTTTCCCTTGATTAGTTCTTTTCTTATCTTTTCAAGCTCATCATCTTTTTTAGCGGTCATCTTTTACTCCTCCTCTTGTTTTTTGATAATTTTGAATATTTTGAGTTCCTGCTCTTGTGATTTGATTTGGTTTTCAGGAGCCTTACCTCTTTTTCAAATTCCCCGATATCCTGGAAAGAGCGGTAAACAGAAGCAAACCTGATGTAAGCCACAGAATCAAGCCTTTTCAGATACTTCATTATAAGATCTCCTATAACAGAGCTCTTAACCTCGAGTGAACTCTTATTCCTGAGGGTCCTCTCAATATCATCAACCACCCTGTCAATCTCCTCACTGCTCACAGGCCTCTTCTCACAGGCCTTTAGAATGCCTTTTCTGACCTTCTCCTTGTCAAAGAATTCCCTGTTGCCGTCTTTCTTAATAATCCTTAGATTAAAGTTCTCGGTATTCTCATAGGTTGTGAAGCGCTTCCTGCAGCTCAGGCACTCCCTCCTTCTTCTGGTAACTCCTTCCTCTGTTTCCCTGGTCTCAACGACTCTTGTCTCCTTATTTGAGCAAAAAGGACACCTCATGATAAAAACCTCATAAAAACCCCATATTTAGTGTTTTAGATTAAAAATAACCCTACATATTGGGCTAAGCGCGGGTTTTTAAATATTTTCGTAGTTCAAAATATAATCCAGAAAAAGTATTTTAGAAAACAGATAACAGAAACCAAATATCAAATCAGTTTCTTCCCTGTCTCTGTCTCTGTTATGTGAATGCAGTTAACTGGGCAGACCTGGGCAGCATCCATGCAACAGCCTAACTCATCAATATCTGCTGTCTTAACCTTGGCTTTGGGGGCTCCCTTGTCATCCTCAATCATCTCAAAGCTTTCTGGGCAACTGGCATTACAAGCCCCACAGCCTGTGCACTGCTCAAGGTCAATCTCTATTTTGTGTTTGGCCATTTTGTTTCTAATAAGAAAAACTAGGTTTTTGTTTATATACTTTACTGTTTGGGCTTCTTCTCCTTCCCACAAGCCTTATTCATCTCATCTAGCAGCTTATCAATCCCCCTGTCATCCATGCCATGAGCCCTGCAACCCTGCTCAAGAGTCTCAAAAGCCACCATGCCACACCCAACACAGTGCAAGCCATGCTTGAACATAACCTCGACTGTCTTAGGATACTCAGAAGCAATATCACCAATAAGCATGTCTTTGGTAATACCGGATTTTTCTTCTTTTTTCTCTTGTTTCTCTGCCATAAAAATAAAAGAAATATAAATAATTTATAAAGGTTTCAGTTATTATTCACCCCGCTCATGCCTGTTGATAATGTGAAAGTCATAAGCTTTATCCAAGCCAATAGGTCCATCATCATGTCTATTATAAATAAGTGTTGCAACAGCCACTCTGAAATCAGGTCCAGGGGTTACCATGCCTTTGCCAGCTTCACTCGGCCTTAATGCTTGATAAATATTCTCTGCCAACTCTTCATGGTCTCCTAAACCCAGCAAATCTTCATTCACTCCTTCACCCAGAACTATATCCAAAGGCTCTCCTTCAAAAGAAGGCAAGGGATTCACATTAACTCCTGTATAAGTTGTTAAGAGCTTTCCTTTGCCAGGTATCATAGGAACCTCAAATATTTTTTGTTCAGAATAGCCACGCCATCCACATTTAACAATGTGCAGAGCAGCGCCTTCAGGAGTAATTATTCCGCTTATCCTGGGAGTATAGTTTGGCTCGTCAGGTTCATAACTAGTTATATTAATATCTCCTATATCACAAGGGTTTGCAAAAGCTCTTGCCAATGTCTCCATTGGATTAGGAACATGTCCAAGGCTTATTCCCTCGTAAAACCTATGTATAAGGTCTGTTTGGGCACCATTGCTTACAATAAAAGCATGTTCACCCTGTGGCCCTGCTGCTCTTATACAATTATAAATAAGCAAAGCTTTATTTCCTTTTTTTATTGCTTCAGGATCAGTAGGATTTGTTTTCAAAGCAAAATCCTCGGATTCCTTGTTCACAACAATCTCTCTTGCCTGGCTGGAAGGGCTCCTGCCAGTAACAAAATAAGCAATAATCTCACCCAAATCATTAGGATGCTTGCCAATAATAATTCCCCTTCCTGGGTACTCCATTTTTGCAAGATTTTCTAATCCTTTCATTTTTTTTACCTCCTTAACTTAATGTTTCCAGCCGATAATGTTTATCTAAAACTATTTCTATTATTTTTCTACTTTGACCAATATAATCAACCGGGTTTGTGATTTCTCTTAAAGTTTCTGTATCAAGTCTACTAGTCACTTCTTCATTCTTTAAAAGAACATCAATAAAAGGAATTTTATTATTCCAGGCATGAGTCGCTAATTCTCCCATTAAATCATGAGCTTCACTTCGAATCATAGGATTGGAAACTTTCCTGTGATCAGTTAAATAAGTCATTACTTGTTGAGATGTTACTACACCATAACTTCTCAAAACTCTTTCTTTACTTCTTTCTTCTCTTAAGCCAATCCAAAAAGCAATATTTGCGAGTCTTCTGATTCCATGATCTAAGAACTTAAATCCATCTTCAAAATTAATTCTGGCGTTAGCAGAAGCCGCCAGGTTTCTTGCATACGGAAGTTCGCAGTTAGCCAATGCTGTCATCATATTTCCCTGAAGATAATTTCTTACTGACATAAATTGTTCTTCAGCTATTGGGTTGCCCATTTTTGCGTCTTTATGAGGCATTGCTGAAGAACCTTTTTTCTTCTTTGGGCTTGTATTAATAAATATGTTTACATCATCACTTCGCCCCCAAGCAATGTATTTTGCAATATTATTCATGGTTTCTCCAAGTCTTGCCATAACATAAGTTATATCTGCTTCAAATTCTAATCCTGGAAGCTGTGCTGGTGCATCCATAAAACCTATACCTAAATCTTTACAATATTCTCTTTGTAATTGTATTCCATCGATTCCAAGAGCAACAGCAGAATGATGATTTCCAGTTGCATCCCCCCATTTACCTATTATTGAGTTTTCATAAACAAATTTTAGAAAATTAAGACCAGATCCTAGCATTTCAGCATAATGTGCAAAAGGTCTTCCAGCTACACTAGGCACTGCATCATACCAATGAGAAGTATCCATATGAGGCTTATCAATCCAATACATAGATTTCTCTATTAATATATCTCTTAAGTTCTCAACAGAATCAGCAATAAGCTCTAATGATGCTTTAAACTGCAATGCTTTTGCAGGCTGAGTTGTGTCTGCACTAGTCTTTGCCTTATTGATATGGGCTCCTGCTTCACGGCTAACTACTTCTTCTAAAGCAGTGTTTATAGCTATAACATCATGACCGGTATCTGCTTCTACCTCTCTTATCCTGTTAGCATCAATATGCTCAAGAGATGCTTTTTCAGCTATCTCCTCTGCTAAATCCATAGAAACAATATCTGGATAGAGTCTTGCTAAGGTCAGTGCAGCTTGTGCTTGAACTCCCAAGCTATACTCAAAAGTCTTTTTATCACCCCAAATTTCAACCATTTCCAAAGTTCCATATCTCCCTGCTGCAAGAGTTGCAGGATCAACAGGATATTTTTTTGGAAATCTGGGTTTTGGTTGGGTTAATTCTTCCAAATTTATTTGCATCATTTTACACACATCCCCCACCCTATACTTTGCTTTCTAGAAACCCAATGCACATATAAATTTTACTATTTTAAAGTGATGCTTAATATGTCATAAAGAAGTAACAAATATTAATAAATAATTTAATCATTGTCAACTCTTGGCGCAAGAACAAATGCAAGCTGTACTTTATTCTTCTCCACATAATCCAGTTTTAATGGGTAATCCTTGGCAAACTCTATCCTTACCTTGTCACTGAGCTTGCTTCCCTGTATCATCTTCTTAAGATATTCTATCGAGTACTTGGACTTCACCTTGGCTGTTGCTGTTATCTTGGTTCCGTCACCAGCATCAATATCAATGTTTGCCTTGTTAAGGTCTCCTGTGGCACTCACCACAAAGTGCTTTGGATCAGCTATAAAGCTGACTGACTCACCTACAATGTCAGCGTCTTCTATTGCATCATTAAGAATGTCAGAATCAGTTGTGATTGTTGCACTAAACTTGAGGTCAGGCACTTTCTGCTCTTTCTCCTCAACATCTATCAAAGGCAGGTGAAAGGTTCTTGTGCTTGTGCCTTTAAGGGTGAGCTTGAGCTTGTTCTCCTCCACCTCCAAAGTAAGATTGTCATTAGTCTTTGTTCTCCTTAGCACCTGCTTGAGATTGTTAAGATTAACCCCTAAAAACTCTGGTTTCTTAACATCATACTCAGTAAAGGTGCTTCCCATGAGCTTGAAAACAACCATTGCAACATTAGCCGGGTCCATAGCTATGAGCTCTATATTATCTGGTGTAACCTTGAAAACTCCTTCTGTCACCAGCTCAGAAATGATTGATACGCCCTCCTTCAGGTATTTTGGATCAGCAAGTGTGAGTTTCATATTCTAATCCCCCTTAATCATTTGTAAGAAAAGAAACCGAGCACTGATATATAAGTTTTGTGGTAGAGAAGATTAATAATCTCAGAAAGAAACCCGCACCCCATTCTTGAGTATCTTGACCTGATTAGGCTTGAACCCCATATCCATCGCAAGCTCTTTCATGGATTGGAGTTTCTTCTTACTGGCATGCGTAGGGATTATGTTCTTTGGTTTCAAGAGGCGTATCATATCTCGAAGGTCTTCTCTGAAGGCATGCCCAGAGACATGAACATCTGTGAACAGCCTGACTTTCTCTTTCTTAAGGGCAGCATCAAGCTTATCCCTATTAATAATGTTGTTCTTTACAGGAATCACACTGCAGGAAAATATCATGTGGTCTTCTTCATGGAACTTAAAAAAATTCTGGCGCACCATTCTTGGAAGAACTGCCTTTGGCTCTCCCTGGTGCCCTGTGACTACGAAGACATATTTTTCAGGGTGCTTTATCCTCTTAAAGAATTTCTCAACTCGGTTACCATACCTCACAAATTCTGCTTTTTTGGTCATGTCAAGAATGCCTGCTCTCTGAGCAGCGCTTAGGTATTTGTTAAGAGACCTGCCTATAAACACGATTTTTCGTCTAAGCTTTTTTCCAAGCTCTGCTATGCTCTTAAGCCTTGCTATATGGCTTGAAAAAGTGGTTATAATTATTGCCTTGCCCTTAGAATTTACCCCCAGCATCACATCTTTCAGCATCTCCTTTGCTATGCTCTCACTAGGAGTCTTCATGGGTGTGTCTGCATACAATGAATCCACTATCAAGACCTTTACACCCTTGTCAGACAGGCGCTTAAGCGCCCTGAAATTCGGCTTTTCCCCCAGAGTGGGCGCATTGTCAAGCTTGAAATCATTGGCATACACAAGAATCCCGTAAGGGGTGTGGACGGCTATGATTACTGTCTGGGGAACAGAGTGGGTGATATTAATGAATTCAACTGTTATTTTTTTAGAAACCTTGAACTTTGAATTAACAGGATGAGGAATAATCTCATTTCTCAAAGGTATCTTCTCATCCCTGAGGATAGCACTCAGAACCTCTGCTGTGTATCTTGTGCAGTGGATATCAGCCTTGAACTTGTTGCTGATAAAAGGAACTGCGCCAACATGGTCAAGGTGGGCATGGGTGATGCATATTGCCTTTACCTTTGGCCATAAATCCTGAATCCGATATATATTAGGAACTGCCCTGGCTTTTATCAGGGTGTCTGCTGACATGTCCTTCTCAGTGTGAAGCTCCTCTCTCTCCTCTGTGTAGGCAATATAATTATCCATGTGAAGGCCCATGTCGAGAATAACAGCCTCATTATCCACTTTCACAAGAGTACAGTTTCTGCCAATCTCAGAATAGCCGCCAACAGTAATTATTTGTAAACCCATTTTAGAATAAAGCCGACTACAGATTATATAAAGCTTTGGATTAAGAATGAAATAAAAAAGAAATAAAAAGAAAAAATCTTATTATCTGCCAAGTTCAGTAAGGATTTTATCTATTTCCATCTTTGGCCAGCCCCTCTGCATAAGAGAGTTCTCTATCTGGTCATGGGTCAATCCCTTGGCAATAGCGCTCTTAACATAGTCAACTAGTTTATCAGTGGATTTCTTTCCCGTATCCCTCTCAAAGACTTTCAAGTCGTCTTCAAAGCGGTTTAAATCCACCTTCTCCTTGGTAATCAAAGCACCCAATCTTCTTAACTCTAACAAAATAAAAATCAAACCTATTAGTAACAGAAGAGATATTACAAACAACATCTCAAAAATTGGGACTCCTTCAATACCGAATACATATGCCATTAAACCTCACCCCGTTTATAGGTTTTTAAAAATATATACAGTGAAACAGCAACTATTATTGCAATAAAGATGTAGAATATGAAAGCTACATTAAATACTTTTCTATCACCGCTCACAACCACAAAGGGGGTTATCTCTTCTATCTTCTCCCCATCCTCATAAAAGATTGCGTTTGCCTCGTATCTGCCTGGAGGCAGCTTGCCAACATTTAGGTAGTCAACCCTGTGATATATCTGGTCTTCTACAATGCCATCAAAGCTAAAGGTCTCTACAAAGTAGGTCTCTCTTCCCTTATCCAAAGTGAGCTCCATATCAAGCTTCCTAGCAGGTTTGCCCCTGTTATCAACTATCAGGGCCTGGTAAATCCTTCCTGTCTCAGGGTCCTCATTAAGCTTCAGGTTCAGAGCAGGAACAGATAAGGTTACAGAAACATTTTCTGCCAATACCAGGGAGTTGTTGTATATAACCTGAACCTCTAAAAGGTTCTCATCTGGGTCCACAGGAAGGTTCAAGGTGAACTCCTGCTTACTCAGTTCTCCAGGAGCCAGGCTTTTTATATATCCTCCTGTCCCAGACCACTTACTCACAACCACATTCAAATCAGCAACCTCTTTATCACCTGAATTCTCCACAAAAACCTCAAAGGAGTATTGGTCCAGAATCTCAGCGTTAATAGGGTCGGCATTAATCTTTAGCTCGAATAATTCATGGGGTTTACAAGGCTTACTACTACACCTTCCCCCACAATCAACACCCTCCTCATTACCGTTCTTTATACCATCAGCACAATTGCCTGTATAAACACAGGTGCCCAGTTCTTCAGGTTTGTCCCTTGAAGTCCCGCAGTTGTTATTATCAATGCAAGTCGTTCTCTTAAAACCATCAGGCTCACAAGAACCCCAGGCATCACACACCCATTCCTCGTTGCAGAGCAGTCCACCGCCTCCTCCGCCACCGCCTCCGCCTCCACCGCCTCCTCCACCACCAGAGGTACAGGCGAGGGTTAGGTCAGGTCGGATAGCTGTTGTTCCACAACTGTTATTATCAGTGCAGGTCCTTGATCGGATTCCTCCTGAGCAGGCACTCCATGCGCCACAAATCCAGTTCTCTATACATGGACATACAGAACAGTTGGTAGCAACGCATTCACTGCTGCCATCACAGTCACTATCACAATAAAACAGGCTTGAAACACAAGTAGTCCAGGAGGCGTTGATACAAGTCCGGGAACCACTGCATCCATTGCTATCATTACAGGTTTGGTTGGTTCCATTCACACAGGGGCATGGAGTAATTGTTACAGAGCCGTTCTGGCTCGAATTATCCAGGGGATTGCTGGCATTGTCAGAAACCTTAACATTAGACAAGCCAAGATTGCTTGTTGCAGGGAAAGTGCTGGCTATCATGTCAAAGGTTATGGTTGCAAGAACACCGCTTCCACTCACACCGAAACTTCCAGATCTCACCTCAAAGACATTTTCTACAATACCAGGAGGAGCTTGGTTTAAAGGAGTGTAATTAAAAAAGGTTGAGTTCTGGCCATTATTGCTCAAAAAACCACCTTCAACTATGCCTACAGCATCAAGCACAGTGGAATCATAGAGTAAATCAAATTGATAGCCATAAACATTATTAGCTCCGCTAATGGATACATCGACATCAAAGGTGGTGGTATTGCAGTCCCAAAGATTGATAGGAGAAGGTTGCACACTAATAAGGGCTGATACAGAGCTTGCTATGAGCAAGCACATAAATACTAGCAACCACCTCTTCATGATATCATCTCATATTTTTTAAGTTTATATATTTTCTTATATTCCACATAAATTCATGTAAATCTGCTAGCTACAAACACTATATCAAAGATGTCGATAACCTGACTGCTGTCAGTATCGGCCCTGTGGAAAAAACCACTTCTTCTGCCGAAATCATTCACAACCATAATCAAATCATCCAAATCAACATCACAGTCTCGGTCAACATCACCAAGAACATCGCAAGCACTAAAACTACTCTCAAAAGCACCAATATCAGGAGCATTGCCTTGGAGTCTGGGGCTGCCTGCATGGTCATAGATTAAACCAACATCAACACCGCCGTCAATACCAGGGCTTGTAGGTTGAAGATGGAAATCACGGTTCAAAGGATCAACTATTTGCGGGTCAACATACTGGTCATCAGGGAAGCGTCTATTCCATTCATCAAACCCGACAAGGATTTCCCCTTCTCCATCAAAGTACCAGTGTCTACTGTCAGCTTCTAGTCCTCCATCAGGGCGCCACCAGATATTATGGCTGAACCTGCTGTTGGTATTATTAGGGGTGTTTCCTGACAAAAAACGCAAATAGTTTCTTGGAGTGGAGTGGTGTGTGGTAGTAATGATATTGTTTCTGTAAGTAACATTGTAAGCACCTGAAGATATGTCTAACAGTGAACCAGTGCTATTAGGCCCGTAAATAATAATATTGTTGTATACCTCATAGTTTGTGGCTGACCTTCCAGCACCGCTAGAATCCCCTATTGTTAACTGGTGGTATCCTGAATTATATATTATTGAGTTGGTTATTTTAACATTATCTGCGTATCCAGCACAGATTCCCACGTTTAGCTCATCATATATATACTGCCTGTCAATCCATATATTGCTTGGGTTATGGCCAATTGATATACCGCAAATACCATTACCATACCCCTCATTGTTGATTAATGTAATGTTATGGCCTGATGTTAAGTCATATGCTTGTTCACTACAGTTATATCCTAGATTATTTACAAGCAAATGATTAGGTCCGATATCATCTCCATCTCCATTCTTGTGCAGAGTAATTCCATCATTGCTCCTCACATTGTATATAACATTGTTGCGTATAATACCATTAGTTATAGGATAGATATCAGTTCCTATAATTGCTATCCCGCTGTTACCAATATTTGAGATAGTGCAGTTCTCAATTAGATAATTATCTATCTTTGTGAGTAGTATTCCGTTCCTATTCAGGTTACCGTCGATATTAAGACGCCTTATAGTAACGTGAGAAGTGTTGTCTGCGTTCAAAGCAACAGATTGCCCTGAAGTAGCGTTCCTAATATCCAAATCCTGAATAGTTATATGAGCAAGGTTGGGTGTGTAGCAAGCAAAACCACCATAGGGAGTTGTAATGATTGGCCTGGGACCCTCGCCATAGGCTCCGATAATAACCGGATCGTTTGGTGTTCCGCTATGCCTTACATGAAAATATACTGTGTGGGTAAAGGTTTCTCCTCTCTTGAAAAAAACATCATCTCCTGTTTGAAAATTAAAACTTGCTGTTTTACCATAGGTCTGCCACGCTGTTTCTGGCGAAAGCCCATCATTGGAATCATTACCTCCGGATGCGTCCACATAGTACTCTACTCCACTAACAAGTATAGGTATTAATAAGACAAATAAAATTCCATAAAATAATTTATTCACACACCTCATTTTTCAATACCCTTTTTCTTACTCAACCAGAATACTGTCGCTCATCAAGGAATACTCTATGTTCTCTGTGGTGGGCTTGGCTAATTTTATGTTGGACAGAGTGATGTCACTAGACCCCTGGTTCACGGCTTTGAAGGTAAGGGTTTCAAGCAGACCATCACCATCAACAGGTCCGCCTCCTAGCCTTGTGCATACCACATTCTCTACTAGGCCAGGAGATGAAGCATCATAGCCAATGCAGTAGGTCTGGGTCTCTCCACTATTGCTCAGGAAAGTTCCTTCCTTAGCTCTGACAAACTCCAGCACATCTGCGTTGTAGTTCACATCAAACTGAAATCCAAAGAGGCCTTCCACATTAGTTATCATAACATTGAATGTCACTTCTTCCCCTACAATTATGGTATCAACAGGCGCACTAACAGCCAGCATGGTTTCTGTCGACGGCTTACTACAGCCAGCTATCACTATCGTTAGAACTACACACATTAAAAGACCAACTAACAAATCCTTTTTCATTCTTTCACCTCCTCATGTGAATCTTCTAGCCACAAAAACTATATCAAAAATATCAATAACTCCGCTACTGTCAGTGTCAGCTCTTGATAAAAATCCAGCTCTCTTGCCAAAATCATTGACAACGCGTATCAAGTCATCAAGGTCAACATCGCAGTCAACATCAACATCACCATCAACATCACACACAACAGCAGCTCCACAAGGCACAGGGCCTCCACCTGTGTAAAGGCTTGATATCTCCTGGGATGAGAGAGCGCGATTCCAAACAGCAACTTCATCAATCAAGCCGTTCCACTGCCAAGCACTGCCGTAGTAGCATCTTCCTACAGAAAGGGAAGTCCAATATCCGCTAGCCATACTATCAGCAAAAGTAGCACTTCCATCTGGTGCCCCATTCAAATAAAAGTACACTGTCTGCTGTGAATCGTCATATACTGCAGCAACATGATGCCATTCGCCATTTGTAAGGGTTGTATCAGCCCCACCACTGGCCGTCCCCCCATCTTGCCTTATATAAAAACCTGCCTTTCCTCTTGCCACATAAAAAAACCAGTTGAATATCTGACGCCTGGTTAATATTCCCATATAATTATCATAGTCATCTGAATATATCCAAGCGCTCAGAGTTATTTCATTAACAAAGTTAAGGCTGGCATCAGTGCCAGCATCAAAATAATCATCAGCACCGTCATATTCAAATGCTCCTCCGAATCTGCCGTTAGAATTCCAGGTTGGACATGTCAGTCCAATACAGTTGCCATCATTCCCAGTGCCAGAATAATCATAGACATGAGAAAAATCTTCTCCATACTTGGTCTGGTCATCAAAGTGCTGAAGCATCACAAGCCTCGGGCATATTCCTGTCTGCGGGGGCGGTGGTGGAAGTGTGGAGCGCTGCACCTCTGTACTCTGACCTGATTCTACACCTTCTCCATTAACAGCAGAGACCCGATATGCATACATAGTGTCTGGGATTAAGCCAGTATCAGAGTAGATTGTGTTGGTTGTCTGCCCAATATAAGAATTATTTCTGTATATCCTATAATAACTAACCTCTGACTCAGGGTCATTTGAAGCACGCCAAGAAAGATCTATCTGAGATGTTGAAATAGGATCTACTTTCAGGTTTGAAGGGACTGAAGGAGGGCTGGTGTCAGTGCAGGAGCCTGAGCAACAGTAACCATCACCAAGACAGGATTCTGAATTTGAAGAACAACTACTATAAGAGTTACATGGGGCTATCTTGCATATGCCAGTGCAATGAGGGGAGCCAGGATTATATTCATAATATCCAATGTCAGGAGCACTTCCTTCATAAGCAAGTCCTACTCCTTGGCCTGTTGTCCATGACAAAGAAGTATCAACAGTTATTGTGTGAGATCCATAATTAACATTTGTGATACGAGCGGTTTGTGACTGCCCTTCCAGCTGGATTAAGTCTGCTTCTATTATGCCCCAGCCATCCATAAAGTATCTGGAATCATCAACAGTGAATGAAGTTCCAGAGCCATCACTAGAAGTTATGGTAGTGAGGAAAGCCCCGGAATCAATCACAGGAGAGGTTGACTGAACCCTAAAATCCCTGTTCACAGGGTCAAGGAACTCTGGGTCAGAGTCAATGTTTCCATACCATAAAGTAGGCAGGATTGCCTCCATGTATGAAATATTTTTTCTGCTACCAAAGGGCCACCACATAATAAGGTCGCCATCGCCGTTCATGCAGTTATTAATGAAGGAGTTGTTTCTCCCCGGTCCATGCACATCATGCTGTATAATCTTTTCCCTGCTTGCCCAGAAAATATTATTCTTTGCAATATTTCCATCAACACTTTCGCCGGTTACAGAATCCCAATCTCTATAATTCTCATAGAAGGTGTTATGATAAAATTTATTGTCATAACATCCTTCCCCCCCATACTGCTCAACAGCCATCCTGCCAGAGTTATACATAACATTTCTTCTTATTATGTTATTTGAACCTTCTAACTGTATTCCCCCGTGGACATAGCGCACACCAGTCCTATCCCTCTCCGAACCACACCAATTCTCCTCATGTTTCTCACCAGCGTCTCTTATGATGTTGTTATCAACTAGGTTCCAGTTAGAACCAGCATACACATTTATGGCAGTATGTAGTTCATTCCTTACATAGTTGTTCCTGATAATATTGTATTTAATGCCGTCTGTTGCGTGTGCTACCATTTCAATAGTAACATGAGCCCCACCATCAAAGTAGTTTCCTTCAATTAAATTATAATAACAATCTCCGAATAAAAAGTAAATACCATCATCTGGCTGACAACTCATATTAACAAACATATTATTGATTATCTTATTATATTCCACTGCTCCACGATTATTTGTGTCATCACTACCTAACCATATTCCTGCCCAAGGAGAGCCTCCAACTTTGCTCCCATCAAAATAACAGTTTTGGATAATATTATGCGATGTTGTAGCGCCAGGGCTGGCTCTTAAATCAACCCAGAACTTCATGCTTCCTGTTCTTATGCCGTCAACCTTTATATAGCTCTTATCTCTCAGATAGATTCCATAACCTCCAGGAATAGGACCAATAATAGCCTCTTCATTATTGTATCTCTTGTAAGTAATGTAATTGCCTGGTGTTCCTGAATTAGCAGGATTAATATTCTGCCCATGGGTTCCTTCTCTTATGTAGACAATGTCACCTGGCTGAAGGTCGGAATTTGCTTTGCCAACAGTGCACCAAGGCTGTGCAAGAGTTCCTGGGTTAGAATCAGAGCAGAGTCCGCCCAGAGAGTCCACATCAACGTAATAATCCTGCGCATACACAGATACAGGTAAGAATATAGATACCAATACTAAAACCACCATACTTTTCCTCATAACCCTTATTCTCGGTTTTTTCCATATATATAATTTCTCATAATTAACAACAAAAGAAGTAAATAAGCAAATGCGGGCGCACAGAAATCAGCAAAACTGATTTCTGGGTCCGCATTACTGCGTAATGCGGGCGGCAGGATTCGAACCTGCGTAGACACTAAGCCAACAGATGACTTATCGCGAGTATTTCATCGATCCTTTTTCCGAACCTCATCACTCAAGTGATCTTGAGTCTGTCCCGTCTAGCCACCCATAAGGGTTTTGGCCACTCCGGCACGCCCGCATCAAAAGGATAGAAATCTGAATAGTTTATAAGTGTTTTTCTTTAAACATAAATAGAAATCAAAGGTTTGCAAGCTTTCTCTCAACATCATTGAGAGCGCGGGTTAGTTTATCAACCTCAGAAACAGGCCCTTGAGGCCTGGGTGGGAGTCTAAGTTTTGGTTTTGGCTGGGGTGCTGGCTGAGGCTTCTCAACCCTTTCTTTCCTAACCCTCTCTCTAGGCAACACCAACCTAGGCTCTGGCCTCCGGACAGTAGCATCAGGGAACTTCTTTATTATTTCGTCTCTGCTATGCTTAGGCATGAGGTCATAAAGATTCTGTACAAGCACTTTCAGCTCTTTTACCTCATTCCTAATCAATTCCACCAGCTCTATCTTGGTCTCTCTAAGGTGGTTTAGGCTGTAGCTCTGCTTTAGCACTCCCAGAGTGAGCTTGGAGGCTAATAAAAGGTTCTTCCTGAAAATCGCAGGATTATCTATACGCACAAAAAATTCTTGTTGTTCCTCTTTTTTATCAGCCATTCTTTTACTACCCTGACAATTCCTCTTTTAATGATTCTATCTTATGGGTAATCTCATCCATATTCTTCTCCCAATTCATCAGCTCTTCTTCTTCCCTGCCTCTCAACCCCTCCAGCTCTGAGAGCAGTTTTTTAACATTGAGCACTTTTTTATTGATAACCTCAACTACATTTAGTATTTCTTTGTACTTGTCAATCTTGACAAACACAGGGTTTGATTCGCCTATCATTATATTCACCTCTGAACATTAATATCTATCTATTATATTCCTCCAAAGAGTTTACTATCTATAAGCATTAATTTTTCCTGAATTAAATTAAGTTCTTTTGAAATAGCAGTGTACTTGTCATCCCTTGATTTTGTTGCTGTTACCTGCTTTGTTATCGTTCCCTGTATGTTGTTGGTCACATCCTTTATGTCATCATAGATTTCTTTTGCACTCAGGTATAAACCAATATCAACAAACTTCTCCTCTGGAATATTCCGTGGCATCTCTGGCTTTGGATAAGATATTTCCACTGGCGGTCTGGGCGGTCTGAACGCCTCCTTCTTAGGCTCCTCCCTCACAGGCTTCGCAGACTCCACAAGTCCCATAGGCTCTTTTTTCATAGGCTCCTTTTTCGCTGGCATAGGAGCTCTTATCCTTTCAAGTTCTCTTAATTCATGCTCATCAAAGTCTGGCAATTCAAATTCTTTCTCTTGGTGTCGGCCCGGCATAGGTATGTGCGGTTGTGCTGGTTTAGGAGCAGGCATGTCAAAGATAGGAAGTTCTTTTTCCATTTGCGGACTCTTAGGAGGCAGGGTTCCAGCCTTAATAGATGGAGGCCTAAAGCCTGGTTGTGCTGCCATTTGTCTCTGTGTCTGAAGAGCTTGGGGTGCTGAAGGTGTTTGGGCTAACAAACTGTCAAAGTCAACCTTCTCAGTAGTTAGAGGTCCATTCCCTGCTGGTTTAGAAAGAAATTTAAGCCCTTTTTTCTTCTTAAATAAACCCATACCCCACCCCTTTTTAAGCAAACTGTTAGTCTCATAAGTATATAAATCTTGCTATTATTAAATAGTTATGAGATAATATTTTTATGTTTTTCCTTTATTTCTCCCCTATTATAAAAAAACATTAAAATTAGGTTAGTTTACCTGCTCTTATGAAGGAAGCCCTTTATTTTAAGAAACTCAAGGAGGGTCTTGTTAAGTGCGAACTGTGCCCAAGATACTGTGCCATCAAGCCCGGTGAAAGAGGGCAGTGCGGTGTCAGAAAGAATATCAAAGGCAGGCTTTATTCACTTGTTTATGGCAAGCCCTGCGCTGTTCATGTTGACCCAATTGAAAAGAAGCCCTTGTATCATTTTATGGCAGGAGCAAAGGCTTTCAGCATAGCAACCATTGGATGCAACTTCTTCTGCGATTTTTGCCAGAACTGGCAGATCAGCAAGGCAGATGCTAGCAAACTTGACAAGAAATATGAACAGCTGGAGCCAGAAGAGGTGATTGCGCTTTGCAAGGAGAACAAGTGTGATATCATGAGCTATAC
>Ga0114922_10002983_pt1 | contig 15829 bp, 23 predicted proteins | sample AartaG_FD_100975 | JGI IMG/M metagenome (GOLD analysis project Ga0114922, IMG submission 100975) | Deep subsurface microbial communities from Aarhus Bay to uncover new lineages of life (NeLLi) - Aarhus_00045 metaG | ecosystem: Environmental > Aquatic > Marine > Oceanic > Sediment | place...
GGCCGTCTTGCGACTATGACACGATTTGCATAATGATTGCAGATTGTCCCATTTGTCGGCGCCTCCCTCTGCCTTTGGAATGACATGATCCCCCTCAGTCGCTCTTACTTGTTCCTTTCGCTCGGCGTGAACTCCGAATGGGTCAGCACATAGGGGGTATCTTTTCAAAAATGCCCGGCGCAGTCGTCGCCACCTGGCATTGTATCCCCGCTGGGCGGCCGTGCCCCGGCACTCATCCTGGCGCTTCCATTCTTTGGCCTGGCAGGTGGGGCAGAATCTACCCTGGCCACGAAATAGATTAGGGCAGCCAGGGGTTGAGCACACACGAGCGGCTCTGCGGGTCATGCCTCCGGCCTTTGTTTGCCCCTCAATTCCACTGTATCCACTGTTCTCCCCGCTCCACCATCATCCCTCGCTCCACCATCACCCCCCGTCCTGCCACCCCCCACCATTTCACCGTCTCATACCCGACTTCAGCAATGATGTTATTCTCCTTCATCCATTGACCACCAGTCTTACCATCTGGTCGAAGCTGAGGCCCCGCGCAATCCACGACCAGAAATTGCCCCCAAGCGCGGGTTCCCTGTGGTCTCAACCACCACACCTCCCCCAATGCCGAGCAGCGCACCGCTGCGATGTGCCCATCCACTGGTGGCAGAGTTGCCGGCAACTGTCCCCACCGCTGGCGGTTTTCAATCACCTGCTCCATTACCCCTGGAGCATATTGCGACGCCCACCCAGTGGCCACAATCACAACAATAATCACAGCATCGCGCATCACAACTCCAACGGCAACCGGTGCCCGATCAGCACCAGCAATGCCCAAAGCTCCTTCGCTTGCTCCTCGGGCAGATACACCGTGCCACACCCGCTCACCGTATGCCGGCCTTCACTATCCACGAAAATGTCCGTCACCTTGAGCAGGACCTTTGCCCGGCCGTCCTCCAGCAAAACGAATCGCGCCACATCATTCAAATTGATCGCATCCCCCAGCTCCTCAAAAACCGCAAACACCGGCTGCTGTTCGACGCGCACAATGATCGTGTGTGACTCTGGCGTTTCCGGCTCTGGCTCGGGCCCCGGAGGGGGAGTGGGCGAGGGTTCTGGTTCCGGCTCCGGCACATCCTCTTCACCACGATCCAGTTCAACCCAGGATCCATCCACGTCGGTGAAGCGCCAGCCATTGTCGGCGACTTCCAACGATCCGGAATAACTCTCCTCGCCCTCCACCGGCTCCCCGATTAGCTCAAGAACGCCCGGCACCGTGCGCCGCGCCCAATCAAAGCCCGCCTCAGAAGGCGCGCTATCATCGGGGATCGCCATCCACGCACCATCATCGGCGATGACGAACATCGACCCTGTACCGGGCGTATCAAGCCAGAATATCCGGCCACGCTGGCAGTCCTGGCGGGACGCTTTCATTGCCGACTTGCAACCCGCTTGACCTTATTGTGCACCAACGTACCGATGATGGCCGCTGCCGCTCCGCTCCAGATAGCGGACCATAACAATGGGTCAAATGACCACGCCACATAACCCATCGCGCCGCGCAGCGCAGCCGCGCCGACCGGCACGATCAGACAAAGCCCAGCGTATAACCCGCGCTTCTCAGTAGGAGTTAGGTTGGCGTAAGCTTTCCAGTAATCCAGCAAGACCGAAACAACAAACCCGACGATGACACTGATACCCATGCCACTGGCATACTGCAGCGCCTCGTCAAACGTCGGGATCTCCTCGCCCTGGGCCGCTGCCGCTGCCGGCACCACGAACACCAGTAGCAGCAACACGGCGATGACGATACTCCACGCAATCCTTGTTCTCGCTTTCATTTTGATTGACCTCCTTATGGTGATATAGAACACAAAAACGCCCACCTGCTACAGCAGGTGGGCGCATACACACACGGCGACCCGCAAAAAAACGGCGAGGCTGAACCTCAGCGCGGCCTATTACTCAATTGACGATCGATGACAACTCATAACGACGCTCGATCCACCGCACGATCATCAACAACGCCCGGCGAACCACAACAAAAAATTCCCTCAACACCACGTCATCCTCTGCCATCGATACTATTATAGCACACAATTTCGGAACTAGTCAACACCCTTCCCAAATTTGACAGATTCATCGTGCATATATTCACCCAGGGCATAAGCGTAATCCCAGTCCAACTGCCACACCGGAATTGCCCCACAATCGCACTCCATACCAATCTTGCGCGGCGGCCCGCTGCTATCGTCAACCTCTAATCTCAATGGCGCCCCACAGTTTGGACATGTTGCCTCTAACATCGCTCCCTCTCCTTTCTTGAACAATCGCTCCTCTATCAACTCCAACAGCGTATTGACAATCATCTGCCCCCTATCATCGATGGGGAATATGTTACGCGCCGCATTCTCCACCATCTCCAACTGCCCATTCATCAACATCGCTCCCTTCCCGCGCTCCAATCGCTCCTCTATCAACTCCAACAGCGTATTGACAATCATCTGCCCTTTCTCATCGGTGGGGATTGTGTTACGCGCCGCATTCTCCACCATCTCCAACTGCCCATTCGTCAACATCACTCTCTCTCCTTTCCCGCGCTCCAAGCGCTCCTCTACCCTGGCTGCCGCACTCTTGACCACCGCCACCGCCTCCGTAATTTCCCTCATCCCACCCTCCCCCACAACTCCGCCCATCCCATTCCCATCCCTTCTAGCACCCCATCCCGCGCCTTTCTCCGGTAGTCCTCCCCCTCAAAACAAACCTCCAGCGACGCCCCCCCCAACCGGCTCGTAATCCGCTGCCCCAATCGCCGGCCCAGGGCTTCCAACCCCTCATTCATCGTCGCCACAACCGGCCGTCCCGCTACATACCGCCGATTGACCAACGTATAAAGCCGGTCCCGCACCCAATCACTCGCCTTCACCGCACCCAAATCATCCATCGCCAGCAACGGTACCCTGCCCAACTCCTCCAATATCTCGCTCTCCGATCCCTCCGATCCGCGCCATTCTCCCGATCCGCGTTCCGATCCATATGTCGCCCGTAGTTGCGACAACAACTCCGGCACCGACACAAACCGGGCCTCTATCCCCATCCCGCACGCCAATCGCACCAACCCCACCGCCACGTGCGTCTTCCCCGTTCCCACTCTCCCTGTCAACGTCAGCCCCATCCCCTGGGCCAACATCTCCTCCAATCGCTCAATGTATAATTGCAATGTCACCCGCGTCTTAGCCGGCTGAATCGCCGGCCAATCTAAATCTCCCAGCGCCGCCGTCCCAAATCGCCCCTCCGGCAACCCCGCCCTGCCCAACATCTCCAACGCCCTCTCCTGGCAATCGCACGCCAACCGCCGCTCCACCTCCACCACCTCCCCAGTCTCATCGAACTGAGCAACGATCTGCCTGCATACCCCCGTTCCCTTGCACCTCCCACATCGCGCCAACGCCAGCGCCCCACTACCGATCTCCTTGTGCCTCAATTGCCAAAACTTCGCCATGATACCTCCTCATCAGAAAATGATGTAACTGTGACACTGTGACACTATGACACTGTGACATGGGAACTGACAAGGGGGGGTCTCAAAAACGATGTCACAGTTGTCACAGTGTCACAGTTATTATAATATCTGAAAGTCATAATCCAGCGAGTGCCCAACAATTGTTGGGATCGTGGCTATTGGCGGTATCCACTATCTCATCCCCCAATTGCTCACGAGCGCGATAAACGAGCCTGCGATTATACCCCTCCTCGGCAGCGAGCCCCACAATTTTCTTAGGCTTCATCGGCTCGCCATGCTCCCGGAGTGCGGCCATCAACCAATCACCACAAAGATCCGCCTTGGTTGGCTCCTCATAGCGATTAGGCGCATCCCCATACTTGAGAAACACCCACTTATCGCCGCCAACCAAAGGAACAAGATTGATACCCAGAGGTCTGGGATATCGAGTCAAATTAGTCTTTAGTACCTCTAGCCGGCGTGGACCGTTCGGATCGGCCTCCGCCCCTGTCTGCACCACACTCGCCCCAATCACGCTTCTTGCCGCCGCCACGATATGCCCTGATCCCCGGACGTCAGCCATCGTCAGCAACCGCGCCTGCATACCTGGAGGTGGCTTCCGCAAATGATGAATCAGCAACACCGCGCAGTCAAAATTCTGAGCCACGCGCTTCAAAAACGCCAGGAGACACATCACATCCTCCTTGGCGCTTTCCCCTCGCAATGAGATCGAACTAAGACTATCCACGATCACCAACGCCGGCGCAATAGTATGTATCATCTCGACCAACCGGTCACGAGCCGCCTGCTCATTGAGATCGATGAACAAACCCCCGGCCTCGGGTAACATGAGAAAAAGTCGCGCCCGATCCATCCCCCACGCCTGACTCCGCTCATCGTGGATGGACGGGGCATCTTCCGCATCCACATAGATGACGGCACGGCTCGCCCAGGATGCGCGCCTGCCATCGGGGAAATCCCTGCCGGCGATGATCCGCCCGGCGAGATCGAGAGCGATCATAGATTTCCCCACCCCAGGCTCCCCCGCCAGCAGCGATAACATTCGTAGCGGGATCCAATCCTGCCACAGCCACTCCACCGGCGGCAGCAGCCCCTCATCGTGCATCTCCTGCAACGAGGGATACTCCCCCAGCGGCGCCCCCGCCTCCGCCGCAAAGATCGCACCCAGGATCGCGTCTCGCTCCGCCTCCTCCTGCATCGCCGCCACCAGAGCCAACCGCTCCTCGCCCGGCCTCGCCCGGTCCAGCGCCTCCCAACAACCCCGCCACGGCTCACAAAAACTCCGCGCCGTCAACGTCGTCTCCAGCCCCGCCACCCGGTCCGCAACCGCCTGAACCTGCATCCTCCGCGTTAGCATCAATGCCCTTTCTACCCTTGCGAAGGTTTCTGCAACCTTCGCAAGGGTCTCCACACAAAAACTGATTAAGCCGGCCTTGGGTGCTCGGCCAGCCATCGCTCTCCAATTTCATCCAGCGATTCCTGGTCCCCAATGATCACCCATTCCCTATAGTCACCCCGCCGCAGCTCCTCGATGAGCTTTTCCCGGGATTGCGGCTGTGGCCCGATATTGATCCGTCTCATTTCCTCATGGATGACCAATCCGTGCCGCGCAACCACCACCCGCCCTACATTGCGATCCCACAGTCTGCTCTCCCGGGTACGGGTGCTGAGCTCGTATACTTCATACCACTCTCGCTCCTCCCACCACGCCAAAGCCTCCTCGCGATCAAAATCCCACACCTCCCGGCCCTTTGCCAATCGTCCCGACCGCTGGAACACCGTCTCGGACCGCATAGATCGCGCCAATGGTTTCCATGTCCCTGGCAGATCCGCCAGGTTCACGTCCTCCGGCACGATCACTACTGCCCCCCTTTGTTCCCACAAACAGAGGCGATAAAGGGGGCCCGTATAATACTTTGGCTTCTCGTCCTCGCCCTCCCGTGCCGTATCCACCGCATCCTCGCAGTATGCCCTGGCCAATCTATCCAGCCTGTCGATCACCTCGCGCACATCATCCAAGCCGGGCTCCACGTCCGCCGTCAACCTCACCGACGGCTTCACATTTCCATAGTCGGGCAAACTCTCCGTCAACCCAAATCCGACCGTCACACTCGTGATTCTCACTTCTTTACTCCTTTCATTCTACTAATTTGATTTTGCTCGTGGTGGATCACAATCCTCCGCATCCGCTTTCCGAATCTCCCCCACCAGCTCGCTCGTAATCACCTTGACCACCCCCCCCCATCGCCGCCTCTCCGCCAACCACCGCGCCGCCTCTGGCGTACTCGCCGTACTCCGCACCGCCATCCTCGAATCCGCCGAACTCCCCGCCAACACCTCCCGCACGATGGCCACCGCACTAATCGCCACCCCCAACCGCTCAGCCAACGCCTTATGAGTCGGTCGCCCACCCCTCTCTATTTCCCGGGAAATACTCAAACCCAAAGCCTCCCTCAACTCCCTCACCCACCCCGACACCCGCTCAAAATCCTGTTCCGATATCCACCCATCCGCCTCCATCTCCGTCGCCTGCGCCAGAATCCTATTCAAATTCGCCAGGTTCCCCAGCCCCTGCTCCAACGTCAGCTCGCCACGCGGCTGCCCCTCCTCGTCCAGGACGAACGCACTGATCCGTTCCAACTTCCGTACCAAATCAGCCGTGCAAGGCAGCATAGCCACATCAAGATTCTTGAGACTATCGCCAATCGTCTTCACAAAATTATCGACAGCATAATCAGCGTTCCAATCGAGAGTCCTGAGCCTCATGTCGCCACGCACCAACTGCGCAGCGACATACCGTGCAGATTCCTGCGTAGACCGCTCAACATTGATTTCAGCCCCCAGCCTCAGCGCCACAGCGTGCCACGCCCGTTGATGCCCCTGCAGCAATGCCTCCGCCACACTCCCCTCCGCCCGCTCCAGAAACACCTTTGCCTCCCTCCGCCGCTTCTCCGCCTCCCGCTTCGCACGCCTCTCCGCCCCCTTCTCATCCTCACTCCGCTGCTCTCGCAAATACCGCCGCTGGCACGCCTTGTGAGAACTGCTATTGTTGCATACATAAACGAAAGGCAAGTCGGCATAGGGATAAATATAACTTGGCGATTTGTAATCATAATGGTGGAATCGAATCCGCTCACACCGTCCCGGCGCGCACGTACCTGTTTCCACCAGCGCCACGTCGACGTCGTCGCAGGTGAGTAAAACATTACCACCATAACCAGGCAAAATGAGAACAGTGGCCCCAAAGTCCCGCTCCAACCTCTCCTGCAACTGGGCCACCTGGTACTCATCCCAGAACTTCTTCTTCACCTTGAAACACGCGCCATCCAGACACCAAGCCTTCCCGCCTTCCACCTCCCGTGCCGGACAATCCTCGCATGCCGGCAAACAATCCTCCGCACTCACCAGGCCCATATCCAACGGCCACGTCGCCCGGCCCAAATCCCTCCGCTCCTGCCTGATCGCCGATTGCACCAAATCATCCGCCTCCGCCGCCGAAGGCGGTGACCAATCCTTCCCCGCCCGGAAACACGCCAGGCACAGAAAAACCCGGCGATTGTCTATTACCGCCGTATAAACTTGGTCGCCACCAAAGACCGCCGACGACCCACACACCTCGCACACGGCCTCAATATCACAAACAGTCCGATAGAAATTCCTCGCCTCCAGCAGCTCCCTCGCCTTCTCCACCGCGCCCGGCGGCTGCGCCACCGCCGGCAAAACATCCTCCGCCACACGCTCATAGATCCTCGCCGACTTGCCCGCCGCCGCCAGCAGTGCTCGCCCATGCCGCTCGCCGATCACCCCATCCCGGATCGCCTGCTGCGCCTCCTCCGGCAACCGCAACAACCGCAACTTGTTCGCCACCGCGCCCTGACTCAACCCCCACCGCTCCCCGATCTCCGCCTGCGTCCAGCCAAACCGCTCCATCGCCCGCCGCAGCGCCTCCGCCTCCTCGATGGCCGAGAGGTCCTTCCGTTTCACATTCTCCTCCCAGGCAATGTCTGCCATCGCCTGGTCATCGAGGACCTGCACATCCACCGGAAACGTCCCGTACTCATCCCATCGAGTTGTGCTCAGCCACCAGAACGCCCGGAACCGGCGGTGACCCGCCGCCAGTTCCACCACCGCCTCGGGCTCATCCCCCAGGCAGGGCAGCACCCCGCCGTATGCTCCCGCATCCAACACCCGGCCATCCACCACAATCCGCCCGGGCGGCACCTGAATCAACCCCAATGTCTCCGGCCTGGCCGACGCCATCTTGAGGATGGACTCCGCCAATCCCTCAACATCCCCATACTCCCCCCGCGTCTGAAACGAATTATCCTTGATCCTATCCAATGGAACCCTCGCCAACATGATTTCCTCCTCCATTTCACATAACTATCGTGCGTACACCTGCGTGCGTACTACACGCCCCCCGATTCCACGCCCTCCACCCCCAAAGTAGGGGAGAGCTTCTCCAACCGCCGGAACACAGCCCGGCCCGCCGCCGTCAACTCCACCCCCTGCCGCCGATCCTTCTCACTCACCCACCGCGCCAAACCCCGCTCCAACAACTCCCCCCGCAGACCGCGAAACTCCCCCAGCGACAACAGCCGCCCGCCGCCAGTCCACTCCCTCTCCGACAACGGCCGTCCCACCAGCACCCCCCCCGCCAGGATCGCCAACCGCCCCGCATCGATCCTCACATTGAGAATCTGCATCTGTCTACCCTCGCTCACCTCCACCTGCACCTGCACCGGCGGCCGGCCGATATGCCCATCCTTATCGATGTCATGGTGCTCCACCTCCTCCCGCCGCCACAACACCTCCTGCCGCTTATCGATGAACACCCACACCCGCCACGAGGCCACCAGCGCCAGCGTCACCAATCCCCCCACCAGCGCTGCCCACCACGCCCATCCCACCTGTGCCGCCAACAATGCCGAGCCAGTGAGCACCAGGATCGCCGGTAGACACCCCTGCGCCAGCCCCTGCAACACCGGCACCACCACCCCCGCCCCCACCGTATCCGGCCGGCCCACCGGCGTCTCCCGCAACCCCCACGTCACCGGAGGCGCATCGGCGGCCGGCGTCATCGGTGGCAGAGCAGGAACAGGCATCGACCCATAATCGAAATCGAAATCCCTCATCCCACCACCTCCACCCCATCCCCATTCCTCTCCACCCGGCCGGCCTTCTCCAAATCACCGATTGCCCCCGTCACCCAGGACTTTGACCGGCCAATTGCAATACCGGCCACCCGGTGCGACGCGGTCGGATTCTCCGCAAAAAACGCCACCAACCCATCCAGTGCCTCCTCTCGGTTCAACCGTCTCTGCCGGTTAGCACGCTCCAAACTGCCCGCCACCGACCGGTCAACCGCTCCCCCCTGTCCGGCCACCTGACCGTTCCCTGACCGGCCACCTGACCGCCGCCTTGACCGGCCAGCCTCAATCATCTCTAGCCGTCGCCGGTGGTCAGCCCGCAGCGCCAACACCGTCACCCCCGCCAGGCTCAACACCGGGAAAATCAGCGGCGCATACATCGCCAACACCGGCGCCGTATCCAACACCACCGTCAACGCGAGTACGCTGGCAAAATATACCCCCACCAGCACCCCGGCCAGCGCAAACGGCGCCACCGGGTCACTCTTGCGCTTACCCCGGTTATACTCCCACAACATCAGCGCCGTCGCCGTCGCCGCCAGGCCCAGGCTCTCGATGATCAACCCAGCCACCAGTCCCAGCGCATCATTCCAGCCCAGATGCTCCATCGTCGCCCGCGCCGTCAGATACGCCGTCGGCAGCGGACTCGCCCACGGCGCCACCCGCGCCACCACGTCCGTCGCCGCCGCCTCCACGCGCCCGGCCATCTCCCCCAACTCGCCCAAAATATCCTTCCCCATGATCCTACCTCCCCTTGACTAGTTCCTGAAAACTGTGGTACAATTAAACATCCTAGGTCCCACCCAGGACCTACCATCCCCCCATGATGGAAGTACCGGACCCGCCCGCGAGGTCCGGTACTGCTTTTTCCCCCCGCACGATACGCTCCATCTCCTGCAGCGCATCCAGATTCTCCCCCAGCGCGATCGCCGCCCGGCCCAACAGCAGCGCCAACACCTGTGGCCCCGGCCGATCGTTCACTATCTGCCGTAGAGCCTCCCGCGCCGCTGCGTTCGCCCGACGCGCCCGATTCAACTCCTGCCAGAAAATATATCCCCCCACCTTACGTTTTGTGACCATTCAGAATCTCCCGCGTGATCTGCCTGGCTTGCTCTTCCGCCGCCGCCCGGCCCCGCGCATAGCGCGAGACCGACCCCACCACCATCGGTAACCCCGAGGCCGAGAAACACGCCAGCGCCACCGCCGCCCCCTCCAACCCAACGAGCAGCGCCACCCCTCCCAAAGTCACCAGCGTCCCCCCCACCACCAGAAATGCCGTGTATCCCTGGTCGTGGCCATCCCGCTCCAACAATTCCACCAGGGCATTATAGACCATCCCAAATAACAGCAGCCCTATCATCACCCCCAAACATTTCCAGACCAGTTCCATCCCGTTCCGCTCCTTTTCCTTGAAACTACCTCGCTCTGTGCTATCATTGTATCAATGAGAACTTGAACTTTAACAACGCCCTCCATCCATGATCACCCGCATCAGTCGCTCAGGGCCATGATCGAGCAGCCACAATCGCGCTGCGGCCGGCCGCACACACCATATCCTCTGATCCCCATTGCTCTCACGCGGCCGGCGCTCTGCCGGCAAACCCTCCTGAATATAGCGATACATGTCCTTGCGAGCGATACCTAGCCCGCCGGCAAATCCTATCGCCGTTACCCACCCGTCGCCGTCCTCCCGCTGCCGATCCGCCACCAGTTCACCGGTGAACAAGCACCGTTCCGCTTGGCAATAAGGGCAGTAATACTCCCGCCGCGTCGCCCCCGGCGGCACCGGCCGCAACGAATCCCACTCATCCCGGCACGCATAAACAATCAACTCGTCGTCCATCTCACCCTCCTACACAGGCAATATAATCTGTATTATATGACCTGTATTACTACAGTAGCTTCCCCTGCTCAGCAGCCGGCTTCCGCCTCCGTCGCCGGCCCTTCGGCAACAAAGCCTCCGCTGCCGCCTCTCCGCCCGGGTCCTCCGGCTCCTCCAACACCTGCTGGCTGTAGATCTGCGTCACTGCCAGCGAGCTATGGCCCAACAACTCCATCAACTCCATATAATCCACCCCGCCCCCTCCCGCTCTCATCTGCTGCACCCGCAGCCGTGCGCCTGCATGTCTCAGCCCGTGGAGGTGCGCCTTCTCCCTCTCCACCCCCGCCCGCCGCGCATACTTTTTTAGTATGCGATTAGCCTGGCTATTAGAGATCGGCCTGCTGCCATCCACCTCCGCATCAGGCCGCAACCGTCGAATCCGCCCTGGATACATCGGCACAAAGATAAAGTCCTCCTCCCCCAGACCCTCCACCGGCCGCCCGTCCATCTCGACGTATGCACAAATCGCCTGATACGCCTTCCGGTTGAGAACCGCCTTCCGCACCTCCCCGCCCTTGCCCCGATACTCGAGGCAAAAGTCGCCATCCTCCATCTCCTGCAAATCACCCCATTTGAGATTGAGGATCTCCGATGACCTCCGGCACGTCGTCGCAACCGTAAAAAGCAACGCAAAATCCCGCTTGCCCGCCAGACAAGCAGTGTTGATTGCGCCCAAAATCGCCTTCAATTCATCAACCGAGGGAAATTTAGAACGGCCATATGGGGAAATCTTTGGCCGCTCCACTGCACCAAAGGGGTTCATTCTATCCGCCGGCCAGAGGGAAATATCCCGGCCATCACGGGGATTATGAAACGCATATCGCTTCTGCACAAAATCGTAGAACGACGAGAGCGCCGCCAGCTTCAGCCCAATGCTGGCCTTCGATAGCGGGCCCTGGCCATCGCGATCGGTACTCATCCAGACGGCCCACTCCTGCGCCACCGCCGGCGAAACCTGCCATGGCTCGATCGCGGCCCACTCAAAAAACTGGCGCACCGCCAAAGCGTAGGCCCGCACCGTATTCTCGCCCCCGCTCCGCCGCCGCTTACTCTCCAGCCATGACTCCTTGGCCGTCTCCCAGGCCAACCACAACGGCGTATCGTCCTGAACCACAAAAACCGGCCCCGCCGCCTGCTCCTGCTGAACAACCGTGGCTAACCGCGTTTCCTCATACCCGTCCAGCGCGCCTACTTTCCACCGGCAACCACGCCGTCGCCCTCGTCTTGCCAACTCGCACTAATCCGAAGGCCAGCGCCAGCGTCGTCAATGCCGCCCGGTAACCGTCCCAATAACTACTATCCAGGATACCGCCGGCCCGCATCGCCTCACCTGTTGCCTGCTCCGCCGCCAACAGCGCTCGGACAATATCATCCCGAAAATAAACCTCAGATCCCATCTTACCATCCCCAACGTGATAAACTAGTGCGGGCGAGGCCTGCCACAGTGCACACCTGTTGATCATAACCTCGCCCGCACAGCAGGCGGGGAGCGCATCCGGCGCTCCCGCGTAGACCTCACTAGAATGAGACCCACGCGGCAGAGCCGGAGGTGTCTCGGGCAGGGCCGGTTATGGAAGCCGGCCCTGCCCCCAAAACAAAGAGGAGAAAAGGGACGGGTTACCAAGCCGCCCCCAGGTGGGCCCTAATCCCCACCTGGCAGCGGCCAGGCAACTACACCTCATCCCCTACCAGCACCCGCCCGCTGGCCACCTCCCACCACGCCGCCAGCAAACCGAGTAAATCCCCTTCCCTGCGCAGCCAGGCCAACATCACCTGTCCCAACTCCCAAAGTACCATGCCATCTCCTATTCAGTGAGACTAGCGAGCCATCTCAGCAATTCCAGCCACAACAGATTCAGATACAACCTCCTGCTCTGTTGCAGCTCCATCTCCGTCACATATCCTGCTCTGTAGCCCTCAAAGAGCCTATGTAATTGTCTCACCAGCATCACTCTCCTCCTTCCAGACATAATAAGGCCGATTATCCGCCCAATCCCACCCGTAGCGCCGCCATCCCGAGTAGGCCAAGCAGCACCACGACCAGAAGGGCAAACAAAACTGCCCACGCCACCATGAGACCCAAAGATGGCTCATCGCATCCCACAAGGTGCACCGGCGCCACTGGCTTCCGTCGAGGCCGGCTCCTATTGTTATCGCTCATCGCTACCCTCCGTAGAACGAATTGATAATTCGTTAGTCGGCTGAAGGACAGCCTCGATCTGCTCGTACAGCTCCGGCGTGATCGCCACCTCAATAAGGCCGCCCTCCGTCGTGGTAGCATAGCGCCGGCGGATTTGCTGCAGCACCGCTACCGCGCCATCGTTCTGTTTGTAGCCCTTGACCAGCACCCGCAGCATATTGATGATATTGCGGCCCTCCCGCTTGGCCAGGGCCTTTAGGCGATCCTTCGTCTTCTCGTCTACGTAAACACTGCACTTGCGCATACAACGCCTCCTGTCAATTAGTTTTCCAATGCTGTAGTCTGCTTACGTATTGTACCATAGAAGGCTATAGTTGTCAATGTTCCTACAGATTCTTTAAGGTAGGTTACGTCAAGATGTGTTACAATGAGTACAATATGACTTTCCATGAGTGGCTACTCCAAAAAATAGAAGAAAGCAGCCTGACCTACCGAAGCCGCCGAAAAATTCAACATCCCCACCGCCACCGTCCGCTATGCCTGCGCCCGCGGCCACATCGCCGGCGCCCAAAAGCAACACGGCCGCTGGCGGATGCCCCAGCCCCGCTTCCTCTATTGGCTCCATCACCGCCCAAAACCAGGCCCAAAATCCCAATGAAAAAAGCCCCCTCCGGTTGGAGGGGGCTCTTTACAACAAGCAATCATTCAGTACTAGCACAAAGACCACATACTGGACCGAATGGTTTCAGGTCAGCAGTGAAACCGAGGAACACTCCGCGGCCACCAAACGCCATATTGCATTCTGAGCAGAGCGCATCTGGCGCAACCTCACCACTATGTAGTTCAACATAACCAACAACGAGTTGCGGATCGAAGCCGTCAACGAAATCGGCCAAAATATCGAGGATATGGCTGTGGCGACTTTGGCCTCGCGGCCTGAGTGCAGCAAGCTTGCCACCCAAATCCTGTGGCAAGCGAAGTGTAAAATTGGTCATGAAAACACTCCTTGCCGGGATTGAGGCTCCCGGCGGGCCTGTTTGTTACCGGTCGGGGATAGCTTCAGTTCCGTCACTGAACCGGATAACATCAAATGCGGTCAGAAGTTTCGATATTGGCTTACGGTGCGCTTTGACTTGGACATGGTAATGGTCCTGTGTAGGATCGCGGCGTTGGAAAATCCTTTCTTTGAATTCTTCCGCATCTTTCCGGCTCTTGAACGTTTTCTGGATTTTCCATGAGTCGCCTTGCCACCCGCTCTTGCTAATTACTGTGTAAAACATTTTGTTTCTCCTTTCCGTCTCACCTAGTGGTTAATTTGATACCATTATACCACAGATACCGCCTGGTGTCAAGTGGTTCGTTTCCGCAACAAAAAAAGCCCCCTCCAACCGGAGGGGGCTTTCCCCTTTCCAATCCATCAATTCTCCCGATCCCCAATCCGCTAATTCTCCTGATCCTGTTCTGTCCGCTCTGGCTCCTCACCCTCGTCCAATGACGCCTCCAAAACAACCTCCCCCCCCTCCGACCTGAAACCAAACCGCCCCCCCTCCGGACACTCCAACCCATAAAAACTAGCATACACCTGTGCCAGCTCCTGCATCGCCTCCATGGCCTCCCCGAGCATCCTGTTAGCCTCGTCTATCGTCCGCTGCCGATCCCGCGCCAGCGCCCGCACCACCTTCGCCTGCGCCGGCGTCAAAATCACACTTTTCGCCATTCTTTCCTCCTAAATCCAATAACCCCAGATGTAGACATAAACATTATCCAACTCCCCCGAGCACGAAAAAAAGACGTCGCCGCCCGCATCGCATGGCACAACGCCATTCGCATTCGCGAATTTATCTGCCACCTGCGTTGTCCCCGCGATTGCATAGGTCCCGGCCGCCGGACCCAGCCCAAATGCCACATCCGTCGACTCGTCCTTGCACGACATCGTGGCCGCGATGGCTTTCACTTCCGCCGGCGCCCCAAAAACCGCCGACAAATCAATCTTCACCCCCGCCGCCTTCGCATCCCCGTCCCAGCTCGTGCTCGTCAGCGCGGCCGCCAACGGGTGGAACGCGTACACGTCGTGGGTCGCAGCCTTCACCGATTTCAAATTCCCCTCAAAATGAATGTCGTTGTCGTCCGGATCGACGTTGCCCCCGACGTACAATCCGAACCCGACACGCAAATCGTCCTGTACGCGCGTGTAGTCGGCGTGTAAAACCTCAAAACGCACCATCCCCCCACTCGACGCCACGCTGAATATGATCGTCCCATTCGTCGCGGTCCGGATCTGGATTCCATCCGTCGCACCGGCCTCAATATAATGCCAGTGCCCGCCACCATCCGGGATCCAAATCTCTCCGCTGGCGGGCGTCGTCGTCGGATCCCCGACGGACAACCCGTACAGCCCGCCCAGCCCCTCGTGGTCGACGGTAAAATACGGGTTCATCAGCCCGCTCTCTGCATCCCCATATGTCAGTGCTGATGTGGTACAGAGCAACCAACGCTCCCTCGTCACCGCATCATTATATCCCCCCATCACCGCAGATCCATCTACCCCTTCCAAATTTAACTTGGCGTAGCTGGCCGCCTTCAACGCCTTGACGACCACCATCGGATCCGCCAGGCCGAAACCATCGACCCACCCGATCGAGCCATAGATGTTATCCGCGCCGTCGGTGAATTTGATAAATGCATCCGAATCGATCAATATCTTCCCCGCGCCGGCGCGTGCCTTTCCGTCGCTGGCATCGATATAAAATTCCTTCGTTGTCGCATCCGAATAACCCGCCAACAACGTCGTAGTCAACTCAATGCGCGGATTCGGCGAGGCCGCCGTAATCAGCTTCCCGCTCCCGGACAACGACAACGTCCCGGTCACCGACAGATTGACGAGCGTCCCATCATCCGCCGTGATCGTCCCTCGGATGACCATTCCCGTCCCGGGCGTATAATAGGCATATTCATTGCCGGCATAATCTCCCATCGCGATCCCATAGCTTGCCAATCCCGCACCCTGCCAACCGGCCAAATTCCCCAGCCGCAGCCTCTCCGTTTGCGTCGCCCACGGTGCGCCCGCATGTGTGAAAATAGACAGGAAAGGCGCATTGCCATCGTCCGCCGTGAGAAATAGTCCGCCATCGCCGCTCACACCATAA
>Ga0114922_10002984_pt1 | contig 15828 bp, 12 predicted proteins | sample AartaG_FD_100975 | JGI IMG/M metagenome (GOLD analysis project Ga0114922, IMG submission 100975) | Deep subsurface microbial communities from Aarhus Bay to uncover new lineages of life (NeLLi) - Aarhus_00045 metaG | ecosystem: Environmental > Aquatic > Marine > Oceanic > Sediment | place...
GGTATGCGCGTAATCATGATCTGCCCGGAACGCCAGGACCTGCCAGCGGGTGATTTCGGCGACGACGTGGTCCCCGTGCGGGCGATCGCCCAGGTTCGGAACCCGTTCTACCCCGACCTGATCCTCGGCTGGTACAGCAAGGCGAAGCTCCGCAAGATCGTCTCATCGATCAGCGGTCCCAAGGTGGTCCACATCGCCAACTCGGGCTCACTGCCCGTGGCCGGCGCGAACGCGGCGCGACAGCTCGATGTACCTACCGTGGGTTGGTACCACACAGATCTGCAGAAGTACTGCCGGGTGTACGGCCGCAGCGTACTGGGTGCGCCAGGCGAGTGGCTGGGGGAGAAAGTCGGCCTGATGTACGATCGGCGGGCGTATGCCCATTGCCTGGCAGTCTGTGCGCCCAGCGCCACAGCCGCCGACACGGTCAAACGCTATTTCGCAGGCAGAGTGGAAGTGATCCCCAACCCGGTCGACATGGAACGGTTCCACCCGGCTGAGTCGCGGGCTGGTGGCTTTCGCGACCGCTACTGCCGAAGCGGCCGGATCCTGGTGGCCGTGGTCGGGCGGGTCGCCAAGGAGAAGAACCTGGACCTAGTCTGTGAGCTGCTCAGCCCGGACGATCGGATCGACCTGGTTTTCGTAGGCGACGGTCCCTACGCCGAGACGCTCAAGCGTCGGTGGAACGCCACGGTGACCGGGTTTCTTCACGGCGACGATCTGCTGGCGGCGTACCAGCAGGCGGACCTTTTCGTTCAGCTTTCGGTTACCGAGACTTTCGGCCTCTCGCTGGTCGAAGCGATGGCCGCTGGCCTCCCAGTTGTTGCGCTTCGGGCGCCTGGATTCGTGCGTCGGATCCCGCCCGGCAACGGCGTCGAGGTGATCGAGGAGCATGAGCTACCCGGTCTGGCTGATCGGTGCGTCGCCCTGGTGGGCGACCCACAGCGGCATGAGGAATGCTCGCGCAGAGTGCGGGCCTTCGTCCAGCAACTGGCCGCCGACGGCGTGCTGCCGAAGTTCATGGAGTTCCACCGCGCCTTGGCCCGATAGCGTTTGCCGGCACTGGGGACAAGCATCGGGGTGACCTGGGTCGATTGATGGTCGATTGACGAACCACCAGAGTTGGCCGATGATGGCCGAATGCTGATAAGCGTGCAACCTGGGGTCAACCGGCGACGGATCGGCCTGTGGATCGGTTGCGTCGGCGGGCTGATCTGGGCCGGAGCAGCCCCGGGCGACGAGTCGAACCCACCGCTAGGCCAACCGGGCGAGGCCGCAGCCAAGGCAACCGCCTCCCTACCGCGGTGGCAACCAGCGGGCCGAATGCCCCCCCCGACCCTGGCTGAGTGCTCCGGCATCGTCGCCAGTCGCCGTTACCCCGGCATCTTCTGGGTCCACAACGACTCCGGCCATCGCCCGGCAATCTATGCGGTCAAGGAATCCGGCGAGCTGGTGGCCGAGGTGCCGGTTGAGGGAGCGACCAACAGCGATTGGGAAGACATCGCCGCCGACGACGGGGGCCTTTTGTACATCGGGGATATTGGAAACAACTTCGGCATGTTCCCGGTGCGATCGGTCTACCAGATCGCCGAGCCGGACCCCTTCGCGGCACCGGTCCGACCCGCCCGCATCGTGCGCCGTTTCAAGTATTCCTATCCGGGGCAACGCTTCAACGCCGAGGGGCTCTTCGTTCGTTCGGGTCGGTTGTTCGTTCTCTCCAGGCAACCGAGCGGGCGGACAGGCGTCTACCGTCTGGGAGCGCTTTCGGACAAGACAGCCCCACTGGTTGAGGTGGCCTCGCTCCCGGTGGCCCAGGTGAGCGGAGCGGACGTTTCTACGGACGGCAGGCGCCTGGCAGTCTGCACACCCAACGCGCTTCTCGTTTACCACCTGAATGCCGAGAGCGTTCCGAACCCGGACGTTCAACCGCTGGTCGTTCATTATCCGTGCGGTTCGATCGAAGGCTGCTGTTTCGACGGCGAAGATGTGGTCCTGGCCTCGGAGAAAGGGTTGATCTACCGCGTCTCGGCGGCCGACCTGGCGGCGGGGACCCGGTTTCGCCCCCCGCCTCCGCCAGAGAAACGGGCCCGACCCAGGTGATCCGCGGCTCGGCCGAGGCGGGGGTGCTCCCACTTTCCGAAGGAAAAGGCGGGCGACCGTCATGCTGGCACTGACCCTGGACATACGGGCCTGGCGGTGGCTGGCCTGCAAGGCCCTGGGCACGGTTGTCCGCGGGGTGTATTTCTCCGCCCTGTCGGGGCTGCGGCTTCGCCAGGTGCCCGAGCCCAAGCTGCCCGGTCCGCAATGGGTGCGGGTGCGGACGCTGCTCGGGGGCATCTGCGGGACGGATCTGAGCCTGATCCTGCAGCGCTTGCATCCGGCCAGCGCGCTCCGCTCCTTTACCAGCTTCCCGGTGGTCCTGGGACATGAGAACGTCGGGGTGATCGACCGGGTCGGTCCCCAGGTGACCGGGTGGCAGGTCGGTCAGCGGGTCTGCGTGGAACCCTCTCTGTCTTGCGCGGCGCGCGGGATTAGGCCGCCTTGCCCGCAATGTGCGGCTGGGAGGTTCTCGCTGTGCGACAACTTCCTGGGCGGCGACCTGCCCCGGGGCACCATGCTGGGCATGAACAGCTTCACCGGGGGAAGTTGGGCCCCCTACTTCGTCGCCCACCTCTCCCAGCTCCAACCCGTGCCGGACACCGTGGACGCTGCCCAGGCTGTGCTGGTCGATCCCCTGGCCTGCTGCCTGCACGGCGTGCTCCGCCGCAGACCCGATGACGACGAGCGCGTCCTGGTCCAAGGGGCTGGTATTATCGGAATCGGGCTGGTCGCCTGCCTGCGAGCCGTAGGCTGCGCCGCGCCGATCACCGCCCTGGTTCGTCATCCGTACCAGGCCGACTGGATGCGATCCTGCGGCGCCAACGAAGTCATGGTCATCCCTCGGGGCAGCTCCTCAGGCGAGCAGTACGATCGGATCGCTGCCGCGGTCGGCGGTCGCCGCGTTCCGGGCGGATTCGGCAACCAGACGCTGATCGGCGGCTACGACGTCGTCTACGATTGCGTCGGCACGGGCCGAAGTCTGAGCGATGCCATGAAATTCACCCGCCCGCGGGGCACCACGGTCGCCCTGGGCACCACGCACATTTCCGTGCTGGACACTACGCCGCTGTGGTTCAAGGAGCTGAGCGTCCTGGGGGTTTACGGGCGCCAGTTGGAGAGCGTCGCAGCGGGGCCGCCGGTGCACACTTACCAGTTGGTGTTCGATCTGCTCACCTCGGGGAAGCTGAACACTGACGGGTGGCTGACTCACGCCTTCCCGTTGGACCAGTACCGGCAGGCGCTCCGCACGTTAACCACCCGGAGCCGCACGCCGGTGCTGAAGGTGGCTTTTCGTTACCCCTCCGCCTGACCGGCTTCGTCGGCTCCTTCCTGCGGGGGGTCCGGCAATTCCGTCTCGGTTGCAGTGCCGACCTCCGCTTCTTCCGTGGCGACCGGTTCGGCTTGGTCCTCGGTCTGAAGCGGGTTCTCGAACCCGCGGCGTCGGCAGATCTCGGTCACGACCCGGGAAAAGGCCTTATGCACGTAGTCGTTGAGGCTGACCGTTCCCCCGGTCCCGTCGGCCAGCTTGTATTCGATCTCCACCCAGCCCTTCTTCTTGAAGTCCCGGCTGTCCAGAGCGGTCATGGCCTCGAAGGGAACCAGGGGCGACCCGCCGAAACGCGTCCCACCCTGGCTGTTGACCTTCAAGCCCGCCTCGCTGAGCTCGATTCGGGTGGTCACCACGCGAATGAATTGCCAGAGCATCAGCAGGCCTAGCACGCCAACGCCGCCGCCGATTATCTTCTGCAGCAGCAGGTCTACGTCGTTGTGGTCGCCGTCGCGCCAGGTACTGCCGCTGTCAGCCACCTTGTCGCCGTCGGAAGGGATCCTGGCCATTCCTCCCGGACCGAAGTAGAAGCTCACCCTGCCCTGCACCGCGTTCGGTTCCCCCAGGCGGGCCTGCACTTCACTCATGGCGTCTCCGGGCTGGATCGATTTCACGGCCTCCCGGGTGACTTTCGGGTTGATCGCCACCGTATCCGGATCGGGACTGGGATTGAGGTTCTGGACCAGGCCCTCAACGTTCTGGCGCGGATACACGTGATACGCGTCCACGAAGCTCCAGGCGGCGTATCCCAACAACACCGCCGTCAGGATGCTTGTCCGAACGATGCGTTCCGTGGTGGTTCCTGAGCGAATCGAGTCCATGGACTACTCCTCTGCATGTTGTGGCAGGATCCTGCCGGATACGCCGGCCCCCGGCGGCAACATGGTTTCACCAAAGGGCACGCTTTGCAAGCCCGGTTGCGGCAATCCGGCCGCCGACGGTTGAAACAGCGCCGGGGTTGCCCGATAATCGGGCCACGACCCTATGGGCCCCAAGGCCAGCAGAGTGCGAGGACGACGATGAGTGCCTGCTTCGATGCGGTGTGTGACGATTTCTACGTCTCCAGCCGCCTGTTTCTTAAACTGGACATGTCGCTGGAGCGCGATACGGTCTTGAATTTCTTCGATCGAATTCGCAAGGCACTTCCGATGCTGACCAAGTTCCGTCGGCGTGACGACGGCTGCCTGATTCTGGAGGAAGAGCAGCGGGCCGGCAATGAGTCGCGGCGCTGGGTCCGCCTGGAGCCGGCCAGCCTGCGCTTCGGGCACTTTGCCCCGCCGGACAGCTCCACCGTCCGGGAGATGGCCGAGGTCATTCTGGAGCACGCCCCCTACTACCTGACCTTCAGCGAGCTGGACTTCGACCACCTCGAGGTGGTCTACGGGTTTGACCTGGAGTACCGGGGCAATCACGACCAGATGGTGGCGGAGACCTTCTACAGTGACCACCTGCTGGCCGGTTTCGTCCTGAGCGACGAAGCCGTCCATGCCATCGACGCCCAGCCGTATCTGGGGATCGCCCTCACCCCGGAGTGCGACTTGCAGGCCTATGCCGAGGTCAAATCGCGCTCCAGCACCTTCGAGGTGCGAACCGGGGAGTACGAGAAGCAGCCCGTCAGCGTGTACCTGACCGTGCGCAAGTACTGGGGTCTGGCACGATCCGGCGCCCTGCTGGAGGTTCAGCGCCTGCTCCTGGACACCGCCGACGAGCTGGCGACCAACCGGGTGGTCCCCATACTGATCCACCCCCTGGCCCAGGCCATCGCCAGCAGGTCGTAGGCCCAAACGCAGGAGCGCAGAACCGCACGAACGTCAGAATGTCCGATCACAAGCTCACCACGCGCACCATTATCGGCCTGGAGATCCACGTTCAGTTGGCCACGCGGTCCAAGATGTTCTGTGACTGTGCCGTGGAGTTCGCCGCCGCGCCCAACAGCCGGGTCTGCCCGGTCTGCCTGGGCCTGCCCGGCGCCCTGCCGGTGATGAACCGCCAGGCGGTGCGAATGGCGGTCACCGCGGGCCTGGCCCTTAACTGCAAGATTGCCTCCTTCACCAAATGGGACCGCAAGAACTACTACTATCCGGATCTGCCCAAGAACTACCAGATTTCGCAATACGATCTGCCGCTCGGCCGCGACGGATACTTCGACATCCAGGTCCACGGGAACGCGCGTCGCGTGGGCATCATCCGGGCCCACCTGGAGGAGGACGCCGGCAAGAACATCCACGACAGGCCCGGCTGCACGCTGGTGGACCTGAACCGCACCGGCACGCCGCTGTTGGAGATCGTCACCGGGCCGGACCTGCGCTCGGCCGAGGAGGCCTGCACCTTCGCCGTCGAACTCCAGCGACTGGTGACCTACCTGGGCGTATCGGAAGGGGTCATGCAGAAGGGCCAGATGCGCTTCGAGCCCAACGTCAACGTAGCCATCACCTCGGGCGGCCTCGAATACCGCACCCCCATCAGCGAGATCAAGAACCTCAACAGCTTCAAAGCCCTGCGCAGAGCCGTCGAGTACGAATCCCACCGGCAGGTCCGGGACTGGCTGGCGGACAGGGCATATCTTCAGGGGCAGCGGCCCAACGAGAACCGCGGCTGGAACGACGAGGGCGGCGTCACCAGACTCCAGCGGACCAAGGAGGAGGTCCACGACTACCGCTACTTCCCCGAGCCCGACCTGGTGCCGGTCGAGCTGGCCCCAGCGGAGGTGGCGGAAATCCGGGCGGCTCTGCCGGAGCTGCCCCTGGCCCGGCGGGCGCGGTTTGTGTCCGAACTGCGTCTTTCCGCCAAGGACGCCGAGACCATCGTCGCCGACCGGGCGACGGCCGACCTGTTCGAGCAAGCCGTCGCAGCCGGTGGGCCGGCCGGCGTACTGGGCAAGCAGTTCGTCAATGTCTGGGCCAAGCTGGCTAACGAACGCGGCGTCCGAATCTATGAACTCCCGCCAGACGCCGAACGAATTGGTGCTCTGGCCACACTGGTCGATGACGGCGTGGTCAGCGCCACAGCCGCCAACCAGATCGCCGAGAAGATGCTCGATTCGCCGGACTCGCCGAAGTCCCTGGCTGAGGCGATGGGTCTGGTGCGAGTGTCAGACAGCTCGCAGATCGACGAATGGGTGGATCAGGTCTTGGCCGCGAACGAGAGAGCCGTCCAAACCATCCTGACCGACCCGAAGAAAGCCCAGGCCGGCGAAGGCTTCCTCCGCGGGCAGGTGATGCGGCTCTCAGGAGGCAAGGCGGACCCGAGACTGGCCGGCGAGCTGATCGCCAGACGGATCGAAGAGATCAAATCCTCGGCCGGCTGACCCGCCGGAGGGCTCGATGTCCGAGATTGTCTATTGGTTCCTATCCAGTGGCGTGTGCGTGGTCGGGCTGGGCACGTCGATGTGGTATCTCTGGGCTTCGCGCCCCGGCCAGGTCAAACGGAGCTCACCGTTGACCGGGAAACGCCCCTGGCGCCGCTGGGGAGCCGCCGTCTGCGGATTGGTCAGCGTGCTGTTCTACGTCGGCCTGCATCACCTGGACCCCGCCCGCCGACCGCGAACGTTCCTGGCGGTGTGGATCGTGATTCTGCTGCTGGTCATCTGCTTGTGTGTCCTGGCCCTGGTGGATATTCTCTACACGCGGCGCCTGCTGCAAAAAGCGCTGCGCCGGCCGGAAGAAACGCCCTAGCCGCGCGGAAAACAGCGAGGATGGTCCGATAGCTCGCCATGGTCCGATTCTTGCCGCGCTGTGGGTGTCGGCGATCCTGACCGGCTGCTCTCCGTCGAAGCCCAACGAGTTGGCCTCCATGCCCGAGACCACCGTGCGGATCAAGGAACACGCCTTCCGCGTCTGGATCGCCGATGAGCCCGAGGAGACGGAGCGCGGCCTGATGGAGGTGACGGCCGAGGAGATGGCCCCCCTGCCCGACGGCACCGAACGCGGCATGATCTTCGTCTTCCCTCGCGAGCGGCGCAGCGGATTCTGGATGAAGGACACCATCATCCCGCTGGACATCGCCTTCATCCGCACAGACGGCACAATCGTTACCATCCATACCATGGCCCCGCTCGATACCCGAAACTACTATCCCGACGGACCCTATCGCTACGCTCTGGAAGTCCGGGGCAATGTCCTCTCCGAGCTCAAGATCCGCTCCGGTGATCGCGTGGAGATTCCCGGCTCGCTCCTAAAGACCGGGCGATAACCCGCCGACGCACCGAACGACGCTTGCCAAGGCCCCGCAGCGTCCGGGCTCTGTGCCGGGCGTCGTTCGAGGTGTTTCTGGGCAGCCCGCGGCGACGGACGGCCGACTCGGAGGTCGGCCGCTACGCCCGCTGCAAGCGCGGGGAGCGTCGGCACAGGCATCAACGGAGCGGTTCATGCGGGTTCTTCTGGTCGATTCAGCCTCCGAGGTTCTCCCGGACGGGGCGGCCCAACTGCTCAGCGACTCCGGTTGGACGGTTCAGACCGCCGGCGACTATCGCCAGGCTGCCGACCTGACCCGCAGCGACCAGCTCGACGCGATCGTCATTCCCCTCACCGCCAACAGACACCCCACCCAGGCCGATGAGGATCTAACCCACCTGATGCGCGAGGTAGACTCCCGGCGACTGGCCGCCGTCGTGCTGGCCCGGGACGGCCAGGACCTGCCCCTGCACGAAGCCTCGCTGGTGGACGTCACCCCGGGGCCGGTCTCCAAGCAGCAGCTCCGCTCCCGACTGGCCACCCTCATTCGCTGCCGGACCCTGGTCAGACAGATGGACCAGGAACTGAGCAACATGGAGCGCCTGGGCAAGCGGCTCAATCAGCACTTCACCGAGGTGGATCAGGAGATGCGGCTGGCCGGCCGGCTGCAGAGAGACTTCTTGCCGCACGTTACCGAGTCCATCGGCCCGCTGCGCTTCTCCACCATCTACCGCCCCGTTTCCTGGGTCTCCGGCGACATCTACGACATCTTCCGGGTGGACGAACACCACGTCGCCTTCTACGTCGCCGATGCCGTCGGCCACGGGATGGCCGCCAGCCTCCTCACCATGTTCATCAAGAAGGCTGTCCTGGCCAAACGCATCCACGAAAAGGGCTACGGCCTGCTCAGTCCCTCCGAGACCATGCGCGGGCTCAACGACGCCCTGGCCGCCCAATCCCTGCCTAATTGCCAGTTCGTCACCGCCTGCTACTGCCTGGTCAACACCCAAACGCTCGAAATGCAGTACGCCCGCGGCGGGCATCCTTATCCCTTGCTCGTCTCAGCCGACGGGGTGGTCACCGAACTGAGAACCGTGGGCGGGCTAATGGGATTGTTCCCCTCGGAAGAGTTCCCCACCGGCAGCGTCCAGCTCAGACCCGGCGAGAAGGTCATCCTCTATACCGACGGCTTGGAAATCGCCTACGCCCCGGACCGAAAGAAAGGGCGCCGGTGGACCTACCACCGCGAAGTATTCGACGAGCTGGCTTCTCTGCCAGCCAGCGAGTTGGTGAGCAGGATCTCTGCCCGCCTCGACGCCGAGACCGGCTCACTTAATCCCCGCGATGACGTAACCGTCGTAGCCGTGGAACTCGATCCCACCCTGAGGCATCCAAGCACGTAACCTGCGCCCGCACCTGACGTTGGGAGTTTCAACCCGCTGCCGACCGCCAGGTGGGGCCCTGTGCCGTCGTCCGCCCACCCGGTGTGGCCTATAATCGAAAGACGCGTAAGCCAGGGAGTCAATCCAGCGCAGGGCGCCGGTGCTGAAGACGCTCGCCCAACGGCGGAATTCGCTGGCAAGAACTCTGCGGCTTGCGCAAAAAGTGAACGACGGGGGGATTTGCAATGAACCAGCCTAATCGATTAGGGGAAACCCTGGTCAGGGGCCGACTGTGGCGTTGTCGTTCCGCAGGATTCGGTCCAGCCGGCGGCAATCGATTGGCACTGGGAGAGATTCTGCTCACCGGCCAACTCTGGCCATGCCGGGCACCAGCCTGCGGTCCGACCGGCGACCCGCCACACACCATACGCAAGGCGGCACGGGGGGACCTCTAGCCGGACGGCAACGAGTCAACAGGTGGGTTGAACGACCGACCCTTGTTAGTATGACATCGCTAGAATCTCCCTTAGCGAGCCGCAGGCTTCAGCCTGCGCGGTCTCGGATAGCCCTGGTGCCTCAAAAACTGGGGCACCGCGCGGGTTGAAGCCCGCGGCTCGCTTCGTTCTGGGCAATCTAGCGCTGTCATATTAGGCTTACCTGCCGCCCTGGCCCGTGCGAGATTCAGCCGCAGAAGGTCGGCGAACACGCCCTGAGCCACCTCGCGACGCCTTATCGGGCCGGGGCGGGCCGCAAGCCCGGTCCAGGGGGCGAATTCAGGCGACCGGGTTTGGCCGTGATCCGATACCCACTACATGGCGCCGAGGAGAACACCCGTCGGTCTTCTGTGGGGGATAGCTGGGCTGCTGTTGCTCGTCGCGTCCGGGTGCGAGTGGTGGGTCTGGAAGGGCGACTCCGACGAGGAAGTGGCGGCCAACGAGAGCGCGGACGAAACGGCCGACGAGGAAACTACGACCTCCGGTGGGGATCTTTCGACGGATGGAGCCGAAGCAGACGTCGATAGCTCCGGTTTGACCGAAGACGGCGGCGAGGCTTCGGGCGAAGACGGCGAACCGGTGACCTGCACGGAGGATGCCGACTGCGACGAGGGCCAGACCTGCCAGGACGGCGTGTGCGTGAGCGAAGAAGCCGATGCGCCGGCGGCGGAGGACCTGAGCGGATTGGCCGTCGACGCGGAGAGCGGTGAGGAAATCGACTTCGCCGTGCCTTTGACCGTGGGGGACACGTTAACGCTGGAGGCCCCGGACCCGACGGTGGCCAGCACGCGTCTGCCGGGCGAGGATTGCACCTGCGTCTGGACGGTGGACCCGGCCACGGCCGGCGTCTTCACTGCCGCCACCGAGTGCAGCACGGATTTCACCGTGGCCCAGGCCGGTGCGCTTCTCATTGCCGTGGAGGTTACCTGCGCGGGGACGGTTACGACGTTTCGACAAGGCGCGACTGCCGAGGAGGGCGATGCCCCGCCAGCCTGCACGAGCGATGAGGATTGCCCCGCGGACCAGACCTGCCAGGACGGGACCTGCACCGCCACTGCAGAGGAGCCGTGCACTGCCGATGAAGACTGCGCCGCGGGCGAGTCGTGCCTGGGCGGCGTCTGCGTCGGGGCCGCCGCCGGCGAGTGCACCACGGATGAGGACTGTAGCGACGGTGAGGTTTGCGAGGAGGGCCTGTGCACCACGGCCCCGGCGGCTGATCCGTCCATGGCGTTGTTCGAGTTGCAGACCCGGGTGCCGTACGTGGTACGGTTCGACCTGTGGCTCAAAGACGGCGACGGCCGGGCCGTCCCCGAAGGCGTCACCGCCGAACATTTCAGAATCTACGAGGACGAGGTCCGCATCGAGCTGACCGAGACCAACCAGTTCGTGACCGCGGCGCCGAGCCTGCCGCTGCGGATAGTGCTGGTGCTGGACTACACTGCCTCGATGGATTCGGTGGATGCGATCGGGTTGATGGTCAACGCGGCTGAGGAGTTCGTCCAGTCCGAGCACTTCACCGCCACGCACTCGATCGGGGTAGTCGAGTTCCACGACCGCACTGACCAGGGTGAGGGCTATAGCATCGCCGTACCGCTGACCACGGCCGACTTGGCGGGTAAAGAGGTGATCGTCCGAGGCATACCGGCAGAAGGCACCCTCGAGTCGGGTTTGACCCGGGTCTGGGACGCCTTGGCCCTGGCCATGGAGATGCTGGTCGAAGAGGAGCGCCAGGCGGGCGAAGCGAGGGTGGTGGCCTTCCTGACCGACGGGCGGGACACCACCAGCGAGGAGCTGCCTGAGTCGGTGAGTGCCTCAGCCCAGGAGAAGGGAATCAACCTCTATCCCATCGGGTTCGGCAACGTGGGTGAAGGCGAGACTACGCTGCGGTCGCTGGCCGACGACACCAACGGAGCCTACTTCCCGGCCGCCGACGCCGATGGGCTGCAGGCCGCCTTCGCCGAGGTTGCGCAGGCACTACAGGGCCATTGGAACCTGACCTACGTAACGCCGACAAACAGCGGCACCGTGAGCGTTCGGGCCGAGTTCGACTGGGATGGCGGCACAGCCGCAATCGAGGAAAGCTTCGACGCCGCGGGCTTGGCAGGGGACGTTCATCAGGGTGTCTTCGAGGTCGCGGAGCGGGCATATGATGCCGTTCTGAATCGAACCGAGTTCGTGCTCCAAGCGGCCTACATGCCGCGCAACGTCAGCCGGTTCCGCTTCCTGTTCGCCGACGTTTCAGCTATCTTCAACCTGCAAAACGCCGGCGGCTTGACGGCTCCGGAGGCGGGCTGGTCGCTGACCCCGATGGGCGATGGGGTCTACGACCTGCTGGGGCCCAAAGCCCTGGAGTACGGGTCCTTCGGGAACATCGCCGTAGCCTCGGTGTCGGGCGATGTGCCCGTGTTGCAGATCACGCACTACGACGCAGTGTACACCGGGATGGCCCAGCCCAAGACGATGCTCTTTGAAGACGATCTGTGGGCCCTGCCCTATGAGCTGACCGTCGTGGTTGAGCCGACCGGAACCGGCACGGTGGTCATTGATCCCGACAAGACCGGTTACGCCCACGGCGAACTCGTGACTCTGACCGCAGTGGACGGAACCAAGCCCTTCGCCGGTTGGAGCGGCGACCTGGAAAGCACCGTCGCCACCGTCAACCTCCTGATGGACGCCGACAAACTGATCACCGCCACCTTCGCCGAGCCGGCGGCGTGATCGGCGCATCAGGACCGGCAAACCCCCCAGGAATGAAGCTCTTGGAGCGTGTTTGAGAAGTAGCGGCCGGCCTCGAAAACCACGTCCAGCCGCTGACGGAGGACCACGAGACTATCTCGAAACCCGGGCCGAGGGTGCACCGACCGGTGTGGCACCGGTTCTGGCATTGTCTTGCAGATCAAACCAAGGACTGCACATCCACCCCCAGCGCCCGGGCGATGCGCTTCAGCGTGCGAACCGTCGTGCGGTCCGGGTTGCGTTCGATGCGCGAGATCTGCGATTGGGGCAGATTCAGCTTGGCCCCAAGCTGCTTCTGGGTCAGTCCCGCAGCCCGGCGGGCGCGGGCGATGCGCTCGGCCGCCAGTTCCAGGGCCAACTCGTCGGCATCGGTCAAATCTTCGTCACCGCTTTTGATCTGGGCCACAGCCTGTTCGACCATGCTCGCTTTGGCCAAGTCTTCGTATTCTTCGATCGGAATCAGCACGTAGGCTGGCTCGCCGTCTTCGATCACGTAGGCATAGTCGTCTGGCCTGCGCTTCGATGACCGCTTCCGGCTCGGCCGACGGGTGTCGCCTACGGCCCGGGCGGAGCGTCGTTTGGCTTTCTGCGTCGTCTTGGTCGAATTCGTCGGCATTGGCGTACGATGATCCGGTCCTCGGCCGGTCTGTATTGAAAGATCGCGATACAGTGTGCAAACCTGAAGAACCGCAGCATGTATCGGCTCAGCCCCGGGTCTGCTACAGCCTCCGAGTTCGCAATCGGCTTGGTCCGAATCTTCTCCAGGTGCCCGTAGAACGCGTCGACCTCGGCGTCGCTGCAGCGATGCCGGATGAACCAAACCGCCTCCCTGTGCAGTTCCACCTTGAGGCGCATATGCGTACCTCCACCGACGCCGAGGCGCCGCTACAAGTCACGCTACGTCATCAAGGCGGAACACGCACCCAGAAGACCCGGTCGGTCTCGCACCGACCGAGACCCGCGGCATCGCGCTAAAACCCCCCGTGACCCCTTTGTGTTCCACGGCCGGGGGAACATTCGGCCAACGTATTCAAATATCATATTCAGTATACATCAGATTCGATATAAGTCAAGGGGAAATCGGGATCGAGGATCACAAGGTGGGTGCAGCGACGGCGGTGGGTTGCGCTGCGCTCCACCCACTCTACATCTGCGTTCGTTCCCGGGTAAACCGGCTGACGCGTTCGTAGGCCGTGGCAAAGAAGCCGATCAGCGGGAAGCTACTGCCCGCAAATGGCGACGGGCCCAAACGCTTCAGGATTTCGTATGGTTCATCAGGCAGCGGCGGCATCCGGGGGAGGTCCTCCAGCGGGACAGCCGGCGACCAGAACGAATCGAGACAATCCTCCAATCGAGGGTCGGGGGCGTGGATGAAGCGGTAGATGGAGTAGTCCTTGCCCGACGCGTTCGTGGCCTCCGTGGTCTCGGGCGCCGCATCAGCGGACGACGAAGCAGGCCTTGTCCGAAGGACGCCCGTCCCTGAGCCTGCGTCGGTTGGGTTCGCATCGTCGGCATTCATCCTGTCACCTCCCACTCATCAGTCATCGTACAGCAGCCCGACTCCGAGTATCTCATTACTCAAACTGACCGATCCTGGTGGTCGAGACACCCGCAAACCCCTCGAGCCGCGAGCTTTAGCTCGCGCGGAGCGGCGAACAAAGATCACGCCTCCGCCCGCGTGAAACACCGCGCGAACTGAAGTTCGCGGCTCGTTCTGGCACCGCGCGAACTGAAGTTCGCGGCTCATTTGGGCGAGAATCGGTCAGTTTGAGTCATTACTGATAGCTAACAGCTAACAGCGTCCATTAATCCTCCGCGACCGCGTCCTGCGACAGGGCCAAAACTTCACCCAGATCGTCGGTGGACAGCTCAGTCAGCCACCTCTCTCCCGAGCCGATGATCCGGTCGGCCAAGTCGCGCTTTCCTTCGAGCATGCGATCGATCCGCTCCTCGAGGGTTCCCACGCAGACGAACTTGTGCACCTGGACGCGCTTACTCTGGCCGATGCGGTGGACCCGGTCGGTGGCCTGGTTCTCGACGGCCGGGTTCCACCAGCGATCGAAATGGAACACGTGGGTTGCGGAGGTCAGGTTCAGCCCGAACCCGCCGGCTTTGAGCGACAGCAGAAACACCGGGACTTCCGGATCGTCCGACTGAAAACGCTCGACCATCTCGTCGCGCTGTTTGGCCGGCGTCCCTCCGTGCAGAAACAGAAGCCCGCCGCCCAGGCGCTCGGGCAAAAGGGTTTCGAGCAGATGGCCCATGCGGCGAAACTGGGTAAAGACCAGGGCCCGTTCGCCCTCGGCCAGCACCTCCTCGAGCATCTCCACGATCCGCTCGCACTTGCCGCTGCGCCCGGAGAGGCTGGCCTGCAGTTGTGATCCCCAGCCCAGGGATTGTGATCCCTGAGCGTGGACCTCGGGCACGGACGAGGGGTGATTGCAGATCTGCTTGAGCCGTGTCAAAGCCACGAGCACCAGACCCCGACGCCGCATACCGGTGGCCAGCTCGATGTGCCCCAGCATGTCGTCCACCACCGCCTGGTACAGCACGGCCTGCTCGCGGGAGAGGTTGCAAAAGACCTTCATCTCCATCTTCTCGGGCAGGTCGGCCAGCACTCCCGGGGCATCCTTGCGGCGCCGGAGCATGAAAGGTTGGATCAGGCGGCGAAGCTGGTCGGCCCGCTGCGACTCCTGGTGCTTCTCGATGGGCACGGCGAACCCGCGGCGGAACTCGCCGGCAGTGCCCAGCAGCCCCGGATTGAGAAACTCCATGATCGACCACAGTTCGCTGAGGTGGTTCTCCAACGGCGTCCCGGTCAAGGCCAGCCGTAGGCGAGAGCGAAGCCGCCGGACCGCCTCCGTCTGCTTGGCCGAGGGGTTCTTGATGTTCTGGGCCTCATCCAGGGCCACCCGGTGCCACTCGACCAGATCGAGGTGGTCGAAATCCCGGTGGGTCAGGGAGTAGGTGCTGATGACCACGTCGTGGAGGGCGACCTCCTCCGCAAAGGCTTCGCCGCTGAGCCGTTCCGCCCCGTGGTGCACCATCACCCTTATCGAGGGAGCGAAACGCTCCAGCTCGCGCTGCCAGTTGCCCACCAGCGACATGGGCACGATCAACAGGGTGGGGCCCGGCGTGGCCTCTGCGGCGCGCTCAGCCAGCAGTAAGGCGATGAGTTGAATGGTCTTACCCAGGCCCATGTCATCCGCCAGGCAACCGCCCAGAGCGTAACGGTCCAGAAAGGCCATCCAGGCAAGGCCCTTGAGCTGATAGGGCCGCAGCGTGCCGCGAAATCCGGGCGGCTGAGGCAGGTCGGTGATGATCTGGCGTGAGGTGCCCACGCCCGCCAGCGCCGCGGCGATCCAGCCGCCGGCGTTCATGCCGGTCACCGGCAATCCCGGCGGTGCCCGGTCGCCGACAGAGAACCGCAGGGCCTCGAACATGGTGGCCCGTCCCTCCGGCGCCCTGCTGAGAACCTCCCACGCGGACTGGGTCGCCTCGGGCAGGGCTTCGACCCAGCGGCCCCGCAGGCGGACCAGCGAGCGCCCCTGGCGGCACAACCGCCGAAACTCCTCTTCCGACAACAGCTCGTCGCCGAGGGCAACTTGCCACTTGTA
>Ga0114922_10002985_pt1 | contig 15826 bp, 8 predicted proteins | sample AartaG_FD_100975 | JGI IMG/M metagenome (GOLD analysis project Ga0114922, IMG submission 100975) | Deep subsurface microbial communities from Aarhus Bay to uncover new lineages of life (NeLLi) - Aarhus_00045 metaG | ecosystem: Environmental > Aquatic > Marine > Oceanic > Sediment | place: Aarhus...
CATTGGTCGGTGCTAATAAACCGGGCGACCTTGAGGGTCTTCGCGATAAAACCAGAAGCTGGCTGTATCCGGGAAAGATTACAATGCTTGATAATAGCAGCCGCTTCCTGAAAAACGATTACAGCCAAAAGATCCTTCTTTTTGAAAAAACCGGGACTGAAAAGCTCTGCCGGTTCGAGATTACGCCGGACGAAAACAGCTCGGTCCTGATAAACCCTGCTGTTCGCATTAACAACTGGGGTCCATATCCGGTTGGCTCGGTAATGATAAATGATAAAACACTGCCGATGGGTAAATACCGGTTTGATTTATTAGACGGCAAAGACCTTTTGATTTGGATAAATATGACTGTTGATTCAAAGACCAGGTTTACTATTTCCACCAAATAGTCTTCGTTGCATGTCTTTGCCTGGAATGATAACGTGAAAAGTTAGATAAAGAAGGAATTTAGAAATGAGGAACAATCAGAATCGTCGTGAATTTCTGAAAACTGTCGGCCTGGCCGCAGCGGCACTGGCAGTGCCCGGATGTAACGAAAGTATGCAGCAAACGGCCGGCAAAGTTTCCGGACGAAATCCCAACATTATCTTCATTATGACCGATGATATGGGAATCGGCGATACGACCGTTTATAATCCCGAGTCAAAGATTCCTACTCCCAACATGGAAAAGTTGGCCGCCCAGGGCGTAGTCTTCACCGATGCCCACTCGCCCTCGTCAATGTGCACCCCTACCCGTTACGCCTTGGTGACGGGTCGTTACTGCTGGCGTACATGGCTGTGGCGAGGTGTGTACGGCGGATACAATCGTCCGCTGATAAAAAAGGGTCGCATGACAATCGCCTCGCTGCTGAAAAAACACGGATACATAACTGCATGTGTCGGTAAGTGGCATCTTGGCATGGACTGGGGGCTGAAAGAGGGACGCACAGCCGACGAAGACGGTGACTACGGCCAATTCAACATCGATTTCGCCAAACCCATCAAAGAAGGGCCCCTGCAGCGCGGATTCGATTACTTTTTCGGTACATCCGGATGTACCACCGATGACCCGCCTATGGTCTTTATTGAAAACGATCGCACGGTAGGAATACCAAGTGAAATATGTCCCGTTGACCCTGCAAACGAAGACCGCAAGTTACTGATGGTCCCAGGCTGGCGACACGAAGACGCCGACATCGAATATTCTCAAAGGTCCGTTAAGTTTATCCAAAAGCATCTGGATACGAATCCTGAAAAACCATTTTTCCTTTATTTGCCCCTTTCTGTACCTCATATCCCCTGGTTCCCGCATGAGATGGCACAGGGAAAAAGTGGTGCCGGTGCTCGCGGAGACCAGGTTTGGACGGCGGATTGGGTACTTGGGCAAATCATGAACACGCTGGATACGAACAAGATAACCGACAACACCCTTATTATTTTCACCAGCGACAACGGACCACGCAAAGGCGTACACGGGCACAAGTCGAGCTGGCACTATCGCGGCGAGAAAGGGGACTTGTGGGAAGGCGGACACCGTATGCCTTTCATCGCCCGCTGGCCCGAAAAGATGAAAGCAGGAACGACTTGTGATGAACTGACGTGTTTCACCGACATGATGGCCACGTTTGGCGCGATTGTCGGCGCTGATTTGCCTGACGATGCCGGCCCGGACAGCTTCAATATTTTACCGGCGATGTTAGGCGAAAAGCGGGACAAACCCATTCGCCACTCGCTTGTTCACCATAACGGCCAATTGGCTATTCGCCGGGGCGACTGGAAGTTGATCGCAGGTATTCGGGGTAATGGCACTGAAAGAGGACGCAAAGAGCTGTTCAATCTCAAAACCGATCCGGACGAGAAGAACAATCTCCTGAAGGAACATCCGGAGATTGTCGAGCAGTTGACGAAGCTGCTGAGAAAACAAATGGAACAAGGTCACAGCCGGCCTTTGAAAACCTGACAAGAAGGGACCAAATAATGCATATAAAAATTGGGAATGTATTGAAAGTCTCATTATTATTAATATGGCTTGCCTGCTGTATCGTCCCTTTGGCACTTGGTGAAGTATTTGACCTTGAGAACATACCGCTACCGGAGCACCCTCGGCCGGATTTCCAGCGGGCAAAATGGATAAACCTGAACGGACCGTGGGATTTTCGCTTCGATGCTGCCGACGAAGGCCAAAAGCAGGAATGGTTCAAGGGCAAGGTTGATTTTGATGAAAAAATCTTAGTCCCTTTTTCCTGGGGTTCGAAGCTGTCTGGAGTCAAGGATGAGGCTGACATCGGCTGGTATGCGCGCGACATAACTGTGCCCGAATCCTGGCGGGACGGTCGAGCATTTTTAGTCATCGGCGCCTGCGACTGGCACACAACTGCATGGCTGGACGGCAATCTGCTCGGCCAATATCAGGGCGGATACACACCGTTCGAATTTGACTTGACTCCCCATGTTAAAGCCGGACGGACACATCGGCTTGTGTTGCGCGTCGACGACACGGAACACACCTTCAAACTTCAGGGTAAGCAGGGTTACGGACGCGCAGCCGGCATTTGGCAGACGGTGTATCTGGAGGCCAGGCCGAATGTCGCCTTCGAGACAATCCACTTTACTCCGGATATCGATAAGAATTCGGCTTCCGTCAATGTAACTTTGGATAAACCGGCGCTGACGGAAATGAAGCTGAAATTGCAATTTAAAGCCGGCGACCTGGAGAACCCGACATTCTCTCAAAAGGTTCGAAAGGGTGCTAAAGACGTTCAATTTGATGTGTCGATTGCAAAGCCGAGGCTGTGGTCTTTAGAGGACCCCTACTTGTATGAGGTTACGGCTGTTTTACACGGTGAAAACGGCAGCCAAGACCGCGTTGATACATATTTCGGCATGAGAAAAATCAGCGTCGCAAACTTACCCGGAACCAAATTCCCTTATATCGCCTTAAATAACAAACCGGTATATCTCCAGACTACCCTCGACCAGGCCTATCATCCCGAAGGCTTTTACACCTTCCCGAGCGACGCCTTTATGCGCGACGAGATTCTGCGCACCCGCCGGATAGGCCTGAACGGCCAGCGAATTCACATAAAGGTCGAGGTGCCGCGCAAACTCTACTGGGCCGACCGGCTCGGTGTTCTTATTATGGCCGATGTACCAAATAGCTGGGGCGAGCCTGATGCCAAGGCTCGCCGCGAGACCGAAACTGCGCTTCGGGGCATGATTCGCAGGGATTATAACCACCCTTCGATTTTTGCCTGGGTGAACTTCAACGAAACATGGGGCCTGACAACACGCGGGCGAGGCTACACTCCTGAGACACAGCAATGGGTCGCTTCTATATATAAGCTGACCAAGCAACTGGACCCCACCCGCCTTGTCGAGGACAATTCAACGAACAAACTCGACCATGTCATAACCGACATCAATAGCTGGCACGCCTATCTGCCGGGCCACCGCTGGCAGGATGTTCTCGACCTGTATTGCCAAAAGACTTACCCCGGCTCCGGGTTCAACTTCATCGGCGAAAACAAACAAGCCAACCAGCCGATGATGAACAGCGAGTGCGGCAATGTCTGGGGCTATGAAGGTGAGCAGGGCGGGCATCCGACAGGCGATATCGACTGGAGCTGGGACTATCACATGATGACCAACGAGTTCAGGCGCCACCCCAAGTGCTGCGGCTGGCTCTACACCGAGCACCACGACGTAATAAACGAATGGAACGGATACTGGCGCTACGACAGGAGCGACAAGGTAACGGGCCTCGGCGAACTCGCTGCCGGAATGACGCTGAAGGATTTTCACAGCCCATTCTATCTCGCTACCGAAGCCAGACTCTGCCGCCAGGTCACCCCCGGCGAAACTATTCAGGTCCCGCTTTATGCCTCCTTCCTGACAGACCAGCCCGTCGGAAATACGCTAACTTTGAAAACAAAACTATACGGCTGGAACAACCTCGGTCAAAAAAGAACATATTCCCGCAGTACCGTCTCTGTTCCTTATAAACCCTGGATGTCGAAAGAACTTGAACCGCTGAAGATTAAAATGCCCGCCGAATCCGGGGTAGCCGTATTGACGTTAACTCTGCAAAACGCCGCCGGCAACGTATTAAGCCGCAACTTCACAACCTATCTCGTCTCTGACAGACCCTCCGCCCGCTCCGAAACCATAAACAGCGAAGGTGAAAAGATAAAGGTCGTTCGCTTCGCACCCGACTCGTTCGAAAAAGCCGAGTGGTCCCTGAAGCAGTGGAATGTCATGGAAGGCCTCAAGGTAAACGGCGCCGGCTACGGTTACTTCGAGTACCACGTGCCCTGGCCCCCAGACCTGAAGGTCACGGACATAGCCGAAGCAACCTTACTGATGGAACTGTCCGCCAAGCAGTTGTACGGCAAGGACAGAAAAGGAGCAAAGGGCCTGGCCGGTAATTTCATGCTCGGCAAAGGCACACACGACCCCGGCCGAAGCCCTAACGCATACCCTATGACGGACGAAACCACTTTCCCGGGTGCTGTTAGTATTTATGTTGCTGATAGCCCAATCGGTGTATTCGATTTGGCGGATGATCCCGCGGACCATCGCGGTATCCTTTCCTGGCACAGCCAGGTCCGGGACTACAGCAAACCTGACAAAGATAAGCAGGAGCTTTCATTTAGAGATTTCAAGGGCGGCCGATTGCACGAAGCCGGCTCATACGGATACCTGGTCGAGGCACGTATATCGCCTGATGTCTTACACAAAGCCCAAAACCAAGGCACTATCCGAATACGCCTCCAGGTCGATGATTCACTGCCGGGCGGTTTAGCCGTTTATGGAGAGCGTTTCGGCAGATATCCGCTTGACCCGACACTCACCTTTGTATTGAAAAACTAATACCCGCATTTCCCAGATGAACCCCGTAAGGCCAACGGTCTCTTACGGGGTGAAGTTGTACAAAGGAAATAGAATTTGTTAGAATAGAGCTTAGACAAGGCGTTTGATTGAGTTATCGTTACTTTGTGCAAAAGTAGGCTTTAGCTATGACAAAGTAAGTGTGATATGCCATATATGAAGTTTAATCCATCGTAGTTCAAGCGTTATCCATAATAAATAAGGCTTAATATGTCGCAAATGAAGCTTTACCTGTCGCAAAGTAAATTAGCAAAAGTCTCATAACGATTGAAGAAAATGTTATAAGTTGTTTATCGTAAAGGAGGTATCTGAACATGAAAACTGTATTGTTTTGAATTCTATTTCTTATTCTTGCCATAGTATCCCCAGTCATTGCCGCTGATTATGACACAGAGGCCCTCATTGAAGCCGCTTCTCGCGGAGATATAAACCGTGTTCGGTCTCTTCTGGCCGGTGGTGCCGACGTCAACACAAAAAACAGCGACGGCGTGACGGCTTTGTGGATAGCGGCTGCGAAGGGCCATACCGACATCGTCAAGACCCTGCTGGAAAAGGGTGTCGATGTGAATATTGAGCCTCCGAGCATCTGGCTTTCATAGTTTCTTAAATTTACCCTGTCCAAGGATTGGGAGATAGCTAATGTCTAAGAAAACAATAGTCACCTGTTTAGCCTGTGGCCAACGTTTACGCATTCCGATCACTGAGGAGACTATTGTTGTGTCTTGCCCATGCGGGAGTAAATTCGACTGTAGAGAAGGTGAGCCGTCATTAATCAACGTTAACTTTTTTGATCCTCATGCCAAGGCTCCTGAGAAGTTTGCAACTGCTTGGCGTCTGTTCCAAGACAACAAGTTCTTAGAAGCTGTGGAGACCCTGCAGGAATTAGTTTTGCTGAACCCCACATCCTCGCGAATACAACTCGCACTCTCAGTAGTCTATATGCGGATTGCAGCACAGCATCGTGACGACGCGGCTACCCATAAGTCATGGATCAACAGAAGCATAAGTGCCACGCGCAAGGGTGTGGAGTTGCACAACCAGGACAATGGTCTGTCAAGTGAAGAGTTGGAGTTCGCTCGGGATGCAATCATCAGTTGGGACGCTATCACCAAGGAGGATAACGAACGGCAATGCTCAAGCACATCCGATGACCTTGGTGAAACCCCACAGGATACCTTAACGCTCCCACCTCTACACAAGGCAGCCGTAGAAAATAACACGACGGCAGTACGGGAACTTTTAGCATGCGGTAGTGACGTAGATGATCGAGATGAGAAAGGTGCTACTCCTCTCCATCTTGCGGCGAATCGCTGCAGCACGGAGGTAGCACAACTGTTGCTTGCGCATGGCGCAGACCCAAATTCCCGAACGAGTAGAGGCGGCCAGACTCCTTTGCACGCAGCAGCACATGCTGGCTTTCCACTGCTTGCCGTCCTGGACTTGTTGCGGGAGCACGGCGCGGACATTGAAGCCAGAGATGATTCTGGGAATACCGCTCTCCATTGGGCTGCTATGAGAGGTCACTGTGTTGAAGCCGAGTTTCTTGTCATTGAAGGGGCAGACGTAGACGCGAGGAGAACTGATGGCAACACGCCTCTGCTCCTCGCCGCGTTGCAGGGATACGAAGGGGTAATCAGTGCACTTATCCACCAAGGGGCAAACGTTAACATTGTGGGTACGGGCGGGCTGACCCCTCTCTATTACGCTACCGTAAAGGGGCATCTTGCTTCGGTCAAGGTATTGCTGGAAAGCAAAGCCGATGTGAATGTACAAAGTAATGACGGTGTAACGGCTTTGTGGATGGCAGCATGGCAGGGTCATACGGATATTGTCAAGGCCCTGCTGGAAAGCAAAGCCGATGTGAATGTACAACGTAAAACCGATGGTGGGACGGCTTTGTGGCAGGCTGCATGGCTGGGGCATACGGAGATTGTCAAGCTGTTGCTGGAAAGCAAGGCCGATGTGAATGCTGCTAATAGAACGAACGGTGTTACTCCGCTGTTTATAGCGTCGGTGCAAGAGCATACCATGATTGTGAAACTGCTGCTGGAGGCCAAGGCAGACGTCAATGTCAAAGCACGTAAGGCGGGTAAAGATTATACGCCTTTAAGCATAGCAAAGGAGATGGGCCATAAGGAGATAGTCAAACTTTTAACAGAATATGGAGTTAAAGATTAACGTTCTGTAATCTGTGATCGGCAAGGTTGGCGGCTGGCATTGTGGCAAAGTAAGCATGATATTACGAATATGAAGCGTGATATGTGACAAAGCAATCGTTACCTGTGGCAGATGAGGCGTGATATGTGGTAAAGTAAGTTTACATTGAGCCGTTGCAGGGATATGTCGTGCCATTGTAAGCTTACGTTAAGCAGTTGCATTTTCGCTTCGGATTCTCTCTAAATTTTCTCAAGCTCAGAATGAGCGCAGATCCCGCACTTAAACCTTTAGTGTGTGACCAAGCTGTAGCCGCTGGCTTCAGAATGGGGCATTGCAAATGACCCGCGGACAAAGGCGGTAGCTTACGTGGTGCTTGCACCAAAGAAAGCTCCCGGCAAGTACGCAAAGCCAGCCAAAATCCTCTGCGTTAATCTGCGCAATCCGCGTCTAAAAATCTTGTGCTTTAGCGTTAGTCCCATAAGGACTGTGGACAAGGTCGAAAGATTGTAAAAAGTTTACTTTTGAAAACCCTTAAGGCCGAGAACACATAGGTTTATTTACAACAAACCCGCTAAAGCTCAAATCCGTGTTCATCCGCGCAATCTGTGGTTGCTTGTAATTGAATCTCTGTGTCCTCTGAGTGCTCTGTGGCTAATTTTTTCCCAATTTTTTTCTTGACTTTTTTCGATTATTTGTTAAAATACCCCCCATGTTTGCACCTGTCGCGGCGTAGCTTTAGCGAAGACGGAAGCAGGCAAACGGCAGCACCGCCAGCAGGCGGAAGTTTCAGCGGAAGCCCGCCCGTCTCAGTATCAGCAGATACACGCAAAAAAGCATTTTTTGGCAATCTAGGCAAAGTTTCGAACATTTACACTTGTTAAATTTGAATCTGTTTAGGATTTAGAGCTTAGGATTTAGAATTTGTCTGTACACTGTACGAAATCCGCTATACGCTACCTGCTGTACCCTATATGTTCTACGAATTATAACGTACGAAAAATAAACAAAATTTTGCAAAACAAACCCAATTGTATGGATACTCAAATGAACTTAAGTGATGTTACAATAAAGAATTACGAAGATATTCGGCCGCCCACCCCCCGAAAAAACAAACCCAATCAAACTCGAAGCGAAGCGAAGATCCCCAGGGTGACCTTCCCGGAATCCTCAAACCGGGGACCTAATCACCCCCATCCCATCTACATCATCTCGATATTACTCCTGACGTTTGCGTGTGTTTTTCATACCGATATATCGGCACAAACTTTACCACCTGTAAATAAGCCCGCACCGCCCGCTGCCAAGGACGGACTCTTTTATATGTGGCTTTTCGATGAGGGTGTCGCGGGTCATCAGCTCTCAACGGTGTATGATACGGCCAACTACTGGGCCGAGGAATACAAGACGAATTTCTTCCAGGACACATTGAAGGGGAATTTTGAATATGTCACGGGCGCAAGTGGGATGGCGGGCAAGTTTGATGGTTTCACCACCCGCATCATACGCACATATATCAAGGTGCCCGACCTTTCAAACGGCTTTTCCTTCGAGGCCTGGATAGCCCCATACTCGACACAGAGGGCGGCGATTGTCAGCCAGGAAAAAGACTACAAGCAAGGTTTTGTTTTCGGATTATTCGACGGCCGATTAGGCATTCTGATGGCTGTTAATGACGAGTGGATTTCCTGCAGTTCGAATGTGTCGGTTCCGGCTCTTAAGTGGTCGCACGTCGCGGTCACTTTTCAGAAAGACAAGAGTATCAACCTGTACATGAACGGTAAAGCCGTCGGGTCGCTGGCAGTTGAAGGTAAGATGACAGACGCTCGAATGGAAGATATGTTAATCGGTATGACCGGGCCAAAGGAAATAAAGTTGCGCGAGAGCGGCGGCAAGTTTCCGCCGATTGAAAAAAAAATCTACCACCACACGGCTTACGACGGCCTGCTCGATGAACTCAAGCTCTATGAAGAACCACTAAGCGCCACAGACATCGAGGATTTATACAGGCAGGTACAACCTGCAAATCCCCAGCCCCTCAAACCGCGCTCCAGGCCGATAGCGCCCAAAATTGAAGAGCCCCTTTTCGGCGGGGCGTATTGCCGTTTGCGTTACTACGATGAGTACGAAGCCGTGCAGCGGTTCGGTGACTATGCTGATATCATTGTGCGATTTGATATGTCTCCTGTCCGGCTGATGTTTGCTCACACCAACACGTACATCCCAATCTGGGTGACCGAAAACGACAAAATGATCAGCGACCAGAGCGTGGAGATAAACGCCAAGAACGGCTTCTACGAAGTTATGATGGATAAGCAAAATCGCTACTCGAATGTTCGGCTTCTTGAAAATCACGATGCAAGGGTGGTAGTGCATTGGCGCTATGCCCTGTGCGACCGCTTTTATGAGATTGCCCGGCCGGATGAGATGACCAACTGGGGAGACTGGGTGGATGAGTATTTTACGATTTATCCGGACGGCGTTGCGGCCCGACAGTGGGTGTACTACACCAGTACCTACGGCCAGGACTATTTGCAGTTTCAGGAGACCATTCTTCACCCTCAGCCCGGCAAAACCTGCGACGATGACGTTGAGACAAAAGCCCTCACCCTTATCAATATGGCCGGGGCAACCCATACATATTCATGGGAAGATGGTGTGCCGCCTTACTTCCCACAACCTCAAGCCGCCAATATCCAGCTTGTCAATATGAAGTCAAAGTACAGACCGTACATCATATTTGAGCCGGGCAGTCGTATTGACAAGTATATATGGGGTTATCGAAAGGGCAGAGGGTCTGATGTAAGCAGGTGTCTTTGCAGTGGACTGCCCGTTATCACCAAGGGCAAGCAGCGAGACTCTTATGTAGCCTGTGCCCTATATGGTATGACGACCGGTTCCGCAAAGAACCTCCTTCCTCTTGCAAAATCATGGATAAGCCCACCTAAGTTGAAACTCTCTGGCTCAGGATTCAGCAGTGATGGATACGATAAATACCAAAGGGCGTATGTGCTTACGGCCCAAGACTCGGCCGACAACGCGAACTTAAATTTTGAACTGATGGCCGATAAAGATTCACCTATTGTCAATCCTGCCTTTGTTATAAAAAACTGGGGACATAAGAATATTGCAATTGAGATTAATGGAAAAAAGATAAAAGAAGGGAAGGATTTTCGCATCGGCGTGCGCAATTCACTTAAGGCCTGCGATTTGATTATCTGGCTCAAGGCCGAATCCACCAAACCTCTGAAAATATCGCTATCCCCTGTTAACTAACGAACAGCCTCCTAAATCGCGACAAATACCGATAATCTCCGCAGGAGCGGGTTAAGTTGCAAAGTTGGCGTGTCGAAATATGTATGCGGCAAAGTCTGGAAGACCAGATTTTCGCGTTATTAACCTGCAAAAGGCAAAATATGGCCCAAAAGGAAAACAAAATCGCCGTACCAGCGACCCGGGAAGAATTTGTCGGTCTTGCCGACGATACGGTCGAGCAGCTCAGGATGGCCGGTCAGGTGCAGCGTAATTTTCTGCCGGGGCGGCTGCCCAACAGCGACAGTCTCAGGTGGGCGACCGTTTTTGAGCCTGCTGACTGGGTATCCGGCGATATCTACGATATAGCCCGCCTTGATGAGCAACACATAGGTTTCTATGTTGCCGACGCGGTGGGCCACTCGATGCCCGCTGCTCTTTTGACAATGTTCCTCAAGCACGCCATAACCATGCGGCAAACGACTGGTAACGAATACAAAATATTTGCCCCTGCCGAGGTAATCACGAACCTGAACAATAGAATGTTGGCTCAACACCTTGCAGGATGCCTTTTCGCCACATGTTGCTATTGCCTGCTGAACGTTACAACGCTTCAACTAACTTACGCCCGAGCAGGGCACCCATACCCTGTTCTGTTTAAGCCGGGTTCCGCTCCGGAACAATTGCAGAGCCGGGGCGGGTTGTTAGGCGTTTTTGACGATGCCGAATTTGAACAAAAGAGCCTAAAACTTACCGGAGGCGATAAACTCTTTATCTACTCGGACGGCTGTGACAGGCTGGTCGGTGGGTGCGACGAGCAGGGCGAGTTTGGGTTTACCGACAAATTTTGCTCCATCAGTAACATGCCGATTGAGCGGATGATGTCCGAATTCGACTCGCTTGCGAAAAATCAGCCGCCGCAGGGTGGTGAAACTGATGACACAACTGCAATCGGTCTGGAAATCCTGCCAAAGGACGCATAGAGTGTAGTTACAAGGCTGCCTTTCAGTAGAAGTAGTTATCCCGCATTTCCCAGGGCACTATTGAAAAAAGCCCCCCCTCTACAGTATCTAAAAAGCCCGACCACTTTATTCCTGCTGCAGTTCTTCTAACATCTCTTCGAGGCCGGCGGTAAGGTTCAGCCATGTATCCTCATCAACCTGGTCCTTGATTTCGTAGAGCCAGTCAAGGAAATACTCGATCTGCTCGATTTGTTCTTCAACGCTCGGCTCAACTTGACTCTGTGCAGCGGCCTCAACCGGCGAGGTCTCGGCCAACAACATCGATTCACCGGCGCCGGCGCCCATCATCATTTCCATCATTTCGTAGCCCTGCATCTTCTCGCAGGTCATCCACAGCCACTCTTTAGCGAAATAAGCGAAGTCTCCGTAATTAATTACATCGTCAGTGTTCAAGTCGTACTTTTCATAGTTAGCGGCCCAACAGGGGTCAGTATCATCAATCAGCCATGCGGCTGCCATTTCTACAAGGTCGTTCGTATCGACAATATCATCATCGTTGAAATCCGCAATGTTGTCGGTGCCCTGGTTACAATACTCATCGGCCCCCATATCCACTCTTTTCTCGTCATTGTCGTTACCGTCGAGGACGCGGAAGTGCTTGTCGATGTCTCTTTCACTGTTGTAATTTCCAGACGGTTCGCCCGCATCAATACAAGCCGAGCACGGGTCCAGACGATAATCATCGTTATCCCCATCAACAAACGGCGGAAAATTCGGCTCACCTTCAATATTACCCTGGCCTGCGGCGCCGTAGTCGATATAACTATAACTCGCACCACAACCCACCAACTCACAGCCCGCCGGATGCCCCGCGAAAATGCAATTGCTAATATCAGGTTCTGCTCCATCAGCGAGATTTATCCCCATCTCGTCGTTATTAGCCACGGTGTTATTCCTTACTATAGCCACATCGAGCGGGTCATCAAAATTGAGTCCGCAGGAATTTTTGTATATCCAGTTGTTCACAATAAGCGGCTCTTTCGTGTGCTTACAGTATATCCCCATTCCGTTGACGGTAATCTTGTTGTGCCGGATTAGAAGCGACGAACCCTCACAATAAACGCCCGCAATGCTCCCGCCCTTTATAGTAAAACCGTCCACAATACCTAAGACATTATTCGCATCACTGACTACCACATAGTCAACACGATTCGGCTCATTGCCGGCACTGTCAAGAACGCCGTTCAGAACTGTTTGATTAGCATACCAGTTGCGCTCGTAGCGTTCTTTCTCGTCACCAACAAAACCACCATATACCCATAACCCTCTCGGTATAGAAAATTTTGCTTTATGATTGTTGGGATTCGTTGTCGGCATATAATCTCCATTTGCCACCCAAATCTCATCGCAGATGCTTGCAGCAGCCAGGGCGTCGTCCAATCTGTCGAAAGCCTCACTCCAGCTCGAACCATCGTTTGCATCCACGACACTACCGTCCACATATATAACCTTTCCGCCATAGCAACAAACCGCTGCTTTTTCTGTAGCCCATCTGCGTGCGACGTCACTTTCAAACTCTACCCTGTTGACAATCTCGCTAAGCGGTTCAGCAGTTTGACTCACCTGTACCTTCAGATAAAGCAAGCCACCCTCACCGGGCGAGAGTTTTCCTATGGTCCATGTATAAGTTCCTTCGTTGGGGTCGTATTCTCCGGTGTTGGGAACAGCCAAGATAAACTCGGCACCTTCGGCCGGGAGATAATCAACAATAACTACATCGTTTGCATCTCCCACATAGTCCGATGCGTTAGCATCGGTAATATGGTTGGCGTACCAAATCCGGTATTCGATAAAATCCTCCGGCAGCACACAGGAATCATCCCCGAGTCCATCGTCGATAGTAAGATCTATGTTTCCCGCTTCGACAATTGCGTTATAAAGATTCAGTCTGCCGCCGGTAACACAAAGCCGACCGTGCTCGGGGTCGTTCTCCAAAGCATCAATCACATCAACGGTATCGAGAATAATATCTTTTACCTCCAGATAGCTTAGCGCCGGATTCCTCGACCACACAAGTGCGCACGCCCCCGCCACAAATGGACATGCCATTGATGTACCATAACTCCCGATGTAGCCGCCGCCTCGTGCACAGGTTAGGATGTTTCTGGCGACAGAGCCAACGCTGCCTCCCGGCGCAGCCAGATCCACTGAAATTGCTCCCCAGTTTGAACTGTAAGGGTCAGGGAATATCGACCTTTCGTCGTCGTGGTCTGTAGCCATCACAGAAATAATATTCTCCATATCGTATCTTGCCGGATATTCTGCATGGGACTTCCCGCTGTTACCGGCCGCAACGACGAACAGCACACCTGCATTGCGGGCGGCCACTATCTCGTCCTCAAGGCCCTCATCACGTGCGCCCGCCCAGGAATTACTCAGGACCTTTGCCCCCATCTGGACGGCATATTCAATAGAATCAATCGCATCTTCTACGTAGCCTTGACCGCTGTAGCTGAGCCACTTCAGCGCCATTATCTTCACATTCCAGCACACACCGGCAATCCCCTCGTCATTATTGCCGACCGCACCAATTATGCCCGCACAGCTTGTCCCATGGCTGTATTCATCGTCATCATCAGGGTCGGAGTTACCGTAAATGAAGTTATAACCATAAATATCATCCGCATAACCGTTCTCATCATCGTCATTGACAAGGTCGTTCGTATAACCCGGTTCGCCGGGCTGGCGCTCCTCAGAGTCCTCATCAATAAGACCATCACCATCGTCATCAACGCCTGCGACTCCGGGCTTGCCATCTCCATTCCCATCGCCTTCTTCCTCGCCTGGATTGACCCACATATTATCCGCCAGTTCCGGGTGGTCGTAATCAACACCGCTATCAATCACGGCCACGACAATATCGCCGCCGGTAGTTATATCCCACGCCCGGAGCGCATCGATGTCGGCACCAGGCGTTCCGCCGCTTTGACCGGTGTTATCCAAGGCCCACTGCTCATCGAACCGCGTATCATCCGGTACGCTTAAAACGGCCTTAAAGTAACGGTTGGGATGAGCATACAAAACATCCTTGTTGTTGCGAAATTTTGTAAGGGTATTTGCGACCGTGGCACCTGTTGGAAGTTTTACCAGTGTCAATCCCGGCACAAGCTTGTAGGAACGTTTGACGGTTCCGCCGTCCATCTTCGCCAAAACCAGGTTCCGCTCGGCCCTTGTCCTGTCCTTGCCGCCGGCCTTTGGTGCAAAACGCACGATTAGTTCACGAGGCTTATAGCCTAATTCTCGTGATTGGCGTGCTATCGTTAGCCAATCATCTTTGCTTCCACTCCCCGCGAAACAAACCAACGGATGAACTAAACCGGAAAGACACACAGCTACAAAAACACATAGAATGATACTTTTGTTAGACATGAATGGCCCTTTCCTGACTCCTTATTATTTTCTTTGCCAATCCTTCCTTCATCTCATACCAAGCCCTGAGATGTGATATTATCTCCTCCGCGTTGCCCTTCGAACGCCAATAAACCCAATACTCAAAAGCAATATAGTTGCTGGCTCCGGAACAACACCGTCAACTATCAGATATGCTTCCGATATATCCGCTGCCGGGTCAGTTACTATAATGTACGGCCATTCCGGAATAAAACTGCCCCAATAAAAATTGAGGGACACATCGTCTGTGCCATCCAGCAGAAAATCCCATGTGGCTCCGAGATGCCGCACAAACGGCTCTTCCACAACAAATGAACTTTCAAGCAATCCCATGCCTGCTGAGGCAAAACCTTCTCCTGCATCCATATATAGCTGAACCTGTGGAGGCACATCTATCCATTCATCTTCAGGCACCTGAATTCCATTTCCGTGAGCTGAACCCAGCGTAGACGTTCCAGTTAATTCAATGCGTACGCTATAAATGTCAATAAACGAGACGCCAAAATCGAAAGACGCCTCCTTGGTCTGGCCCTGGTCCACCCACGGCCCGGTAAATTCCGTCAGTTCAACCGTGAATATCTCGGCGGTCGATAACGATGACGCGATAACGAGAACGACCGTTAACATAAGTGTGATTTGCATTCTCCGTTTCATAATCTTACTCCTTCTTTGAAATTCTCTATAATTGCCAACACACAACCCTTCTAAAATGTCCTGAAAATAATAGTGCCAACACCAAAAAGTAAAATCGTAGCCGGCTCCGGTACGACGCCGTCAACTACCAGGTATGCTTCAGATATATCCGCTGCCGGGTCAGTTACTATAATGTACGGCCACTCCGGAATCGGGCTGCCCCACCAGAACGTGAGAGTTGCTTCACCTGTACCGTCCAGCAGAAAATCCCATGTCGCCCCGAGAGCCCGCTCAAATCGCTCATCGACGACAAGCGGACTTTCATATACAGTAGACCCCATTATCCACCAGCCATCACCTGAGTTCATCCGTCCCTCAAATATTCCAGGCACATCAATCCATTCATCTTCAGGGACCCAAATCCCATTTCCGTGAGCTGTACCCGGCGTAAAAGTACCATTTAGTTGAAGGTGGACTTGATTGATCTGCAAAAATGACACGCCAAAA
>Ga0114922_10002986_pt1 | contig 15825 bp, 12 predicted proteins | sample AartaG_FD_100975 | JGI IMG/M metagenome (GOLD analysis project Ga0114922, IMG submission 100975) | Deep subsurface microbial communities from Aarhus Bay to uncover new lineages of life (NeLLi) - Aarhus_00045 metaG | ecosystem: Environmental > Aquatic > Marine > Oceanic > Sediment | place...
GTTTTATATGAGATTGGTCTAAATTTTTCAGTAAGATTTTTGCGATGTAAAAATTTTTTTATTCTCAATTTGATCGCTCTTATTGACATTTGTTGCGGCATTACTACTTCTATTTCGTTTCCACTTCGAGAAATTTCGATTTGTGGTAGTTGTTCCTCTAAAAACCTTAATAAATCATCAACATGTTGCTCCTTTTCTATGCTTAAATCTTTAACTTCGATAGTTAATTCTTTTGTATCGTTTTCACTCATATTCTAATCACTCTATAATATAATTAATGGTATTATAAATTTTTTTCTACTTAAATAATAAAAATTAAAAACTAAAAGGAGACAAAATTAAGCCAGTACTATATTGGTGTTTCATCCCCCCACAATTCTAGTGCTTGTTCCAATTCAATATGATTTTTAGCATATTCTTTTACGCTAATATTCTCCATATAAGCATTGATAGCCTGCCTTAAAGCCTTTGCACCCGCTTTCGTTCCTCCGGGATGACCTAAAACACCTCCCCCAACCTGAACGACAATATCAGTTGATAATAATTCCATTAGGCGATGAATTATTCCTGGATGCACTCCTCCTGAGCATACACTCAAAGAATTTTTCATTCCATACCAATTCTGTTCTAAAACCTCGTCATCTGCTTCATTTGAGTTTAGGGCAATCTTAATATAGTTATCATGCACTTCTTTTTTATCACCAGCTAACTTTCCTAAACCCCCAATGTGAAGCTGATCAACTCCTTGCATCCTTGCAATTTCTGCGATGACTTTCATACTCATTCCATGATTAGGATTTCTATCAAAAGCAGCATGAAACGCTCGATGAGCGTGAATTGCCAGACCTAATTCTTCGCATATGTTTCTGACTGTTTGTACTGCAGCCCAACCGATAGTAAGAATGTCGATCATTATGTATTCGTTGTTAAAATTTTTCACTAATTTAGCGCGACGTTTCATTTCGTCAACTTCAGCCGTAATATTAATTAAGTAACTTTTCCTTTCTCCAGTTTCATTTTCTGCTTTGTCTCTCATTTTCATGCTTAGTTCAAGCCTTTTTTCGAAGCGATTAAATTTCTGATTCGATAGATTTTCATCATCTTTTAATAAATCTACACCTCCCGTCCATATTTCATAGCCATGTTGCGCGTGTTCATCGGCATAATATCCTACTTTTGGCTTAGGAACAGTTGCTGTTATAGGTCTTTTATCAACCTTCAATATATCTCTTATTCCTTTCACGCCAAATTGAGGTCCTTTAAAGGAATGAATTATATTTCGAGGCCACTTCACATCGACTAATCTTAAACCTTCTAAAGCCTTCATTCCGAAAACATTTCCTGCGATAGAGCTTAAAATTTGGGGCATATTCCCTTCTTCAAATAATTCGTTTGGATAAGCAATTTTAACATAATTTCCATTAATTTGGTAAACTTTTGCGCTCAATGCTCTAATGTGATCAGGTATTTTAAGAGCAGTCCACGTTCCATTACTACTTTCAGCAGCAACTCTAATGGCTACTTTTTCAACTGGAAAACCGCTAGAGGGTACGATTTTAAATAAGCATACAAGGTCTTCCTCATTTGGTTCATATTCTAAATTTAAAAAATCTTCATATTTCATCTTTTTATCATCTTTAATTTATTTTATACCATATCCGGATATAATTTTTCAAAATAATTGTGTACGTGACTACTTGCAAAAATCCCCGCTTCGGTGATTAGCCCATCAATGTATCTTCTACTTACAGTTTCAAAAGCAGGATTTAATATCTCAACCCCTTTAGGTGGATTTTCCCATATTTCTGAAGTTTCACGCATCTCTATCTTCTCAATAACACCAAAAGAAGTCTGAGGATTATATTTCAGTAGTGGAGTAGCAACATAAAAAGGTACGTGTTCTTCATGGGCTACAAGGGCCAAAAGCCTTGACCCTATTTTGTTTAGAACTGTTCCTTCGCTTGTAACGCTATCTGCCCCAATAAGTATGAGATTTACTTCGTAATGATTGACAGCCCATCGCATTGCGCTATCAACAACGTGAAAAACTTTTATTCCCGCATTTATCAATTCTTTAGCAGTTAGTCTTCCCTGGAGTCGAGGTTGAGTCTCAGTATTTATAACATTAAAATGTTTTCCTTGTTTTTTAGCTTCTAATAAAATAGCTGTAACTACAGAGGAGTGACAATGAGTCATAATTGTATAATCGTCATTCGCATCAACATATGGTATCCTTCGAGCCCCAATTTCAGCAATCTTCTTCTTAGAGTTTTGAATCATCATTCTATATTTATCTTTATAATAAGAAATTAATTCTAAGAAACTTTCTTGCTTAAAATCATGTTTTGGTTTTCTTAATCTAGTTAAAATAAAGTTTAAACCGTTCCTTAACGCAGGTTCTGTTGGTCGAGTATTAAAGAGAATTTCTTTCGCTTCATCTAATTTGTTTAAAAAGGCTTCGGCAGAGCCACTTTCTGTAAGCCGTTTAGCATAATCATGCAAAAAATCGATCGCACTGAGCGCAACATTTGTTGCTCCTTGTATTTCTAATGACTTAATCTTTTCGGCATCTTTTAATAATAATTGAATTTAATTTCACCTTTTCTTATTTTTAATTAATAATTAGGGGACACTTACTTTTCTTTATTTTCACATATTATTTTGAATTCTCTTCAAACATTATATTTTCTTCATTTAAATCCTTCGGATCGATCTCTATAAAAAGAGGACCAATATAATTACAAGAAGTACATTCAAACATGTCTGGCGCCAACCAACCAGAAACATTTACTGCCTGTTTTAAGGTAGCTTTTTTACATTTCGGGCAGATTCTTATACGCGTCATTTCACATGTTAAAGTACAATAATTATTAAATAAAATTTAACACGAATGGGATATTGGTCCAATAAGGTTAATAATTCCCATTTTTTACCAAAAAATTATTGGATATATTCTATAATCATAAATAACATTTAGTCTCTTTCATTATTAATATAATAGATGACCTTTAAATTGGTATGAATTTTTCATTAAAGACAATAGAATAAACCTTAATAATGAGTAAATTAGACATAGAGCGAAGAAGTTTACCCAACGAGCCGGGTATTTATTTTTTTCTCAATAAAAAATCTACTATTATTTATATTGGAAAAGCCATAAATCTTAGAAAAAGGGTCAATCAATATTTCCTAAAAACAAAATACACTGATCCTTTCTATGAAGAAAAAATTAGAGAACTCGTCAAGAATATTCAATCTATAGAATTCATTGTTACCGAGAACGAAAAGGAAGCTAAAATATTAGAAAACATTCAAATTAAAAAAAATCAACCTCGTTTTAATGTCGTAATGCGGGATTCTAAAACTTACCCCTGGGTGGGTTTTTTCTACTCTGAAAAATATCCCCGAATCCGAATCATTAGAGGACCTGAAAAATATTCTCAGGAAAATTTATTTTTAGGACCCTATACTGATAAAAAGGAAATTACTAGAATTTTACGAGATTTGCGTAAAATTTTCCCTTACTGTTCATGCAAAAAAAAAGTGAAAAAAAGTAAACGACCTTGTCTTTATTATCAGATAAAACTCTGCCCCGGGCCGTGTCTTGAAGCGATTCCCGTAGATCAATATGTACAAAATGTTAAACAAATAGAATTGTTTTTGAAGGGTCAAACGGAAGAATTAAAAGGACAAATACAAGAAAAAATGGATAGCGCAGCACACGAACAAAATTATGAAATTGCGGCTTTTTGGAGAGATAAGCTTCAAGCAATAGATCACTCCGTAATTACTCAAAATGTACTATTAGAAAGGAAGGAGAATAAAGATATTGTTGGCTACTATAATGACGAGAAAATGAAATACGCCGCAATGGTTATTATTCATATTCGTGAAGGTAAGATAATGAATAAAAGTTCCTTTTCTATCAATATCGAAGATAAATTAGTTCATAAAAAAAATATTTTCCCCTCAATTATGGAACAGTTTTATCAAAATTTGGCTCACAACTTACCCGAAACGATTGTTATTCCCGAAATTTATGACGGATTAGATGTATTTAGAGAAATTCTTAAGGAGTATAATTATGATACAAAGATCAGAACTCCCCCGGAAGAAGAATACGGATTACTTAGGATTGCCAGTAAAAACGCAAAAGTTATTGTCGAACAAGAAATTCAAATGGAGTTAATTAAACAGAAGGAAGGAGATCAAATCCAAAAAGCACTGGAGGAAGCCAAAGAAATCTTAAATTTGCCAAAAGTGCCAAGAATAATCGAGGGGTTCGATATTTCCAATATCGAAGGGACCGACGCAACGGGATCTATGGTTTACTTTCTAGAAGGGCGCCCTTATAATAAAAATTATCGACACTTTAACATCCAAACGAAATCTACTCCCGATGATGTTGCTATGATGAAGGAAGTGATTAAAAGGAGGTATACGATGATTTTAAAAAATAATCTAATATTACCCGATTTGATACTTGTAGACGGGGGGAAAGGACAATTGAACGCTGGATTTGCCGTTTTAAAAGAACTTGGTATTGAAGGTATCCCAATCATTGGATTAGCTAAAAAATTCGAAGAAATTTTTGTCCCTAATCAAAAAGAACCGATAATATTGCCAAGGAATTCTAACCTTCTAAAAATTTTTCAGCGAGTTAGAGACGAAGCCCATAGGTTCGCCGTAAAGCTACATAAAAAACAACGAGAGAAGAGAGTACAAAGATCTATTTTAGATGATATAAGAGGAGTAGGACCTGCTACTAGAAATAAACTACTCAGACATTTTGGAAGTGTAGATAACATTAAAAAAGCTACTCCTGAAGCTATTGTTCAAGTAGTAGGAAAAAAATTAGCTGATACTATTATAGAAAAGCTAAGCAATTAGGTTGTTAAAACAACCTTAAAAAAAAATAATTTAGTTAAAATTATAACGATTCTTTTAGTATTCTCGAAAAGATCGCAAATATAATTATCAACGCGCCTAAAGTAATAAAAATTATTCTTAAATCCACCATTACTATGTATCCAATCAATGGATAAAGGACTCAGTAAAAAATCGTAATCACTTTAAATTTTGGCTATTATGAGTTTTACTAACTCAGTAGTCGCTTCACAATAGACTCTAGCAAGAGATTCTCCTTTTGCTTCACTTATAACTCTAATTACGGGTTCGGTATTTGAGGGGTGGATAAGAACAAACCATTCCTTTTCTTTACTAAATCTAAGATCAGAACCGATGTGTTCAACTTCTTCTCCCTCATCAACTAACTCCTGTTTAAGTCTGTTGATTATGAGGGTTTTATTCTTCGGATTTATCCTAATAATTTTTCTAAAAGAATAGTATTTGGGTAGTTTAGAAACAAGTTTAGATATTTTTTCTCCAGAATTCACTAATATTTCTACCATTTTAGCCGCAGCAAAAATACCATCTCGCGTGTTATTAAAATTTGGAAACATTACTCCGCCACACGAACCTTCACCACCAAAAATAAAATAATTATTAATAGCTATATTTTTTGTATTCATTAAATCTCGCATTTTTTCAACTAAAAAAACCTCTCCTATCTGAGTTCTTTGTACTTTCGCATTATATTTCTCTGCAATAACATCAAACATTAAAGATGAAGCTAGGTTTGTAATAAATGTGACTTCTTCTGCTTTGTTATAGTTGTTTTTCAAATAATTTTCTGCAATAAGAGCTAACCCAACATCCTCAGGAAAGCAAATTCCATTTTCTCCAATTATAGTTAGTCTGTCTGCATCGCAATCATGAGCAAATCCCACATCAAAATTTCCTTGCCAGACTTCCATTATCAAATCTTTCAAATTATTTCTTATTGGCTCAATTTCTCGAGGAAAAAGGTTGTTAACAAGGAGGTCGTTATTAATAACTTCGACTTCACACCCCATAGCTTTAAGTATTTGAGGTGTTGCATATTTCCCTGCTCCCGCTCCTGTATCGATGACAACTCTAAGATTATTATTAGCTTTTATTTTATCAATATTGAAATGTTTATTTAGAGTTTGAACATAATCTGAGATAGGTTCGAAAGTAGAAACATTTTCCAATACTTTTTGGGCATCGTTCCTATAATCATTTAAATTAATTTGATCTAATAAACTGGAAATTCGATCTAGATTATCGTTATGTAAATAACTTACCGAAGATAAGAGTTTCAATCCATTCCAATCTTCGGGATTATGGGATCCCGTAATAATTATCCCCGCAGGAATGTTATGTGTGTTTTTTGTAAAGATTATAATTGGAGTGGGACATATTCCAACATCGATTATTTTAAATCCTGTAGCAACTAATCCTTCAATTATACCTCCTTTAATAATCTCTCCACTAGGACGAGTATCCCGACCTATTATGATTTTTTTTTCTTCTCCGCTAAACAACTCTCCGAAAGAGATAGCAATTTTCTTTGCAATATCGAAGTTTAAATCTTTACCGAAAATACCTCGAATTCCACTAAAAGTAAAAATTAAACTGTTATCTCCCATACTTTATCGTTCTATGAAAACATTTAAGCTAAAATCTGATTTCCTTCTAATTTGTATTTTACTAAAGTCAAAGCACCCATTAGACCAATTTCATCTAGATAATTTGTTTTTTTTATTCTGGGAGGATGATTAATTGTAAACAAAATCGGTTCTTTGCTAAATTGTTCTATGAGGGGCGGTAAAATCAAATCAGAATCCTTCATCATTGCCCCACCAAAATAAATTGAAGAACAATCGTAATAATTGTTTACTAAACCCACACCTACTTTAGTATAAAACACACACTGGTCTACTACATTCTTAGAAAATTTATCACCACCTCTCGCTGCTTGGAAAATTTCTTTTGCTGCAATTTTAGATTCATCATTATCAATCATGAACATTAGTATTCTTGAACTTAGCGTACTTGTCTTTATCGCTTCTAATGCTCTATTTTTAACCCCAGTTCCCGAACTATATACTTCCCAACATCCAAAAGCACCGCAATTACACTGAAAGTTGCTATGACGATTTACAATTCCATGTCCTATCTCTGCCGCATTTCCATCCTTTCCAAGTAATAATCGTCCATCACATATAACTCCCCCACCAATACCGGTTGACATAGTAATATAAACGAGATTATCTTTCTCATCGTCATCAGCTTCGAAGAAGTGAATTGCTAAAACAGAAGCATTTCCATCATTGATAAGATATATCGGGATTTCGGGAAATCTGTCTTGGATTGGTTTTTTTAAAGGTATTTCTTTGAATCCCAAATTAGCGTTATTGAATACTTCTCCAGTTTCCAAATTTAAAGGTCCAGCTGAAGCTATACCAATTCCAAGTACTTGGTCTTTTTCAATATTATTTTCGACTAAAAGTTGTGTTAGTAATGAGATAATCGTATTACTTATTGAAAATTCGTTCTCCTTTGGAGTGTGGATTACCTTACTGATTATATTATCGATTTTTAAATCAATAGTACATATCGCAACTCGAATCCAAGTACCTCCAATATCAACTCCGACAATATATTCCATGATATTTATCACCACTTCAAATAGATTTATGAATATTTATTTAACTTAATAATAATTGATCTCTATTAATTCGTTATTAATTATCTTTCTAAAAATCTTTACGATTTCCTTTTTTCTATTTTCATCAATTGCGTATACAAAATATTCTGAAGGTATTCTTGCGATCGAATAGAGTTGAACTATATCCGGATTAATTTTTTTTATTAAATGAGCTAATCGCTCAATATTTTCATTGTTATCATTAGAGGAAAAATCATCTCGATAAGATTTACTAATCAAGCATTGAATAGCTAATTTCTTATTTGACATATCTTTTCTCAATTTAACGAGGGAATCAGCAAGGGTGTCGATACCTGGGCAATCCTTATGCGGTCTATTAGTTGTTCTTAAGTCTTTATCAGTAGCAGCATCCAACTTTGCTAACACAAGGTCAAAATGCTTCACTCTTTCCCGAATCTCTTCTAAATAGAGAGTACTTGAATTGGTAAATAGTGTTATTAAAGGTGGGTCTTTGTCCCATTTCAACTCATTTCTGACATCCAAAGTAATGTTGTAGAAATCCAATAAATTATTATTTAAAGTAGGTTCTCCATAATAACCTGTAAAGCTTAAACTTTTTAAATGAGGAACATATTTCAATATTGATTTTAATTCTTTTCTAAAATCTGGTGTTGGAGGTAAGTTAATTCTGTATTCTGGAGAAACTAATCCTTCTTTATTTGTTGCACCAATCTCACAATATACGCAATCATATGAGCAAACTTTATAATCTAATAGTATATTTATTCCTAACGAGAGTCCTAAACGTCTTGACTGAAAAGGTCCATAAGTAAATTTTCTTGGCATAAGATGCTTTTATATGTTGAAAACTCAACCTAGATTACTTATCATAATCTATATTTCCTAAAAAGACTTGCTTGTAGGTAATATTAAATCAACTACTATTGAGACTTTTCATACTAAACAACTACTTTCAGTTAAATATTGTTATTTAAAATCATTATATGTTTTCTTAACGCTGGAGGTTATGTATTCCGACCGTTCTATTAATTTTAATCATAGTTCTCAATATTTACAAAAAAAGAGAAAAAATATGGTTTTCCCGCTTAGAGTTATGCGATAACTCCAAATGCGGGAGAACAATTTAGGGAGTAATTGCTAAATTTGGCATTAATATCTTACCTCAACAAATTTATTGCAACGTTAAACTTATGATGATTAAAATCGCTCTTAATATTACTTGCGATTCTCTAGAACCTTTCCGTATCAATATTATTTCATAAACTGTATATTTAAACTTAAAGAAAAGTAAATGAGACATACGAGCAGTTTAAATAGTTTGAATAAAATCCCGAAGGGAGTTAAAAATAATTAATGATAAAATTCTCTATGGCTTGATTAACCTCATTAGGTTTTTCTAGCATAACCATGTGTCCAGCCTTGTTAATGATGTTGAGCTCTGAATTCTTGATTTTATCGTGAGAGAATTCCGAATATTTAACAGGAGTTAATTGGTCTTGTTTACCCACGATAATTAAACAAGGAATATTAATAGAACTTAGCTTGTTTAGAATGTCAAAGTCATCACAAATTTTAAAATCGGTGTAGGTGACTTCAGAACCTATTTTCGATGTGTCCTCGATATAGGGATCAATCAATTCTTTTGGCGTTGTGCGATAAAATGCTCCAGCAGGTAGATCTTCCAAGAATCTGGAATAATTTTTTTTTAAAGAATCTAAGATGAAAGGTGCTACTCTTAATTTTCCGCCGGTACTACATAATATAAGACCTGCAACTTCTTTAGGATATGTAAAGTAATATTGCTGAACGATAGCGCCTCCTAAAGAATGACCGCATAATATTACATTCTTATACTGTAAAAATTTAATTAACTGATGAACTACATCCACATATAAATTGAGTGATAGATCTTGAAAATCATCTGATTTATCGTGAGAAGGTAAATCCAAGGCAACTATATCATAATCGATCTCTAAATTTAATTGATTTTTCCAAGTATTTGAGTTTCCTCCCGATCCATGTATAAATATCAGAGCTTTAGGTTTTCCCGATTCACTAATATTGTAAAAAATTTTCTTATCTTCAAATTTGAAATACATTTTCATTAATCAAACCATAATTAATTGATGATATATGAGTAAATTAACGAGCTAATTTAGATTTTTCAAATTAATTCTTTCTTTAATAAAAAACAAAATCTTTATTTAAGAGAAGTGAGAATTAAATTTAATGAGAAAAGGCTAAGAAAAAGTGAATATAGCAAGTGAGTGAAACGATAAAAAACTATTCTTTTCTTCTTTTAATAATGATTTTTGAAATCATTTTCGGCATAATGTTAATAGTTGTTGGTATGGGAATAATAATTAATACAGAAGGTATTCAAATTTTAGTTTTATTCTACTCTGGTTTTCTAATTCTTATACCTACTGAACTTATTAGTATTATTGGTATTGCTATTATAATTATTGGAATCGTTTTTCTGGCTTTAGTTCCTTTAAGATTGTTTAAAAATATAAGAGAATATAAAAAAAAAGTAATTCAATATGAAGAAAAACAAGAATATAAGAATCCAAGCTGGTTGACGCATCAATATTATGATTTAGGGGAATCTATCCAAGATATTGCCAATGAGCAAAATGTAAGCATTGTGGCAATCCGCAAATGGATCGATAAACTTAATCATGTTTCTGAAGATTAATTTAATAATTTTTGTTAATTAATTTCAATATCTCGATGCTGCATTTCCAACAGACGCTTGTACTTACCATTCAATTCGAGCAGAGATTCGTGAGTTCCTTGCTCTATTATACCTTTATTATCTGCGCTTAACACGATTATGTGGTCTGCATTTTTAATGGTAGAAAGCCTGTGAGCGATTATAATTGTTGTTCTACCCTTTCGAGCTTTATCTAAAGCATCCTGGATTAAAGTTTCAGTATAAGGATCGACTGAAGACGTTGCTTCGTCGAGAATTAATATCTTTGGATCTGTTATTAGTGCTCGAGCAAACGCTATCAATTGTCGTTGTCCAATTGAGATGTTAGAAGCATTTTCTTTAAGTTTCGTATCATATTTCTTGTGTAATGCTTCAATGAAATTATGCAAACCGAGAAACTTCGATACTTCTATCATTTTTTTTTCTATTTCAGGGTTAAGATTGTCAAACGCATAAAGTAAATTCTCTTTTATTGTTCCTGTGAATAGAAACGCATCTTGTGGCACTAAACCTATCAAATTCCGAAGATCTTTCTTGCTGATTTCTCTGATGTTTACATTGTCTAGCGTTATCTCCCCATCATTTACATCATAGAATCGAGAAATCAATTTAGTTATAGTCGTTTTACCAGCACCCGTTTCTCCAACAATAGCCATAGTCTTACCCGGAGGAATTTCTAAATCTATGTTCTTTAACACATAACCCTTAGATTCTTCATGCTGAATAATTGTCTTCTCTTCTTCAATTGCATCTCTAACTATTTTAGGAAGTTTTTCATAAATCTCTTTATTAATTTTTGTAGTTGCTAACATCCTAACCATTGATTGAGGGGACATTCGTGGCATTCCTCCCCCCATCATTCCTCCCCCTTCGCCCATTTCACTTCCTGAAGATTGGATTGCAGCTTTACTTTTCAAATTTTTTTCTAGGAATTTACTCATTTGCAAAATAGCTGCAGGAGGTAGAGTTGGAAATGCAGATACACTATCTCTTTCACTTTTAGTTGTAGCTTCTTTAAAGGAAGTTATAAATTCCGAATGATTATTAGCATTATCTGTGCCTGGTACAGCGTAACTAAATTCGGCTAAAATTGAATCAATTAGCTTAGGAGCTTCAGAAGGATTTTGCCTCATAAGACTCATAAATAATTTCTGCCTAATATTTTGAGGCATGAGCATGACATTCTTCATCATAAAAGAAGAGTAAGGCTCAGGAAGTGACTTCATAAAATCCATTGCTTGTTGCATCATTTGTTTCATCATTGGATTATCTGGCATACCTGGAGGGCCTGAAATTTCTATTGGTCGTGTAACTTTAGGCTCAATTTGAGTTAATTCAGATTTTCCATTAATATCTACTCCATTTTTCAAAATATAACCAAAATTCACTGAATCAAATCTTATCTCACCAATAATATTTTCAAGCTGTTTTGGGTTCTCAATGTCGGGAATATCTACTTTTTCCTCGAGTAACGTAAATATTCTATCGCTCGCTGCTAAAGCAGAAGCGATCATTTCCTGAATTTGCATCAATGTCATAAAAGGTTTAAAGAATTGACCCAGAATACCAATATATGCACTTAGAACTCCTACTGTAACTGTTATACCAAAAACAGAAACATTTCCTAAGACAGTAAACCCTCCCGCTAATAGAATACTTGCGGTGAGTAGTGATGTAACAAGATTAATTAGAGGAAAGATAGTTGCCATAAATCGCCTTATTTTCATCATTGCGTTATAATTAGCTGTATTTGCTTCGTCAAACTCAGTAGAAGCCTTCTTCTCTTGTCCATAAGCTTGAACAACCTTTGCTCCTGCAATATTTTCTTGGATTGAGGAGGTTACTTTACCAATTGTTTTTCTTGATTCCTTAAAAAGGCCCATTGCTACTTTTCTAAAGATAAATGTGAATATAAAGAACACTGGAAAAATCACTAAAGAAAGCAGAGCTAGATATGGATTGAGGAAAAACATTATGAAGATTGTAAGAATCAAACTAACAATACTCGTTATAATTGCTACAAATTGGCCTCCGACTAATTGATTCAACTGAGTCACATCGTTGGTTGTTATAGACATTATATCCCCTGATGATCGTCTATCAAAATAACTTAAAGACATATTTTGTAGTTTATGGAAGAGGTCATTTCTAATTTCATAAGTTATATTTTGCGATATTTTTCCCATACCATACATCGCAAAATAGGTTGCTATCGCCATGAATACGAGTAAAGAGAAGTAGATGGTACTCATAAAAATAATATATAAACTATCTTTTGCTACGATACCATAGTCTACTATGTTTGCTGAAATAATAGGACTTACCGATGTTACTAGTGTTCCGATTAGTAACAAGATTAGAAAGGATATGAATTTCCACTTATAACGGCCCAAATATGAAAAAAGCCATTTCCATAATTCCCGTCGAGGGTGTTCTAATTTAGAGCCAGTGTCCATCATAAAACCCTTATGCATACCACTTACGCTCGGTTGAATAATTTCCTTCTCTTCTTCTTCCTTCGGTTTGTTGCTACTCATTGATGATTCCACCTTTCGATTTTTGTTTTTGATACAATGTCTCAAATATTTGTCTGTATAGTATATTTGATTCTATTAACTCTTCGTGATTACCAAACCCAACTACGCGACCTCTATCTAATATTAAGATTAAATCCGCATTCCGAATCGTGGATATACGCTGTGTTATAATAATAGTTGTAGTTTCTCTCATTATTTTCATTAAAGCTTCTTGAATTTTAAATTCGGTTTCTACATCAACCGAACTGGTAGAGTCATCAAAAATTAGGATCTTGGGTTTCACAATTAGAGCTCGGGCAATAGATAATCGTTGTTTCTGTCCTCCAGACAGTCTAGTTCCTCTTTCCCCGACTATTGAATTATAACCATCTGGTAGGTTTTCGATAAAATCGTGTAATTCTGCGATTTTAGCAGCCTCTACGATGTCCTCATAAGTTGCATCTTCCTTGCCATAGGCTATATTTTCTGCAATACTTTTATTAAATAAGTAAGTTTCTTGGGAGACTAGCCCAATATTTCTTCTTAAATCTTTTAATACATACTTGTCTATACCAACACCATCGATCTTGATATTGCCCCCATTGATTTCGTAAAATCTTGGGATTAAGTTTATAATCGTTGATTTACCTGAACCTGTTGTTCCCAGTATTGCCAACTTCTTTCCTTCCGGAATTTTAAAGGATACATCCTTTAATATTCTATGTTCGGAAGTGTAACCAAAAGAAACATTATCAAAAATAATTTCACCCTTCATTTGTTTTATTGGCACTGCGTCAGGAGCATCCTCAATTTCTGGTGCAGATTCAATAATCTCTCTCACGCGCGTAAGTGCAGCATCAGCTTGTACATAAATTAACATAATTTGTCCTAACATCACTAAGGGGAACCCTAGAGACGCTACATATGATATTAGTGTAATAATCACACTGAACTCCATTTTACCCTCAATAAACCATATTCCACCAAGGAAAAAAGTAATAATTGTCATGAAACCTATTACTATATATACAAGAGGCATGTACAAAGAGTTAAATTTAACAGATTTAACGCTAGCCTTGTAGAATCTTGTATTACTTTCTTGGAACTTATGCTGCTCTTTATCTTGTGTACTAAACATCCTAACAACCTCAGCTCCAACGATGTTTTCCCTTATTGTATTGGTTAAATCGCCAAAACTTTCGCGAGTTTCTAGAAAAATTGGTTTTAGTTTTTTTGCGATGAAATAAGATACAGTTAGAGAGCCTCCAAATACAATTATTAATAATATCGATAGTTCGAAACTAAAAAGGAAAAAACCTACCAATACACCTACCAATTGAAGAATAGATTGCAATCCCATAATTAATCCCATACCAAAAATCATTTGAGTTTCCTCAATATCGCTTGTAGCTCTTGAAATTAATTGGCCAGTTTCTGTTTTATCAAAAAACGAAAAAGATTGGCGATATATTGCATTACTAATATCTGTCCGTAAATGATAAATAGCTCTTGCAGATACTTCGGCCCCTTTAAGTCTGCCAGCTCGGTTGGCAAAATATACAATAAGTGAGAATCCTATCACGAATAAGAAATTTATTAGTAATTCGTTAACATTAACCAAGGCTCCAATCATTCTTCCTATAAATATAGGAACAAACGTGTAAAAAATTGTTGATAAAAAGAGAAATAACATTTGGAAAATGAGATCTTTTTTCGATCTTGCCCAATATTTAACTATCATTCGCATTGAATTCATTATTATGCTACACCTGTGATTTCATACTATTTAATTATTGTAACTTTACTTTTTCTTTTCTAATTTTTTGCAATATCTCATTTACATCTTTTTCCATATAGATCAGAAAATTCAGTTTTTCTTCATTAGGTATCTCTTTTTGCATTATATACTCAACTGGACTAGACCATACACAAAACGTCGCTTCCTTGAGAAATTTCTCATGATCAAATTCTATACCGCTTTCTGGGAATCTGTGTTTGATAAATTCAAAAATTTTTCCAATTTTTTGACGAAGCTCTATTAGTTTACTTTCACCTTTATCAGTTAGGAAATAGAGGTGTTTAGGTCGTCCAGTATCCTTACTTACATCGTCCTTTATTGATAAAAAGCCTTCTTCTGCTAACTCTTTCATCATTCGATATACCTTCGAATGTGGTATATTTCCAAACTTCTTTAAATCGTAGTAAGTTAAACCTTCAGGAAAATCTTTTACTGTATTGAACATAAAAAGCGTTTTTAAATCCTCTGAGAATTCTATGAAGAATTTAAATCCTTTAGGCCACATTTTTGTATAAAAATAATGAATAAGAATATTTTTTTCAAAATGAAATATTATGAAACTCAAAATAATCTTTAATTTATAATTTTTTTCATTTTGAAATATTACTTTAATTTTGAAATTCTTTTATAATCAATGGCGATTATTTATATTAAAGCTATTTTTAAATGACTAAAATGACTGAAGTTATTATATCAGATACAAAAAAGGGTATAAGCAAGGCTGTAAATGAGATATTTTCGAATTTACAAAAATCTGGATCGATCTTAAAAAGCTCAAATGAAGTATATATTAAAGTAAATGGAATAGATTTCAAAAAACACGCTTATACGTCTCCAGAAGTGCTTAAAGAGGTAATAGAGTATTTAAAGGAAAAAGATGCTAAGATTTATGTAATGGAGAATTCTACTCAAGCAAATATGACTCGAATTGTTTTTGCAATCAACGGGTTTAAAGAAGTGTGCGAACAAACCGGCGCTGAAATCATATATTTAGACGAAGAGGACACCGAATCATTTGAATTTAAGGAAAAACCTTCTGAAAAAGATAAACCTTCGGGTTACAAATTAAAATCTTTTAGATTGCCTAAAACAATAGTGAAAATCATGAAAAATAGGAATTCAATAACATACATAAATCTTCCCAAGCTTAAGACTCATTCAATGGCAGTGGTGACGCTTGGAATAAAAAATCAGTGGGGTTTTCCTCAACATGCAGATCGAGGTATAGATCATAACTATA
>Ga0114922_10002988_pt1 | contig 15822 bp, 14 predicted proteins | sample AartaG_FD_100975 | JGI IMG/M metagenome (GOLD analysis project Ga0114922, IMG submission 100975) | Deep subsurface microbial communities from Aarhus Bay to uncover new lineages of life (NeLLi) - Aarhus_00045 metaG | ecosystem: Environmental > Aquatic > Marine > Oceanic > Sediment | place...
AAATGAGGATATTGAATCCCGAGTTTAAAGATTTTCAGGATTTTGATACGGTAACAATGAGGATCGATCTGCAAAAAAAAGATGTCGAGGAACTGTTCCAGACGATGGTCTCGAAGAGGAACAGAAGGTACATCCGGCAACACGCCTCGGATAAAACAGTCATTAGAAAGGGAGATTCCGGCGAACTCATCAAAGATTTTTATGATATCTTTGCCAATGTCATGCACAGACATGGCACACCAGTGTTTAGCCGGAGATTTTTTGAAATGCTTTCAAAAAATCTCGAGACAACGTTTTATGTTCTGTATGAAAATGAAATCCCGAAGGCGGTAGCTGTCACTCTCGACGACCACAAAATATCCTGGATCCCTTGGTCAGGAACACATAGCCAATACTTGGATAGCCGTCCCGGTTTACTCGTGTATTGGGAGACAATAAAAGATGCCTACCTTAAACGTAAGCTAATCTATGACTTTGGGCGTTCCAGTTATGGCAGAGGGACTTATATTTTTAAGACGAGATGGGGTGCAGTTCCGGTTAAAATAGATATCATTCAGCCCAAACCTTCCAATGTGTACAAAAAATACAGTTATTTGTCCCATGCTTGGAAAAAAATCCCCTCCGATGTTGCACGATGGTTAGGTCCGAAAATTTGCAAATATTTATCTGACTTATAGAATGGGCTCGTAAAATGTTTTGAGGTTAATCATGGACAAAGAAGAATATATTCTCGCTCAGGACAGAGAGATCGAAGAGGTGACCGGAAATTTTTTTAGAGTTGCCAGAAGAGCCGTTGAACTTTATGGATTTTGGGGAAGCGTTTCCCGGTATATCTTGATGCACGATGAGTTCCGGAAATTTGTCAAATGCGGAAAAACAGTCGAGGAAAGAAATTTTCGAAGAGATCTGTTAAAGAGGTTTGCCAGAATCCAAAAGAAGATCACCTGTGGCCATTCTCCTTTCCAATTTGTTCTGATGGCCGAATACATTTTGGACCTCGATGTCTCTGGCCCGATAGTCGAATGTGGCTGCTACAAAGGGGGAAGCACTGCAAAATTGGCTCTGTTGGCAAAACACACCCAGCGGAAGCTTTATGTATTTGACTCTTTCCAGGGATTGCCCGAGCCTAAAGACGAAAAGGAGGCCTATGTCAAGCAGGACAGGGAGTCTGGACAGAAATACAGATTTCAGGCAGGACAGTACGTGGGAACATTGGATGAAGTGAAAAACAACGTGGCCCAATTTGGAATCCTGGATGTGTGTGAGTTCATTCCGGGCTTTTTTTCTGAGTCTCTGGCTGCGTTTAGCGTGGAACCTGCTTTTGTTTTTATCGATGTAGATTTAGTGAGTTCTGCCCGGGATTGTCTAAAAATCCTCTGGCCTTTGCTTAAGCCCGGAGGCTTCTTTTTCACACATGAGGCCATGTATCCAAGCTATATTGAGGGAATTCTGGACAGGGAGTGGTGGAGAGAGAATCTCGATCAATGCCCGCCTGTTATTTTCGGGGCGGGCAGCGGATTGTCGCCTGTTGCAGATACAATCGCTTACATGAGGAAATAGATGAAGCTGCTCATTCTGTCTTCGCCGAATGTATTCAATGATTATGTCGTTGTAAATTTACTTCAGAAGTTCGACAGTGTTTTAACCATACAAGAAGATCAAAACTCCATGCAAGTGTTGAAGAGAACCCTTAGGCGCAAACAGCATAGCTTTATTTCCAAAATAAACAGATTGTTGTTTTACATCTACTTTTTTTTATTTCTTAGAAAAAAGGCAGAGAACCTTTTTATCGAGAAACTCAATTTTTCTGATAAGCTTGAACCCGAGCATAGATTTAAAAACATAAATGATCCCCAAGCATTGCGTGTGGCCGAAGAATTTTCCCCTGATTTGATTCTGGTCTTTGGAACATCCCTGTTGAAGAAAAAATGGTTTAAATTGAATGTTCCCATCGTGAATAGTCATTTGGGAATCATCCCCAGATACAGGGGATGGATGAGCTGGTTTTGGGCGATTTTAGAGGAAAATTTTAATTCTGTCGGAATCAGTATCCATTACGTGACAAAAATTGCTGATGGAGGAGAATTGATACTCCAAGATTTTGTCGATATATTCAAGCTCGAAAAAATTGATCTGCCCCATTTATTATTTTCCGTCACCGTGTTGGTGAATGAGAACATCACCCGGGCCATTGAGAAAATTCAACAGTCAGACAAGAGCGATCTGGACTTCGATAAATACGGGTATGCAAAAAAATACGCTCATTATTTCGAGCCGGGGATTACCGATTATATCAAATTTATTTCATTGACCAAAAAACTCAACAGAAAAAGATAAGGGACCAAATCTTGCCCTCCTGTTGAATTTAGCGTAATATACCATCAAAAATGGAAAAACCCCCAGAGCAGGAAAAAGGCAGCGTCCATAAAACCCTTTTGGACAAGAAAAAATCTGCACACAAGAAGTACATCGAACTTTTTATCGGGAAGAGAAATTTCTGGCAAATCATAAAATACGAAAGTATAATTTATCTATTTTCCTGGATTCCTGGGGCACTGGGCCTTTTTTTACGCAAGCTCTTCTACCCGATGATCTTGGGGAAAGTCGGAAAGGGAGTTGTTTTTGGTCACCACATCACCCTTCGGCATCCCCACAAGACATTCATTGACGACAGCTCCTTCATTGATGATTATGCCGTGTTGGATGCTAAAGGAGATGAGGACAAGGGAATTGTCTTAGGCAAAAACGTCATCATTGGTCGAAATACTATTCTCAGCTGTAAGGGAGGCTCCATCGAGCTGGGGGATTATACCAATATCTCTGCAGGGTGCTCCCTCCTGTCGGAGACCAAGATCACTGTGGGAACTTATACTTTTTTGGCCGGACACTGCTATCTGGTGGCGGGAGGGAACCACAGCATCGAAAGAATGGATATTCCCATCATGTTCCAACCCTCTTTGATAAAAGGGGGTATATCGATTGAGGAAGACGGCTGGCTGGGAGCCTCGGTGGTCGTGCTGGATGGAGTTTCTCTGGGTAAAGGATGTGTTGTTGGGGCAGGAGCGGTCGTGACCAAATCCTTTCCAGACTATTCAGTCGTTGCAGGTGTTCCTGCCAAAAAAATAAGAAGCAGGAAGGATTAGGAAGGATTATCCTTTTCTTGGGAGAGGTCTTCTTCCAAAATCGTCAAAGCTGTGGCCATTGCATTTATTTTCTTTTTCAAATCTGAGATCACAAGCGAGAAATGGAACATCAGCAAAAAGGTGCAGCCGATTAGAATAAGAAACAGGGAGGCTGGTTGGTACTGAATTCCTAATAATGAGGAAATTTTATCAATTATGCCCCTGAATACAGAGAGAAGAAAAAAAATAGTAAAAATAACGATCCACAAGATGGCGTATTCCTCTCTAATTTTTTTCTTTCTTATCAACAAAACGATGAGAACCAAAAGAAAAAGAGAAAACAGGATACTAAGAATTTGAATGAGGCCTATCGGATATGGATTCATTTTTTTCCTCCGTAAAAAAAATTTACCAAGATGGTGAGCAGAACTTTTATGAGATAATAATAACTGTGCAAAAGACTTATAGAGGTAACTCCCCCCTTTCTCTGCCTCATTTTTGTTGGAAGTTCCCTGATTTTTAGTCCGTATCTACTGAGAAGGTAAACTTCAATCGGCTCTGGGTAGTCAAACGGGTAATCCTTTACTAACAGGCAGACCGCCTTGCGGTTGTATGCCCTGAATCCTGAGGTGTTATCCGTAATTTTTTCCTTGAGAAGGAAAGTAGTCAGGATATTCAGGAGTTTTATTCCTCCCCGCCGGCCCAGTGAGGAAAGATAGCCCTCCCGCTTGATAAAACGTGAACCGATGACAAGGTCAGCTTCTTTTTTTTGCAGGGGTTCAAGCAACATCTTTGCCAGGGAGGGAGGGTGCTGTCCATCCCCATCGATCCGCACGAGGTATTCATAGTTATTTCTGGCAAAAAAGTTGAATCCAGTCCAAATGGCTCCGCCTATTCCCATGTTATAGGGGTGATGAAGGGCAATTATGTCCTTGTGTTGGGAAAGGATGGCTTTGGTGTTATCAGTAGAACCATCGTTGAGGACGAGAATATCAGCCTCTGGAAGGTATTTCTGCGTTTCTTCGATGATACTCTGGATGGTGTTTTCTTCATTGAAGGCGGGAATTAGGGCTAATATCTTCATGTGTCGATCGATTTTGTTTTAAGGATGTTAGGAAACGCAAGGTTAAAATACTGGACTGAGGGAGGATTGTCAAACGTCAGAGATTTTTTCGATTCGTATCCAATCGACCCAAAAAATACTCATACCGTCGGAATAAACACGAAAATCCAATTTCGAGGGCCTTTTTAAATCAATCGGGAGGGAAAATTCTTGATATCTATCGGTACCTGGAAAATCTTCTTTGCTGAGATTTTTTGCTTCTAAAAGCCTTCTGATGCCTGGAGAGACAACGTCTATTCTGATAATCCTAGATTGCGTTTTTAAGGGTTTAGCCTTCCGTTTCATCTTAAATATAACTCTGTAGCGACCCTTGGGAATGCTTTTTGGCGTTGAAACAACCGTCACGAAACCGGGTTTCCTTTTTTCTGAGAGAACAGAAAATTGACCCGATGATTCCGGATCGTATCTCGGCATTCCTTGACGTCGTGTGTAGATTTCAGCCTCGAAGTGGTTTTTTTGACCGGGAGGGCCTATGGAAGGCTTTAGCTCATAAAGCAACATTTCTGCTCTCCAGATGATGTATTTAGCCAGGAGTTGAGCCTTCCGCATAGGTTCAGGGAAGTTTTGCCTGTAGTATTTGATTTCTTGTTCATTAAAAGCAGTGGAGGCAAACACATGGGTGATCTTGAATTTTTCTAGGAAGTCTTTTTGGTCGTTTACAAAACCGGGGAAGGATTCGTGAGCTCTGTGTTTATTCTCTAAACAAATAACAGGTGCCCATAGCCCTGATATGGCTGCGTGATCGAAAGCTTTTCCTAAATCGAGCGAGATGTGTTTAAGCTTGTATTCCGGATGGAGAGCCCAGGCAAGGTATTGTCGTCCGTTGAAAAAAAGGACGCCGAGAAGAATCAAAAAGATGGCTGTTTTCTTGATGAAAGGAGAGAAAGAAATGGTGAAATTTTCAGGCCACTGTTTCATCAGGATCATGATGAGAAAGATTATAAAAGCAGAAAACATCATCAACAGGGAGGTGGCAATCCAAATGTTGGAGAGGACGATTGGCAGGCTATCGAGTATTGGCTTTAAAATTCTACTCGCCGGGAAGAGAAACCAGATGAAAAAAACGAGGCCAAAAATGAGGTTGGGTTTTCGGGGTTTGGATATGCGTTCGGACCGGAGAAAATTTTGGATTAGCCACGAAGAAAGGAAAACCATCGGAATGATCTGGGGAATAAAATGCCGTGTTACCCTTTGTTGGATGATGGAAAAGTAGAAAACACTCATTATAAACCAGAAAAGCATAATCCATTCTAGAAGTCTTAACCTTTTGGGTTCTTTTGTAGCCCTGAATAGAAGCAGGAGAAGAGAGAGGCCAGAGAGCAAAGAAAGGATCGGAGCGGCTTCCAGCAATAATGGGGGTCTTATCCAGAAATAGTAGAGCATCTTGGGTACGCTTTTTGGAGGGATCAGGAAAGAGACGTTTATTGCAGATATAGATTTGAGATCATCCCCATGAGGAATGTAGATGAAGATTATCCAGAGGAAAAGGCAGGTTGAAAATCCGGCAAGATAAAGAACAAAAGGGACAAGTGCTTTTTTTAATCCCAATTTGAATACAAGGTAAACCAAAAAACCCAGGAAAAATGCTCCTATAATATAAAAACATACCCCCTTGGTCATAAAGGCCAGAAAACTTGAGGCTCCTGCAAAAAAGTACCACTTTTTATCCTTGGATCCTTTATGGAAGAAAAACAGGGCCAATACCAGGAAAAAAATCATGGGCATGACTCTGTTCGCGATTCGGCTGTACATAAGAAAGAGATAATTCATTCCAAGAAGTGCAAAGGCGATAACGACAAAGGATAGAGAATCTTTCAAGGTTTCCCGAAGCAAAAAAAATACAAAAATCAGCGAGAGGCAACTGAAGAGGATGGGCACCACATTCATCGGTGTAAAGCCTATTCCAAACAACTTGAAGGAGAGATAGGTCAGCAAAGCAGGGATGGGGCTTGAGTAAAGAGGAGAGTTTAGTTTGTCTATCTCCCATTGTCCGAAGAGGATTTTATTCCTGGCATTGAAGGCATAGCCGCCTGGATCTCCATAAGGACCGCCACTCATGCTGAGGTTTTCAGGGGGATCGGCTGAGGGATGAATCATCCTCAACGAAAGGAGGAAGAGGACAACAATCAGGATCAAGAATAGATGATTTTTGTTTCTCCCCATTTTGTTACCCAATTGGGAGCTTTTCCTCAGGCTGAGATTCAGGTTCCTGGGAAAATATTTTGTACAAATGGCTCATAAATTCTGGCTTGTACCCCAGATTTTTGAAATGGTTTACACTGGCATCGAAGACCTCAATCGCCTTTCTTTGGCCCTTTGCATAAACAAAGCGCCAGAATGGAGAGAGCTGCTTACGCATTTGTGTTGGGATCAAATCAACAAGATGAAAAAGGTAAACGATTGGAGAAATTGTTCCAAAAAGGGAGAAAAGCAATTTATAGGTAGTAAGTCCGAGCAATCGAATGTAGCTTGCCGCAATCGGAATTCGAATTTTAGGGACGACACCTATCGGCAATTCAAGGATAGATGCCTCGGAATCGTGGAAGGGTTGGATCGGACTTTTCAGGTTTTTGTATACACCCAATCTGTAAGATGGGATGAGGCTGGAATCGTACCGAATGCCTTCTGTCGCTAGGGCCTTTAGTAAAACCGGTGAGATAACACCCCCGGGTGAACGATAACCCATCGGGTTTTTGCCAAAATATTTGCGGTAGGCCTCCGCGCCTTTCTGTAATTCGAGGGCCAGGTTGGGTCGATACATGACGTGGTTATAGCCGTGAAGTTCAATCTCTGCTCCCAACTTTTGAAAGAAATCTACGGTTTCTTTTTTTTGATCCAATATTTTTCCGGTAGCAAAAACAGTGAGCTTCAATTCAAAACGGCGGACGATATCTGAAAGTTTATCGAGAGCTCCTGTGTGGGAAAAAGCCTCGTATTCTTCGGAAGGAGAAAGGCCCGCATAATCGTGTTCAAGATCGAGAGTGTAGCAGATGAGTTTTTGTTCGGTCATGGGATATTGAACTGTCAAGGATTTTATAACACAGGAAAAATTGAAGGTCAATCTCCACACTCCTCCAACGACATCTCATGTTTCTGTAGCACGATCCTGGGCGTTGGAGGAGGCTCAGCCATGAATGTTAGCTTGAATCAACAGTAGGGGGGGGAGGAATCGGCCGTTGTTCTCTCGCCGAGTTGACTCTTGGAAGAAAGAAAGTCTTCAGAAAGATTTCAATTTTTGTCAGGAAATGGGTAAAATAGAAAGACGAAACGATCATGAAAAAAAAGATAAGAACTGGCGTCATTGGCATGGGGAAAATGGGAATACTACATGCTGCACTGATCAATATGATACCTCAGGCGGAGCTCGTGTCAGTCCACGACACGAATAGGAAACTGTCCAAATATGTAAAAAACTCAGGCATGGATGTGACCTTCTATTCTCGGCTAGAGCAAATGCTGGACAAGGTGGATTTGGATGCTGTTTTTGTATGCACGCCTCCCTTTACACACTTGCCTATAGTTCAAGAATGTGTCCATCGGAAACTGAACATCTTTGTCGAAAAACCTTTAGCAGAGTCCTGTTCTTCTGCGAAAAAAATGGTTTCTTTGATAGAGACAGAAGATGTTATTCACGCCACCGGATTCACACTAGCCCATATCCCCTTATTCAAAAAGGCAAAAGACATGTTAACAAAAGGTGTTCTGGGGAGGGTTTGCCGGTTCAATATATCAGTCTACTTTAGCCAGGTCCTCAGAAAAAAGAGAGGATGGTTCTATGATAAAAGCAAATCTGGTGGTGGAGTTGTAATCGATATTGCTTCCCATCTTATTTATTTGGTGACATGGTATTTTGGCCTTCCCCAGAAAGTCTATGCGAGGACTTTGAATTTTTATTCCGATGTTGAGGATTGTGGAAGTATCCTATTCGAGTACAAAGACGGATTGACCGGAGTTCTGGATGCAAATTGGAGTATACCAGGCTATCGATTAGCGACTATCGAGATCGCATTGGAAGGTGAGCATGGGTTTATGGAAATCACGAATGATTATATCAAATTGAATCTCCTTCAATCCACAGACGATATTGGAGAAGGGTGGACAAACATCCATAAGATTGATTTAGGGAGCACATCTCATTTCGACTTAGGCAGCGAGGGTTTTTGTGATGAGGACAGGCATTTTATCCAATGCTGCCAAACTAAAGAAAAACCCGATGTGAGCTGGAGGGATGGGCTTGATGTTCAGCGAATAATAGAGGCTGTCTACAGATCCTCTGATAGACGTAACCCGGTTGATCTGGACTCGGTTTGTTAAAGATTTAAAAAAGTCGATTTGGCAATAGAGAGAGTATGGTAAGCTTCCGATAGAGAACCAACTCCTAAAACAAAAGAACCGATATTCTTATCCGATAGATACGGGAAGGCTTCCTCAGGATTAAGCCTTCCTCCAGCCAAAACTTTTTTTGCGATGATATAATAATCTGTCTTTTCCAACAGTTGTTCACACTCCTTCTGGGACGGTTTCATGATGAATCCTTTTTTGTTGAAGGAAGCCAGAATTGGCATGTTGATTTTCCACTCCATGAGCTTGGGAAGCAGAGTGCCGAAGTTGTGAGTGGCTAGGATAGGCTGGACTTTGTACCTTTCTCTGACTATGTCTTGATAGACATCAAATATTTCCCTGTTATCCGAAGAGAGGGCCAAGTCTGTTACCTGGCCGTGGAGAATGACCCCTGTGACGTTGTAGGGGTGAAAGCTTGCCATCTCGAAATCCATAAGATTTGTCAGAAGAGTGAGTAAGTCTTTTGTTATTATCCCCTGGATTTTTCGAAGCGCTCTGAGTCCCATCCGGACCTTGCGATACAGATCTATTTCTTTGGCTCTGCTGAGGATTGTTCCCAAAACTCCCTTCTCGGTCGATTCCCTGGCGTATTCGTAAGCGTTGGGAATAACAGCAAGAATGGAAAGATCTGAGCTGTTCTTAAAATCCTCTAAAGCCGAAAGGATATTCGAGTTGTTGGAGCACATGAAGCTCTTTATTCCAAGGTTAAAGCTGGCCTCTATGATGGGAATGATGTTTTCCCTTTTGCTGAAAAATTCGAGATAGTGTCGCGTCTGAGCCCTTGAGAGATAGCCTACCCCCTCGAAAGAATTAGAGCCAAGAATGATTCTGTCGATTTTTTCCATTATTTTACCTCGTTTAATAATACTTCCCTGTTCGAGTCGATGGAGAGATCAGCGGCTTCTATCATTCTCATGATTTCGAGGCCGTCTTCCCAACTGACGGTCGATTTTTTCTTACCCGTACAGCTCTTCAAGAATGAACTGTTCCCTTCATAATATCCCTCCTCGCACAGGTAAAATTTTGAAGGCGATGGAAGATCTGCCCTGTGGATGGTGGTCCAACCCATGTCATATCCTCCCCTTTTTTTGTACAGATATAGTTTCAGGCTGTCCTCTGAGATATCCAGAGTTCCTCCAGTTCCTTCCAAAGAGATCTTCACAGTAGGCCGGGGATATCCAGGACGATTCCACGACAAGTCAGCAAGACCCATCAAGCCAGAAGAGTGATCAAGGACCAAGGAATCCACACTCTCGACCGCGGTGAGCCTGCCCGAGGCCTTGGCATACAAACTCTTCACAGGACCGAACAGCCAGTAGATCAGGTAAAGGAAAGAAGAAGTTCTGTTCATGATGATCCTCTCGTAGGAATGAGAGGATTGGGGCAAGGTGTAGTGCAGAGAGGCCCTGTATCTCTTAACCTCGTTGAGGATGCCGTTTTCAAATAAGATTTTAGCTTGCTGAAAAAGCACCTTGAATGGAGAATAATAACCCAAAGAAAAAATATTCTTTCTATCCAGCGCTAAATTCACCATCTGTTTGGATGAGGCAAAGGATTCGGCCAAAGGATTTTCGACAAAGATGTTCATGTCCTTTTTGATCAATTGATTAACAAGAGGAAGATGAGTGTTATCGGGAGAACAGATAAAAATTGTGTTTAGGTTAACCTTTTCGAGCATTTCATTCTTATCCGAAAAGAAGGAGATATTTGGGTAGAAATTTTTCATGAGGGTGAGTGATTGTTCGTCCGGATTACAGGCAGCTTTCCATTCAGCCTCAGGATTTATGTTTACCAATGAGGCATGAAGAATTCCTCTTTTCCCAAATCCAATGATCCCGACCTTTATCTTTTCCTGTGGTGACATCAATCTAGCTTCCTTGGATCGATTTGATCCGTCAGGGCATTCTCTTTGTGATGAATTTCCAGAGGTACTCTTTGGGAACGCCTAAAAATCCTTCCCTCCATACTCGATCGCATTGAGAACAAGCATTGAGTTCTTCAATGCTACCTTCTGCGAGTTTTTTTCGGAGATGGCGCATCTTATCTCCGTTCCAGATTTCCTTCAAGGATGAATCTTTGACATTCCCCACGATGAATTCCCCAAAAAAATCCTGAGTACAGGGAAGAACCGCTCCATCCCAGTATATGATTAAGGCATTCCATGGGAAAGGACAGACTGTGTATTTTTTCCCAAGTCTCTCTTTTTCTATTTGCCCTGCCCAATTATGCATTTCTTTAAACACAATGCTATTCAAAGGCAGATTTTTAAATTGGCTATGAAATCTCTTTTTGGCCTCTGAAGATTCTTCTTCGTCTTTTTGGTTGAAATTGATGACTTCGAGAGTTGTGTTAGGCTTTTTCGAGTGGGCTTCCTTTTTTATCTCTAAAAAATGAACAATATTTTCCAGAGTGTTGTCGAAATCACCTCCTTTTCGGATTTTCTCATAGGTTTCCTTATCATAACCGTCGAATGAAAAGGATAGGCGGTCAAGTTTGGTTCCGATGATTTTGCGCGATATGTCTTCAGTAAGCAGAGAGCCATTTGTGTGAAGGCGCGTAAAAACCCTGTTTTTTTCAGCATAAGCGATCGCCTCGATAAGTTGTGGATGCATAAGCGATTCTCCACGGTGGGCCAGATTGATTTCGAAGATAAAATCCCTGGATTCATCCACAATCTTTTTGTATAAGTCAAAATCCATGAATCCCTTGTCTTCTTTTTTGAGATCTTTGTTTGGGCACATGATACACCTGTAGTTGCAACAGCTAGTAAGTTCCACCCAGAGACGAACGGGAAAATAGGGAAGTTTAGTGGATTTTTTTCGATAATAATAGATCAGCTTGGTTAATCGGAGCCAGTAGTTGAGTGGACCCATTCTTTTCTTAAGATAGCTTACCGAGGAAGGAATAAGCCTTTGTAGCAATGATGTCTGTGAGGGTCCGATCTATGCCGAGGTAATAAATCACGCATTTTTTCATACTTTCAGTTTCATGTCTGTTTTGATTTAAGGCGTATTATATTTTTTTGTTTCAGCTAAGTCAATTTGATAAAAGATGAGTTGGATCGAATTCAAACCGAATTTACATTTGAGCGACGATTTATGTCATTGTCTGTACTTGATCTATTCCTGAATTAGCCTGAACTATTCATAAAAAATGCCGCTGCTTTTTTTACTCCAGCAATATCAGGAATTTATCCTGACATTACTTAAATAGCTTTTCAAGAAGAATCTTTTTATTTTCATCGGCATTTTTGACCCTTCGGGCGAGCCAAGATTGCAGGGCGGGGCGGGTTGGCTGCTTTGTTGCGATCCATTTGCGGTACACTTGTACAGCAGCATGGACCGACGCCTCGCATCTGCAGCAAGCTAGGCTCGTGAATAATCCAGGCTAGTAGTGCCACTAGAATTTATGATAGCAGATTTATTTTTTAAGATTCAGAGAATAAATTATCGTTTGCAAACGATAAGATTTTGAAACAAAAGAAGTTGTTGATGAATGCATAAATCAATATAATTGGGGTGTTGGTTTTTTATTTTTTGTTAAGTCCCTGATTAGGGATCAGTAATATGATAACGAGTTATACAGTTGCAGTCTGAAAAAGCTAATAGCTTCAACTTGGGAAAGAGATGGAAAGAGAATTCGAGAAAAAATATCATACATTAGAAAAAGATCACTGGTGGTTTATCTCTAGAAGAGATGCAGTTAGGAGGATCGTAAATAAATATGATAAAAGTATAAGAATGCTTGAGATTGGCTGTTCTTCGGGGCAATTGATTGATGTTTTAAATGGAGCTAAATACTCAGATATCACAGGCATAGATATAAGCAAGGATGCTGTTCACTTTTGTAAACGTAGGAACATGAGAGATATTATCCAAATGGATGGCTCAAAAATGGGATTCAAAAGAGGAGAATTTGATTTGATCATAGCTTCGGATATTTTAGAGCATATGGATGATGATTTTCATGCTATAAGGGAGTGGAGGAGAGTTTTGAAGGAAAACGGAGAAATAGTAGCATTTGTGCCGGCTTTCAAATTTCTTTGGAGTGACCATGACGAGGTAAACAAACATTTCCGAAGATATAAAAAACGAGAATTGATTTCTCTTTTTAAAGAAAATGGCTTTGAAGTAGTGAGAGTATCTTATTGGAATTTCTTTCTTTTTTTTCCTGTTTTGATCGTGAGGTTAATAAAAAGAAAAATAATAAAATTCTCCAAACCAAAAGACGAATTGTTTCGTGTGAATAAGATTGTCAATCAATTTCTTGTAGCCTTGTTAAGAGTCGAAAATATCTATTGCAATTGTTTCAATTTACCTGTGGGACTGAGTTTGTTTATAATTGCAAAAAAGTAATAGTTCAATCGCTCGGAATTTTTTTTCTGACTAAATTGATATGAGGGTACAAAGATGAAAATTGTTTCGTTAGTTATTCCAGCATATTGTGAAGAACAGGTTATTGAAGAATGTTATAAAAGAGTCAAATCTGTTGTGTGTTCTTTATCTAGCTATGATCATGAATTGATATTTGTCGATGATGGAAGCACTGATAATACATTACTTTTATTAAAGGGTCTCGCTGCTAGAGATGAAAAACTAAAAATTTTGACTCTATCTCGCAACTTTGGCCATCAAATAGCCATTACTTCTGGCTTAGATAGAGCTAGAGGTGACGCTGTTGTTGTGATGGATGCAGATTTACAAGATCCCCCCGAGCTTATACCAAAGATGCTCGAAAAGTGGGAGGAAGGCAATAAGGTCGTGTATGCCAAGCGTATTGCGCGAAAAGCGGAGGGGAGATTTAAACGTTGGTCAGCTTCCCTCTTTTATTGGCTTCTAAACAAATTAACCGATGTAAAAATTCAAAAAAATACAGGTGACTTCAGGTTGATCGATGAAAGAGTTGTAAGGGAGATTAGGAAGATAAGAGAAAGAAATAGGTTTGTAAGAGGACTTTTCAGTTGGGTGGGATTTCGGCAAGTTGGTATTGAATACGAAAGGGAGGAGAGATTTGCAGGAAAGACCAAGTATCCTTTTCGAAAAATGCTAAAATTTGCTTTGGATGGAATTTTTTCTTTTTCCAAAAAACCGTTAAAAGTTGCTTTAAACATGGGTTTTTTTTCCATCCTTGTTGGGATTGTAATGATAGTTTATGTTTTTTTCGGCAAGATATTTTTTCCAGAAATCACGGTTCCTGGTTGGGCTTCTCTTTTAATAGCTGTCGTATTTTATGGAGGCGTGCAGTTGCTGACAATCGGAGTTATTGGCGAGTATATCAGCAGGATATATGATGAAACAAAGAATAGGCCCTTATATATCGTTGAGGATGAAATAAATTTTAAAAATTGAATTTCCTTAAATTTTAAAAAACGATTTTATTAGTGGAGCTTTCTGGATTTTTAAGCAAGGCCCAAAATTTTTTCTGTGTGTTTAGCCACAAACTTTCACAGTTGAGTGTGCGATCATTTTCCTTCTGAACAAAGAGAGCTAGACCAGATTTTTCTTCTAAAAAATTTGGTGAAAGTCTAAATCCGATATTTACTCTGTATGAGCGGCGTTTTTCTAAAAACATTTCTTTTCTAGATGCTAAAAGGGTTTCCTGGTTTTTGTCAATTTTATCTGGCGTTTTTAGAGTGTAGAGAAGGAAATTAAATTCTTTTTTGGGTTTGGAGGTATTAACGAGAAATGCTAGGTTGTATTGGTTCTTTCCTTTTTTTCTAACTGGATTGGGGTTGTCACTTGGGATAGGTCTCAGAATGATAGATTTTTCGCAAATCAAAGAAGGAACCGGATAAATTTCTAAATTTCCTGAAATTTTTTCTGATTGTAAGCCTTCGGATCTGAGTTCCAAAATAGGAGAAACATACCTATCCTCAAACAAGATAAAATTTGCCATAGCTGTGGAACTTCCTGAGTTTTTTTTGAAGCTAATGACCTTTTTTTCTCCTAAAAAAAGCAGCTCAAGATTCATATTTTCATCCACTAGGCTTTTTGTTGCTAAATGTACCCTGTAACAGCCTGCGGGAACTTTTTCGTAAAAGGGAGATTTTTCGATGTGAATTTGGTAGTTTTTCTGGGCAGTATCAATCGAAAAATGGTATGTGTTTTTAAAAAGTTTTATGAATGTTTTATCTCCTTTTTCAGATGCCTCCATTGAGTTTCCCTTTTGGGTCAAAACAACATAATCAAAGGATTTCATCTTATTCATTGTGCCAAGAAGTGACATGGATAGCGTTTTATCGTCCCAGTTTTTAAAATATACAGGTAAGTATGCCACAAAAATTAAAATGATAAGATAGATAGGGGCTTTGATTTTTTTTTGTGATAAAGAGAGAGTCTTTATTTTTGAAGAAAAATTTCTTAGATGATTGTAAACTTTCTTCTTAGGAATCAAACCCGAATCTTTTAAAAATAAAATATCGCTTAAAATAATGGAGGAGAAAGTAATAACTAGGATGATAGAACATTGAATCATTTGGATTGTATGGGTCTGGGTGATAAATGAACCACCGAAATCAAAAAAGAAAAACCAGAATATTTTGTTTAAAAAAATGACTAAAAGAGTCGCAACGTATAGAAATAATTGAAGATAAGTCGGTTTCTTTAAGAAAGCTTTTATCGTATATCCAAAAAATAGCAAAAGAAAAGGAAAAATTGCTACTAAGTAACGCCCAGGTTCTTTCACCATTCCATGCCATGCAATATGAAAACACATGAACATATAGTAAGGAGCCATTATCATCAATAGCATTGAAACTCTTTTCCTTTCGAACTTCAGCCCCCAATATATTCCAATGAGAGCCAAGGCTGTCCAAGGGAAAAGCCATATCATTCCGCTTGAATAATCAAATAGGTGACCAAAAAAGCCGAGGGGAAACATGGAAAGTCGCATGAAGGATGTCCCAAAAATCCGGCTTATGCTGTTCGGCATCGGGTTTCCCGTTATGGAGTAAAAATAGTAGAAGTAGGGTAAGCTAACGATAAAAAGAAAGACGGTGAGGACAAAAAATTTTTTATAGTTCTTTTGATAGAATATCTCCTTAACGATTAAAACAAGATATAGTCCTACAGCAATAAGGATGAATCTTTGGTGCAGCCAAGGCAAGAAGCCTATTCCCAGAATGATAAACAACTCACTCAAATATTTGGTTTTAAACGGAAACATTAAGGCATTAAAAACAATAAGGGTGAAAAGGCAAGCTGCTGTTTCAGGATATAGCTGAAACATAAATTTTGG
>Ga0114922_10002989_pt1 | contig 15820 bp, 13 predicted proteins | sample AartaG_FD_100975 | JGI IMG/M metagenome (GOLD analysis project Ga0114922, IMG submission 100975) | Deep subsurface microbial communities from Aarhus Bay to uncover new lineages of life (NeLLi) - Aarhus_00045 metaG | ecosystem: Environmental > Aquatic > Marine > Oceanic > Sediment | place...
ACGCTGTGTTTGGATTCCAGCAGGGCGAGGGTGAAGTTCTGGTAGAAATAACCGCGGTCGGTCTGAGTTTTGACGGTCCAACCGGCGCCGGTGTTGTTAGGCAGGCCGGAATCCATACCCTTGGCGTACCATTCTGTGATGAGGAAGGGTCGGTTGGATTCGCGGACCCACATGTTCATCCGTTGGGGATCGGGAGTCCAGGCCCCGTAATAGTTTATGGCGATGACGTCGAGGTACTCGCCGGCGGCGCGCAGGACTTCGGGATAGCGAATGGATCGGCCGTAGAGGCGGGGTCCGAGGCAGAGGTGGTTTTTATCGTATTTGCGAATGGCGGCAGTGGTGATGCGGAAGTATCGTTCGCAGGCGTATTGGAGGAAGGCCCGGCGGTTGGCGTCGGTGATGTCTTTTGGACCGGCGGGTCGGCCTTTACGTTGGGAGAGCCATCGTTGGGCGGCGTCGTAGCCGGGTTTTAGATCCGGATTGGAAGTATCCAGTTGGAAGGAGCGGTCGAGCAGGTCGAGCGAGATAGGCAGTTCGTTGTCGGAGAAGTGACCGAGGAGGTAGGGATCATCCTGATAGGCGGCAAGTCGGCGGGCGAACTCGTTGCAGAAAGATTCAAATTCGGGATGGAAGACGGGGATGCAGCGATTGGGATAGCCGAGGTGTCCCGGTTCCTGCCGGACGAGTTTTTTCGCGCGGCCAAAGGAACCCATAAAGTACCAGGTCTGGGTATAAACCGGCGGCTGATCGACTTTGCGTAAGAGGTCGGTGCTGGTCCAGGCGCCGGTACCGTTGAAGCCGTGATCGTGAAGGAGTTTGTTAGTGGATTCAGCCCAGGCTCGATCGGTGGGATACTTTTTTCGCGCGGCTTCTCGGCTGTTTTTGCTTTTACCCTGGGAGACGCTGCAGACGCCGATATGGATGAATTTATGTCCCAGGGGATCGATGAGCCAAAAGCGATCGGCGATCTTTTTTACGTAGAAGAATCCGGTGACGGGATATTTCTTACCGATCAAGCCGCCATATGTATCCAGTTTATATTCAGACGCGTCGGGTTGGAAACCTTCCAGATGTTTGATGGTTCGGGTATCATAGAGTTTCCAGGTTTTATCGGTAGGTTTTCGTTTTACCTCGACCTTGATTATCTGAGCGGCATGGGCAGCAGATAGCGTGATAAGGAAAAACAGGGATAAGAAAGATATGCTTATTTTTATCATTTATGATTTTCCTGAACACCCGCGGGCGAGGGTGTGACACATTGGTTTGTTTTCATAAATTACTCAACTTGACTGGTTTTTATATAAACAAAGCTTTGACAAGGACATCCGCCACTAGTCATTCTGAGCAAAGCGAAGAATCTCGAACTCGCAACGACCAAAAACCTCGTTCTAAGGCCAGATGCTTCGCTCCGCTCAGCATGACAACCAAAAGTCAGTCAAGTTGAGTAAATTATTATTTCATCAATATCCCGATCAATTCTTTATCCGGTTGTTTATCTCGAGCGACAAGACCGAAGCCGCCTTTATAATCCCAGGTGGCCCAGGCGATATTGTTTTTCTCCAGGACGGCGTGGACATCGCGATACCAGTTCAGGCGAGGTTCGCGCGGGCATTTCTCGTACGCTCCCCATTCGCCGCAATAGAGGGGCAGGTTGTATCTCTTCGCGACGCTGAGAGGTTGCCGGATGTATTCTTCCAGTCGTTGGCGATCGTAGGAACCGTTGCTGCGTTTGGCGATTTGCGCCTGATCGGGGGAGAGATCTTGGATGGATTTTGGATCGATGAGCCGGCCGGGGTACTGGACGGGTCCCTTATATTTGCCGACGCCGGTCCAGGAGGCCTGATAGTGGGTGATGAGCATGGGGATATAGAAGTGGAAACTGAGGATGATATTGCGGTCACCTTCGGGGATGCGGAGTTGATCGAAGGTATTGACAGACTGCCATCGGTTGGAGCCGACGACGATTTTGCGCTGCGGTTCGTTTTTACGGATGGCGGATACGGCTTTGGCAATCAGTTTGTTCCAGTCTTCGGGATCGTCGGCGACGGCTTCGTTCATCAGTTCGTAGGCCACGAGGGTTATAGAATAGCGCTTCAACTCACCGGAGAGGTCCCGCCAAAGATCGACGAATTTTTCCTGTTCCTTCGGGTCCGTCCAGAGGGGTTTTTCCTTGGCGTTGAAATGATGGGAGCGGAGGATGTGCAGATCGACAATCACCTTCAGTTTACTTTGTTGACACCATTGAATCGCATTGTGGAGCAGATCGAAGGCTTCTTGGTGTTTGTTGCCTGATTCATCCCACATTTGTTCTTCGTCGATGGGCAGGCGAAGGTGGTCGAATCCGAGTCGGGCGAGGAATTGCACATCCTTTTTGGTGAAGTATTCCCGGCGCTGTGGTCCGCGTCGTCCGCTTTGGCTGAGCCAATGACTAATATTAGTGCCGCGACGGATTGCAAAGGGCATGGACGGCGCGGATTGTGTATCCGCCGCCACTGCACTTTTTGTTAGAAAGCAACTACATCCAAATATTAATAAGGTGAACAATACGCCTTTGATGGTCCAGCGGTTTTTCATTTTTTCGCACTCTCTACAATACCATTAAACGCGTGGGGCAAGGTCCGCGCAACAAGTGTATCACTTGGCCTCTTGAAATAAATCCTCGTACATATCATAGCCGGCTTTTTTCATGCCGAATCGTTCATAACCCGTCTGGGCGTTATGATTGTTTTTCTCGACATAAAGCCGAAACCCACAAACATTGCCTTGTTGTTTGGCTTTTTCGCGAAGGAAGGTGAAGATGTTACGCAACACTCCCTGTCGGCGGTATTCCGGTCGGACAAAGACGCTTTGCACCCACCAGAGGACGCCATTGCGCCAGTCGCTGAACTCATAGGTAATCATCAAAGAGCCCAGAATAATCCCGTCTTGTTCAGCTACGACATAAAAACCATATTGCGGTTGTTCCAGCAGGGCATGAACCCCCTTTATAACGGTTGCCGGATCCAGCTTGATATCTTCCGATTCCCGGGCGAGTTCTACATTGAAGATCGCTATCGTATCCGCATCATCGGAATTCCCCATTCGTATCGTAACCTGTTCAGACATTCGTTACCTTTGCGTAACATGTTACCGGAATACCTCAACAAGATAATAATCTTGCCAAACATGTCAAAATACGTATCATCATTTTCTGTATTGTAAGGCGCCAAAGGCATAAGTGCGAGAAAATATTGTATGGATTTTTAACGCTATACTTCAGGATAAATCTTGACAATCTTATTTTTGTAGAATAGATTGATAACATAGAGTTTATGATATAATATACGAAGCGGTTGATGAATGGTTTCGAAGGATATTATATGTATAATGACGAGATTCAAGATTTGATATCACAATCTCCACTGGAAATTGATACCGAAATACAACTTGCGGGACGACCGCCAACAATGGCAAATTCCGAATTTCTGACAAATAAGGAACAAGGCGATTGGGCAGAAAAAATAGTTCATAAAGCAATCAATGAATTTCGGGATGATTATTTTTCTATTGTGTACGGACGCTCTGAATCGATAGCTGCTGGTGATGATGGTTTCCCTGAGTTTTATTTGGACTACCAACAGGAACTTAATTCTATAGGCAAAAGGCCTGACCTTCTTATTTTTAAGGTCAGTGATTTTCCAGATAAAAATATTGACATTGAAAACGATGAACATATCAGAAAAGCCGTAGCAGCATTGGAAGTTCGATCAAGCTCTTTCTTGATAGGCAGGTATGCTGCATTCATGGAACAAAGACAAACAGAAGCAATTAGTAAATGTAATGAAATCCGCAATGCTATTATTACCAGTAATCTTGGAGATTTATTGAGACATAAAAATGAAACTGTTTATAATCTGATTAGAAATGCTACTGATGACACCTTCAAAGAATTAGATTTTCGGCGTCCTTCTTGGTCTTTAACTCAGGAATTAAGGACGTTAACAGACTTGCTAAAAGTATTGAAGGAAAATATTAAAGTTATGCACAAAAGAGATTTTCTTAGTATTACACCAAAGTTGGAGGATATTGCTCTAGTAAATCGGTGGATTCAAAACTATAACGTCAAGCATTATTATTTGCAGGTATTTTTTGATAAGGCATTTGTCATATCATTTCAAGATATACTCATGTTAGTATGCGATGCGAATAATGAAGGGAAAAGTTTTTCAATTGAAAGGGATGTAAAAAATCAAGGTAAAACTACAATTAAGGTAAATGTACAGGTAGGAAAAGAAATTTTAGGCAGGATTGACATGCCCGTGCACTCTTCCGCCATGAAAGAGTTGGAGCGAGGACGTTTGCTTTTCTACGTCACATTTGACGGCGGCAAAGGATATTTAGATAACGAAGTCTTTATGCGAGATATAATTAATGCATGAAATGGAATATATTTTAGATACCCCGAGTGAACACAGAAAAAACTATGGGCAATATTTTACTCCCCCAAAGATTGCGTATTTAATGGCTAAGTGGCTATTACAAGATAATCCTGCAACCATTTTGGATCCGGCATTTGGGCTTGGTGTTTTTTGTGACGAAATACAAAATATACATCCTACTCCGAAAACTCATTTAACGGGATATGAAATTGATCCGCGAATCCTTACTTATTTCAATTCTAATACAAGACGATCAAATATTACAATATATAATGAGGACTATCTAGATGCCGACGCCGGATTATTTGACGGAATCATTTGCAATCCTCCGTATATGAGATTTCAGAAATTTGTAAACAGACATAATATATTGCCACAGATAGAGAAAAAAACTGGAATAAAACTTGCCGGATATACAAATATCGCTTCCGTCTTTTTATTAAAAGCAATGAAGGAACTTAACCAAGATGGAAGGTTGGCGTTCATTATGCCATTTGAGTTTTTCAATACCGGTTATGGAAAAGAAGTTAAGAGAAGTTTGATTGAGAAGCACTTACTAAAGCAGATAATAATATTTGATAACGAAAAAGATATTTTCCCAGATGCGGCCACAACTGTATGTATCATACTTTGCGTAAAGAACGGAAAGGAAGACGACGTAAAAATCACCTTCATTAACAATGAGGACGAAATAACCCAAATAAAAAATATTGAAGAACATTACCAACACCATATTCAAACAACCAGCCTTCCCTATCAGAAGAAATGGTCGCCAATTATCACTTCTTTATTATCAAAGAAAGATGTTCCTTCCGACTTCTGTAAAGTATCGTTTTACGGCACATATTCGAGGGGTATAGCAACCGGAGCAAATGAGTTTTTTGCGCTTAACAAGTCAAAGATCGAAGAATTGAATTTGGGTGAAAATAACTTCTGTAAATGTATCACTAAAAGCCCACAAATCAAAAAGGCGGTGTTTACTGAAGATGACTTTTTGACTCTTTATAATAACAATCGTCCTGTTTATTGTTTAGACGTGAAGGAACATGAAAAACCAGAAATTATTGATTATATCAAACATGGAGAAAATCTTGACTTTCATGAGAGGTATTTGACTAAGAATAGAATTCCTTGGTATAAGATCGAACATCGAAAACCCGCTCCAATATTATTCGGAGTCTTTAGCAGAGGGCGCCTCAAGGCGATAAGAAATTATTCTTCTGCTATTAATTTTACATGCTTCCATTCTTTTTATCCAAACATGTTTGGCGAGAGCTATGTTGATAAATTGTTTGTATATTTTTTTAGTGACAGAGGGCAAGAAATAATAAAAACGAATAAAAGAAGTTATGGCAATACATTAGATAAATTAGAACCTGGTGACTTGAACGATTGTTTATGCCCAAATCAAGAACAATTTGAAATGATAGAGGATTGGGAAGTTGAAAACGTTATTGAACTCGCGAAGACGGATGAAAAAAGGGCCCTTGAAGCCAGTAATTACCTAATAGATAAAATTATAACCGCGGAACGTTGTTCCACGTGATAAGAATATGAATACTTCCAGGTAAAATATTATCGATTCTTTCGGTAGGACTATGTCATATGATTCTTACAAGGAGAATCGGATAGGGGGTATCTTTTTTACAACAACAGGCATCAGTTGTGGACATAGACACGGCTTTGGTTGGGAGTAAGCATGTCGTAGAGTTCGCTGACATCACCGTTGAAGAGACGGATGCAGCCGCGGGAGGCAGCATGTCCGATTTCATCTTTTTTGATGGTGCCGTGTATGCCAAATCCCGTCCGGCCGACGGCGGCGCCTTTGATGCCTTTGAGACTTATCCAGTGGTCGCCGAGCGGATTTTCGGGATCGTCGGGTTCGTATCGTTTGTGAGTATCGGGATCGGTCCAGGCGGGATTGAACTGCTTAAGTGTTACGAGCCATTCTCCGGTGGGGGTATCGCGTCCGGGCTTGCCGAGCCCGACTCGATAGGTTCGCACCAACAAATCACCGAGATAGACGCTCATAAGGAACCGTTTGCGATCGACAACACAATGAAACGGACCCTGTACCACCTTGAGATTGATGCCGGCAGGGATTTTAGTTTCATCTTCAATGTTATTGATACTCATTATAAGCTTATAAGGTACGTTATATTTTTTCTGAACCGAACGCAGACCTTCTCCTTCAGCTAATTTGTAACGCGTACAGAAGGGATCATCTTTATAAATATTTGGCGAGAAGAGCCAGTGGTTGGAGGCTTCGTTGAGCATATTTCGGGCCTGAATTTCCATTTCCGGGGTCAGGCCGCGACGCATGGCATCACTGAAATAGCGGGCGGTCTGAAGGTATTGTTTGCTATCACAGGCCTTTTTTCCCCGGTTGAACGCCTCCAGGGCTTGGGTGGAAATTTTGAACGGATCGTTCGGTGTTTCGATTTTTTTATTGTCGTCGCCGACAGACTGTTTTTCGAGGGGAGTTTTCTGCGTGGTCTGGGAAGTGAGATTATTAACGGCGGCGTTGTTATTATTTACCAGTGGGGATTTTTGATGCGGTTGGTTTTGGTTGGCCTGGTTATCGCCATTGTTGGTATTGGCGTTTTTCTCCCGGGGATCTCGCAGCCAAAGAACCACTACCACGCCAACAATCACAACCGCCGGCAAGATGTAACGCAGCGAACCGTATCGTTTTCTTCCGTATCGTCTAGCCATTCGCAACTCCCGGGCAAGGTGGCAGCCTCAAGCAAGTAAAGCAAGCTTGGCGGCTGGGTACCAACTACAACCACCCCCAAGCTCGAAGACTCGCTTGGCGGTGCCACCCATTGTTATCGTTTCGTCATTATGGTTTCGTCATTCGTCATTTTATTCGATCCCCTCCCTCGCGGTCAGGGCTTGGAAAAAAGTCAGTGTACCGAGTTAACGATAAAAGTCACAGTTTTTTTTCAAAACGTAAAATTTGTCGGTCGGTGACCAGCATATCAACCGGCAGATCCGTGGGCTCAGCCGGGACTTCCGGCAGCAATTGTTCGTGAAAAGCGAATCCGCAGCGGCGGGCCTGGAGGCTGGGCTCGGCGCCGAAGCGGTCGTAGAATCCCCCGCCGCGACCGAGTCGGTTTCCCTGGGTATCGAAGGCCAATCCCGGTACTACCACCAGATCAATCTCCCCTGCCGGTACTATTTCGCTCTGAACCGGATTTCGCAATCCGTAGCGGTCCGGTTCGCACTCGTCGTCGAGCGCCGTGAAGCGAACGGGCACGATTTTGCTATCGCCCCATATCACCTTCGGCACAAGGACGGTTTTTTCTTCGGAAAAAGCGCTTTGCAGGGCAAAAGTCGTGTCGATTTCCCGTGCGAGGGACAGAAACAGCATAACGACGCGCGCCTGGCGGAATTCCTCGGTCAAACAGAGATTCGCACAGGCATCGCGGCTTTTTTGTTGCAATTGAGTTGCCAAAAGCTGTTTGAGGGTATGTTGTATCTGTCGGCGCAGGTGGCGCTTTTCCATACTATAAACCATAACTTATTCAATAATAATACTTTATGGAAGATTCTGTGTTTCGAGATTTACTTATTTCTCATTAGCCTATCCAAGTCGTGAAGGATTGGCAAGGGCTGTGTCGATGAATAAACAAAAGATGTACAATCCGTTTTTACATTATACCCAGGATCATCCGCGTAAGCTGATCGTGGACATTCACTCCTATTGCAATGCACGGTGCACGATGTGTCCGTATCCGCGGCTATCCCGAAAGCAGAGTCAGGGTGAGATGGATCTGAGCCTGTACCGTGCGGTCGTGGATGAGTTGAGTCAGTTGGGGCGGGAGCACGATTTTGTCCCATTAATGACGTATTGCTACATGGGTGAGCCTTTCGTATCGGACCGGGTGCACGAATATGTACGGTATGCGGTGAAGCGAGGGATCAATGTGTATCTGAATACGAACGCGTCGCTGTTGGGTCCGGCGAAGACGGATGCACTGCTGACGACGGGATTTACAGGGCAGATCAATATCAGCATGCCGGGGATTACCCACGAGGTCTATGAGCGGATTACAGGGCTGGATTACCCTACGACGATGGCTAATATTGATTACCTGCTGGCTCATTACGAGGCGACACGGGTGCTGATCCGGGGGGTGGACGACCATTGGCCGAAAGGGGAAAAAGAGCACTGGCTGGAATACTGGGAGGATAAGGGCGTTCAGATCGAGTATTTGGCGCCGATCAGTCGCTGCGGGGGGATAGGTCGGCTGCTGCCGACGAAACTAAAATCGAACAAGACGGTACGGCTATACGGCTGCAACTGTCACCATCCGTTGGTGGAGATGGTAATTTTGTTTGACGGGCGGGCGGTGATGTGCTGCCAGGATATGGGGCGGGAATTAATCTGGGGTAATGTGGCCAAGAAGGGGCTCTCAGGCGTTTGGAATTCCGCCATTCGTCAAGAAGCCGTCCGCAAACTCTACTGCGGTGAGCCCCTGACAAATAAGTTTTTGTGCGCGCGATGTGAGCAAGCCATGACGGGATCCGAGATGATGCAAATGCTGTTCCGGAAAGGCTGGCAGAAGATCGTTCGACGGAGGCCCAAAGAACTCCAATCAGTGTAATTACGCTGGCAAAGATGATATATTCGGACTTTGCAGGCGAAAGCGAGGGCATGACAATCTCAGTGTTTCGTTAAGTTCTTTATTCATAAAGGTTTAAAAAATTGTCCCGAAAAATAACCATTTCCTAATACAGATGCAGACCGAACTGCCCCGATAAAAAACGATAGAATGGAGATAAGATAATATTTCATCAAGGAGCTGGATAGATGCGTGCTCTTATCGTGGAAGATAACCTGACCAATCGGCAGTTGTTAATCAAGCTGCTATCCCCGTTCGGCGAAACCGAAGTCGCGGTGGACGGCAAGGAAGCGGTTGATATCTTCCATAAGTCGCTGGCTCTGGGCGAACGCTATAGTTTGATCTGCATGGATATCATGATGCCGGAAGTGGACGGGTACGAGGCCTTGGCGCAAATCCGGCAGCTCGAAGAGGAAAACAACGTCGCCCCGGAGGACGCAGCCAAAGTGATTATGACCACGGCGGTGGATTCACCGAGCAGCGTGGAAGAAGCAAAATCGCTGCATTGTGACGGGTATCTTTTAAAGCCGATACGAAAGCTGAAATTGATGGAGGAATTGCAGCGGCTGGAGCTGATCCCGGCCGACGTGATGGGATAGCTCACTGTAGCAATACATATATACAATTTTCTGGGAAGGCTAACATTGCCTTCCCTTTTTTTATGGATGTGAAAAGGGTGTTCAATCTTTATCATTGCAAGTGAAGCATGTCCACGTAAGCGTGGGCATGGCACCCAGGCTTTTATTATAGATATCTGGCTTTCGGGTATAATGAGATACCATCCAATTATCGTCTTGCTTAAACCTGCGTAAGGAAGTATAATTAACTATGGTATGATGTTAAGTTCAATACAGGTGACTTGAATATTTTCGGTCATAGGAAGGTTGAATCTATGGGCAGAGTCAGAGAGAACATTAATGTGAACGGACGCGATAGCTGGACACTTTTCGATACGGGAGCAAGAAACACCTATGTCACGCCCGAAGTCGCGGCGGTTCTGCAAACGGTGAAAGCCCACAAACCGTACCGTACCGCTCTCGGCGGCAGCGTCAAGGTGGCCCATGAGACCGCCGTCCTCGAAGCCGATATCGAAGGACGAGCCGTATCCGCCCACGCCATGGTGATTGATTCCATCGGTAAAGATGAAGACGGCAGGGATATTGAGGTGCTCTTCGGAGCGATTGCCATGCAACAATGGGGCATTCGCCCGATGCCGGACGAAGAGAAGCTGGACCTCTCTCACTATCCGGATGAATTCATCGAGTTCTGATTACGACTATTCCATCGGGCGTTGCCCATGCTTGCGAAGATATGAGTAAAAACAGTATATCAATACCTACTAAATTATACCTTGACACAAATCATTTGATTTGCTTGGGAAGATTACGACGAAATATAAAATTACCCGATGGCCAATCAAGAGATTCCTATAGACACCTTGATGAATTTATAAAAAATTCCTATTGTGGATTAATATTTAATCAGACTTCTCCCTTAGAATGGGTTGATGGTAATGCAACGGTAGATTCCGCGAATAGTATAGCTGAAATTCTTGATTCAGCGAAATTACTGTATATAGCTGAAACAGATCAATTTATATACGTGCACGAAATCCTAAGAGAATGTAAAAGGATCGAATCAAGCGTAAATATTCCAGAATATAATGTTTTAAATGTATTCGTTCCAAATACAACGTTTAAGCCTGCTTTTTCTATTATTGCAAATTGTGTTCCAGACTACTTTGATAATATTAAATTACCTACTGGTTTCCCAGAAGAATTACCATTTGCATCGGCTAAGGTTTTCGCGATGGAAACTTATAAATGGAGGCAACAAAAGGAAAAAGTATTTCAAGAAAGAGTCGTAGGCTTTAAAGAATCTTTGTCTGAGGATATTGATAATTCAACTGCATATTTCAAAAATCCTGATGAATATCATAGAAAATGGTTGAAAGGATTTCTAAAAATCGATTTGATATTAATAGCATACAATCCATCTCTGAAAACAGAGATTGATGATTTGATTTACCAAATCAATTTCGATAACTGTCCCGCAACCAAATTATATTTTCAAATACGCGAAATCTTTATTAAAAATGGAAACCCTCCTAAAGATAATGATGTAGATGATTGGATGTATATCCCCATAATACCATATTCAGACATCTCAATAATCGAGAAAAAAATGAAAAATATAATATTGCATGCGAATCCAAGTTATAAAAATAGAATATTTCATGATGTCAAAACTGCTGTTGAGGAAATTGAAAATAGATAAGACAATCCAATAAAATAGAAAAAAGGGTCAGGAGCCATTTTTCAGCCAGGTGAATTGGTAAGGTTGCAGGTTCAGAATCAATTCGTTGTTAGCGATGGCGTACGGTTCGTCGGTTATTAGATCAAGCCAATTATTCGATGAGGTTTTGGGGAGCAGCGATGCATCTATCCGGACAGTTTGATTTTGCCCGGTGACGTTATGGAGGGCCAGGATGGTTTGTTGGTTGTCGGTGCTGGTGCGGAGGACGGCAAAAAAGGCGTCGCCAAGGTTTAGGATTTTTTGGGCGGCGTTGGGGTGGAAGGCTTTTTGGCTGCGGCGTAAGCGAATCAGACGGCAATAGAGTTGAAATACCCGGGACCGCAGAGAGCTTTCGTCCTGAAGCTGGATTTCCACGTCGGTGAGTTTTAATTTTTCGCGGTTGATGGTTCGGGCGTGGCCGGTCTGCTGCACGCCTGCGGGCCAGCCGCGCGAACCCAGCAGGGAATGAATATAGATCGCAGGCATACCGCGCAGGACCAGAGCGATGCTTTGAGAGAGCAGGAAACGGCGCACTTCGATTTCCGGATCGGCTGGTTCGCTCGGATTATTCAGGGCGTCGAAATAATTTATATTTAACTCGTAGGGGATGGGAATGCCCTGCTGATCGTTTTTCGAAGAGACTCGACCGCCGTGTTTTTCAGCGAGGGCGACGAGATGATTAAATTCCGACTCGGAAAGAATATCCGCCGCGGGGCGAACGCCGATACCGTCGTGCGAGGCGGTGAAATTCAGGTACGTTGTACGATCCGAAGGCGGTTCGAGGGTCGCGGCCCAGCGGGTCAGGTAGGAGGCATTTTGGGCGGTCAGGGTATGAAGAACCAGGGGCGGCAGGGGGAAATTATAGACCATCTGAGCTTCATTAGCCCCGTCGCCGAAGTAGGAGATATTGTCCTCGTGCGGGACATTGGTTTCGGTAAGCAGGATAACATGCGGCGCGATAATATCCAACAGATCGCGCATGAGTTGCACGACGGCATGGGTTTCGCCCAGGTGAGCACAACTGGCGCCCAACGTCTTCCAGAGATAGGCGATGGCATCCAGCCGGATGATACGGGCGCCCCGGGACACGTAGAACAATAGTATATCCAGGAATTCCAGCAGTACGTCGGGGTTGGCGAAATTCAGGTCGATCTGATCGGCGCTGAAGGTGGTCCAGCACCAAACCGGTCCATCGACGGCATCAAATTTATGCAGCAGCGGCGATGTCCGGGGACGCAAAACCGAAGAGATGTCGGTTTCGGGATCGAGGACGATGAAAAAATCCCGATAGGTTTCGTCGCCGGCGAGAAATTTCTGGAAATATTCACTCGAAGCTGAAACGTGGTTGATAACCAAATCAAAGCAGAGATCGAAATTTTCCGCGAGTTTCGCCACGTCCGCCCAGTCGCCGTTGGGCCGATTGACGCGGCGGTAATCGATGACGGAAAAACCGTCGTCGGAGGAATAAGGGAAAAACGGCAGCAGATGCACTATGCTGAAAACGTCTTGGAGTCGTGCGCGACAGAAGGTCCGCAGGGACTGCAAACCGGATATATCCGGTTCCTGCAGGGTATCCGCGTAGGTGATGAGCATTACGTCCTGCTCACTGAGAAACTGTGGCGCATTCAATTTTTTCAGGTTGGTATAACGCTTGAGCAGTTCTTCGATTCTGGCCGTGATGGCGGGTGTTTTATCCTGGCCGTAGAGAAAACGGATTTCATCGATGGCTTTTTTCTGTATCATAGGGCGCAAGAAATTATGTGTACGATTTAGCGCATAGTGATCTTGTCCATGCCATGGTGATTCCCGTCGATTTCCCAATGGCAGCTTGTGCAGTCCATTTTGCCCCGGGTATTGCGTATTTCACTGGGTTTTCCGTGACAGGAGCGGCAAGCGTTGACTTTGACACTCAATGTATGAGCCGGTTGAAATTTGCCGTCGAATTCGGTATTGAGAATTTCCACCGTTTTTCTCGTAACATCGGCGGTCAGACGCCGACAGCGTTCCTTTTGCTGATCGGTAAAGATCTTGAACTCAGATGCCGCGCTCCAATTCGTGGTAGAATTGTGGCATAGTACCGAGTTGGCGATGGAGGTAGGCATATCCATTTTGGTAATGGGTGCGGGCGGATCGTACTCCGGCAGTTCGGTTTCTTCATACCAGCGGAAAAGTTCATCGGTGATTTTGGTTTGCTGTTCTTCCGAGCGACAGATGAGTCCGACTAACGCAGCGCCGCCGTTCAGCGCACCGCAGAGGGATCCCCACCCGCACACGCCGGAGCGTCCGTAAACCATCATGTCACACGGAAACGATCGGTACGGCTCGCCTAGTTTCTCGCCCAACTGCGCTACGACGGCGGTAAAAGCGCCGTACATACAATGGCCTTTCTTACAGAATTGATAGGCCTTCTCCGCCGTAGCGTCCGGATCGAGGCGGGTGTAACCCGGGGCGGTGGGTTTTGATCCCGGCGTCTCGCCGGGGATCTTCTCATTGACACAGGAACTCAGCCAACCCGCCCCGGCGGCGAGACCAACGGCACTGAGCGCCTCTCGTCTGGTGATCTTCTTTTGCATCTCTACTCCAATAATAAAATATTCCAGGATTACCCTGCATCCTGGCACGCAGTACTCATCATCAGATCATACCACATGAACGCTCAAAAGGAAAGAACTCCTGGGAGCATATTTCTTCTAAGGGCACTCTAATTCTTTGCGCAGTTTTCTTCAACGCAGACTTTACTTTGGGGGCGGATTTGCTATACTGTTTGCTTTTATTGCGACAACCGGTTTGTAACGGAGTATGAGTACGCGAATGAAGGTGTAAGAATGGCAGGAAAACGGAAGACGGCGATCACGCCGACGAGGCAGGACGATTATTCCGAATGGTATCAGCAGGTGGTGCGGCAGGCGGAGTTGGCGGAGTCCTCACCCGTTAGGGGGTGCATGGTGATCAAGCCGTGGGGCTATAGCCTCTGGGAAAATATGCAGCGCGTGCTGGACGGGATGTTCAAGGCGACGGGGCACAAAAACGCCTATTTCCCGCTGTTTATACCGATGAGTTTTATGCAGAAAGAGGCCGAGCACGTCGAAGGATTCGCCAAGGAATGTGCGGTGGTGACGCATCATCGGCTGGAGGCGGACGCGGAAGGGAACTTGAAACCGGCGGGCAAACTGGAAGAGCCGCTGGTCGTGAGGCCGACGTCGGAAACGATCATCGGGGCGATGTTTGCTCGCTGGGTGCAGTCATATCGGGATCTGCCGCTGCTGATCAACCAGTGGGCGAACGTGGTACGCTGGGAGATGAGGCCGCGACTGTTTCTGCGGACCACGGAATTCCTGTGGCAGGAAGGTCACACGGTCCACGCCACGCCCCAAGAGGCGCAGGAAGAAACGATGCAGATGCTCGAGGTGTATGCAGACTTTGCCCAAAATTATATGGCCATGCCGGTCATTAAAGGAGAGAAAACGGAAACCGAGCGGTTTCCCGGCGCCGTATCGACCTATTGCATTGAGAGCATGATGCAGGATCGCAAGGCGCTGCAGGCGGGGACGAGTCATTTTCTGGGACAGAACTTTTCGAAAGCTTCGGAGATAAAATTCCTCAGCGACGAAGGTCAGGAGACCTACGCCTGGACAACGTCATGGGGCGTTTCGACGCGACTGGTCGGTGGATTATTGATGACGCACGGGGACGATGATGGCCTGGTGCTGCCGCCGAAACTGGCGCCGCTGCACGTGGTGATCCTGCCGGTGCTGCACAAAGACACTGAACATGGTAAGATTCTGGAATACTGCGAACAGTTGGCGCAGGAGTTGCGTGATATTGAGTACGATGGTCGTCCTGTGGCGGTAGAGGTGGATCAGCGCGAGCTGCGCGGCGGGGAGAAGATGTGGAACTGGGTTCGCAAGGGCGTGCCGATTCGGGTAGAGATCGGGCCGCGGGAGATGGAAGGCGACAGCGTCTATATGGGTCGGCGCGATAAAGATACCAAGGATCGCGCCAATATGAGCCGCCAGGAATTTGTCGGCGCGATCGCCAAACAACTGGCGGAAATTCAAACGATTCTGTTTGAACGAGCCAGGGCCTACCGCGAAGAAAACACTCGCAAGATCGAAACGAAAAACGAGTTCTACGATTACTTCACGCCGAAGAATAAAGACAAACCGGAGATTCACGGCGGCTTCGCCTCGTGCCACTGGAACGGCAGCAGCGAAGTGGAAGCCAAGGTCCAGGACGAACTCGGCGTGACGGTCCGCTGCATACCGCTGGAAACAGACAACGAACCGGGTCAATGTATCATCACCGGCCAAGACAGCCCGCGACGGGTAATCTTCGCAAAAGCATATTAAGTGACTCTAATAAAACCATGTCATTCCCGCGAAGGCGGGAATCCAGAGGCCATGTTGTGAAGTTTTGTTAGAGCGGCTAACTCAACATTAGTCCCGAAGGGACGCACGTATTTAGCCAGGGGTGTAAACC
>Ga0114922_10002990_pt1 | contig 15816 bp, 16 predicted proteins | sample AartaG_FD_100975 | JGI IMG/M metagenome (GOLD analysis project Ga0114922, IMG submission 100975) | Deep subsurface microbial communities from Aarhus Bay to uncover new lineages of life (NeLLi) - Aarhus_00045 metaG | ecosystem: Environmental > Aquatic > Marine > Oceanic > Sediment | place...
GGGAAATACGCTTATGTATAACAATTCCTCTGGCTCAATAATAAATTTATTGATGTTTTTTTTATTGGTAAGGGGACATTTTCAAATTGGTTATATAGGGGACATTTCTATTTTGGTTTGACACAATATCATCATTTTTTTGACTTATGCCCTCTTTTACTTTATAATATACACATTCTTCGAAAAAGGAAAAATAATTTTTCTTAATAATTTCAAATAAATTGTTTAAGGAAATCAACAAAAATAATTATGGAGGATTGACATGAAACTCTTTTCGATACTCAACAAGCCAGCTGTAAAAGCTAATAACAAACAAGCCGGTATAGTATTCCTAGAATACGTCATCATGGCTTTTATTGTCACAGTTGCTGTGATTTGCGCACTCTGGTGGTTCTATTGGCATCTACAGCAGATGACTTGGGAAGTAAAAGCAAAACTAGATACTTTGAAGACCTTGACTTGTGAATTAGGTAAGCCTGGCGGTCCTGAGTCAGTGCAGCCTACTCCTGCTGATGTATTTTATTACGAAGGGACTTCTGAAATACCGCTCTGGACAGATGAAATTCCCTATCCTAATCAAAAAGCTGTAATACATAATATGGGTGGAGGAACTATATCCTTTGATGTTTATTTTCTTGTTTGGATTGACGATCCACCCCTCTTCGATCCAGACTGGTATATTTCAGATATACAATCCTATGATTTAGGCTCTGGTGATACTAAATCTTTTGAGCATAATCATGAATGGCATGGATATCCTGGTCCTTACTCGATAGTAATTTATTCTAGCGATGCTGGCACACCGTACTCTGTTACTATAAGTCCAGGTTAAACTAGAAGGAAAACATAGCAAATTGCAGGCAACTCGAACAAAGTTGCCTGCAATTTCTTAGGGGTCAAGTCTCATCTTACGACATTTTTTTCACTAAACTACATTTGTCTTTGTGTAGTAAAATGAGATTTGACTTCTTTATCCAGAGGGCTAAAGCCCTCTGTTGAAACGGTGTAAATGTTCTTTTTTTACTTCAAAGACATTTAGCTGTTTGGCTCATAATATTTCCAGTATAAATTTACTTTTTATATTTCACCAACAATATCCCGCTGACAAAGTAAATAATGCTTGCAAGAATAATTGGCATTAATATGCTAATTATTGAAAAGAAAGCCAGCGATAATGCACTAAAACCGAACGCCAAGCTGCCAACTGCTCCGATACCACCCATCACTTGGCCCTGTTCGTCGGGTGTTACCGCATTGGAAACAATGGCAAGCAGACATCCATAGCCTGTTATATGGAAAACTGCTATTAGAAATACTGTTACCCATTCCACATCTAATAATGGATAAATTCCCGCGATAAGAAGCAATCCTCCTAATATGATCATTGAAGTAATATAAATCGGTTTTAACTGATAGCGCTTGACCAATGCTGGTTGCAAAAATTGTATTGCCAAAACAAATCCTATTCCCAACACCAAAAAGAAATACCCAATTAAATGCGGTGTGAAATGGTATAGCTTTTGCATAATGATTGGGATCTGCTGAATATACAAACCCCATGCAATTGCTAGTAAGAAATATACCATTCCCAATCGCTGAATACGTCTATCGGTGAAGACAAACGAAAATGCAGAAAATACTTTTAATAGTTGTATTGGTTTTTTAGTTTTTGGTTGATAAGTTTCTTGGTAAACACCGCTAATCCATATTAGATTAAATATTGCCAACAGGCTTGCTATCCAGAACGGCCTGGTAATTATGGCGGCAGATGACACTTGGCTTGGCACCGTTAACGCAGAAATAATTGGACCGGTTACTAACCCAACAGAAAGCGCTAATGCTATTAGGCCCATGTTGCGTGCTTTTCGTTCTGGTGGACTGATGTCTGCAACTGCAGCTTGTGCAATGTCATAATTGCCACCAAAAAATCCCTGAATAAAGCGCGCCGCGATAAATAAGAATAATCCTCGGGTGTAAATAGCGATAGTTTGCAAAGTATAGGTAACAAAGACCATAAACAATCCGAGCAGCAAAATCTTTTTCCGGCCAACTCTATCGGATATTTCGCCTAAAAAAGCAGTGCCGAAAAAATTACCTGCAGGCCATACAGCTAATGCTAAAGCGTAATAGAAATAGTGCCAAAATGGAGTAGCTTGTGCCGATACCAATAGGCTGTGTTTTTCGGTAAACAATGTGGGGAATAACGGAAAGATCAGTAAAAATCCCATTACATCTAAACCGATGGTTAACATCAGCGCGACCAATGTTCGTTTATATTTAATTGTTTTCATTACATGCTCTTTATTTAGTAAAAATTATAATGATAGGTGTGACAAATAGAAAATAAAAGCTGCAAAATGACGGTTTTTATTGTATAATTAGGATGAAAATTACAAGGAAGTATAATAATGGAATTATTTATTGACAATAAGTCAACAAGTCAGGATTTGGCGTATAGCGAAAAAACCCTGTTTCCAATAATACCTGCCAATAGATTGTTATCATCTATTCAGTATGCAAAATTGCTAAATGATATAGAAAAGCAAGTTAATGCGTCTCAAAAACTTTACCAAACGTTGTACAAAGATCTGATCGATAATTTTGTGGAATTTGTACAGATATTACCAATTACCAATCAAGGAAAGTTAGGAGGCTTATTGAGCGATGGCTTACAATGTGCTTGTTACGTTTTACAGAAACAAGAAGAAGAAAAAAATGATCTAGGTTCAATATGGAAATATGCACTTTTCAGCGCAGCTTTATTATTTAATGTGGCTAAAGTCAACGAGGATCGTACTGTAATTATTTCCGACAAAGACGGAGGTTTTATTCGAAAATGGTTACCTTATGAAGGTGCGATGGCTAGTAGTGCTAAGCACTATAAGATTCGCCGTGGTGGTGGAGTGCCTGCTGCACTTAACAGACGTATGACTCCTTTGATAGCAAGCAAGCTGATGCCTGATTCTGGTTTTAAATTAATCGCTGAAAAGCCACAAGTTTTAACCACTTGGTTGGCAATGTTAAACAATGAGTATTCTGATAGAGGTGAATACGAGCTGATTCTGAATAAAGCATATGAACGATTGAGAAATTTTACACCGCAAAAAGATTTTTTTGTTCCTGTTGCTGTGAATGTGACTGGTCCTGAGCAAACAGCGCTTGGCGAGGAATTTATCGAATGGTTTAGAAAAGCTTTAGAAACAGGTGATATCACTGTAAATAAAACCGATTCAAAAGTACATCTGATAGCACAAGGTTTGTTGCTTGAAACTCCAGGCGTCTTTCAAAATTTTTGTAGTTACAATAAGTTGAATATAGATTGGTCGATAGTTGTTAAACAGTTCGGCATGTTAGGATTTATACCTTATGATGGTGAGAATTATAGAGTTAAACAGTATTTAGCTAAGAGAACTATAAGTAATCTTGCGTTGTTTACTACTAAGACAACTGCTAATGATGATGCTATGAATGTAGGAAGAATAGCAAGAACAGGTACTTTCCCAAATTCTACGCATATAAAAAATGGTGTATTATTAACCCATGATGCCACTACATGGTTAGTAGAAAATGAAATTTTTAATTTTAATAATGATCTAGAACTGATAAATTGTGAAGATGAAGAATTAGAATTTGAGTTACTTACTTTACTGTTGGGCTGAATAATATGAGGATTTTAATCACTGCTTCAGGATCATGGGGTACGGGCAGTTTTACTGTAGTTAATGCAATTACTAAAGAATTCTTGAAGCTGGGGCATGAGGTCAAGGTATTCTTTCCAGACGCTGGTTTTCCATCCGAGGATAAAAATTATTATTACCAGAATACTGATCTTTATAAGATATGGGAATTTCCGATAGAAAAAAATGGAATAGTAATCCCTGTCTTTCCGTTAATGATTCCCGATCCACATCCTAGAGCTCCAACAGTTCTCACTTTTAAAGAATTATCTACCAAGCAGTTGCAATTTTATTTTGCTGATTTCAAAAAAAAGATAAAGAAAATTATTAATGAATTTCAGCCAAATATCATCGAGTGTCAACATATATGGGCTATGGCTGGTGTAATTCATGAATTAGGTTTACCCTATTTGGTGACAGCACATCACAGTGATCAAATGGGATTTCGTTATGATTCAAGAATGCAAAAAATAGCAAAAAGTGCTGCATCAAATGCCAAGTATATATTTGCTATTTCAAACTATGTTAAAAACGAGGTGAAGGAACTTTACAATACTCCTCAGAAAAAAATCATCGAATTACCCAATAGTTATGATAAAAAAATATTTACTCGACAAGCAGTAAATAGAGAACAATTTCTAGTTGACCTTGGGGTTAATATTCCATCACAAGCGGATATGGTTAGTTTCGCAGGGAAAATTTCTTATACCAAAGGGATGGATATTATTTTACGGGCAAATCAGATTTTAAATAATCCAAATATTCATTTCTTGTTACTTGGCGCAGGGAATATTAACGATATTTTACAAATGTGCTATAAAGATAAACATTCTCTTAATCGTGTCCATTTTATTGGCCATCAACCACCAGCTGTTGTCGCAAAAGCACATAACATATCAAAATTGAGTATTATGCCGTCTCGTGACGAAGGGTTTGGTATCGCGGCTTTAGAAGCGATGGGTTGCGGTTTACCTGTTGTTGTAACTCGAAATACTGGACCGGAAAGTTTTGTAGTAGGAAAAATTATTGAACAAGAAAATCCTCAACAATTGGCGGATGCTATTTTAGCAATTATTAATTTACCAGAAAGTCAATATAGCAATTTATCAGCTAGAGCTAAACAAGCTGCACGACGATTTTCGTGGCACACTATTGCGCAAACTCGTCTACATTATTACAAAAAATGCTGCTAATGATGTGAAAAAGTGTAAACTTATACAAGTTTAAAAGAGAAAAGACTATGGCAGCATACAGCACTAATGAATTTAAAAGTGGATTAAAAGTTATTTTAGACGGTGATCCGTGTGCTATTATTGAAAATGAGTTCGTTAAACCAGGAAAGGGACAGGCGTTTAATCGAGTTAAATTTCGCAATTTAAAAACCGGGCGCGTATTGGAACGGACTTTTAAATCTGGAGAAACGCTTCCCGGGGCAGATGTTGTAGAATCCGAATTTCAGTATCTTTATAGTGATAATGAGTTTGCTTACTTTATGCATCCGAAAACTTATGAACAATATTCGGTAGATAAAATCGCACTGGGCGATGCTAAAAAATGGCTTAAAGCGCAACAGATATTTACAGTTACTTTGTGGAATGGTGTGCCAATTTCAGTAGTTCCTCCTAACTTTGTTTTGTTGAAGGTTATCAAAACGGAGCCTGGAGTGAAAGGAGATACTGCAACAGGTGGAAATAAGCCAGCTACTTTAGAAAGCGGAGCTGTAGTACGAGTGCCATTATTTGTTAATGTAGATGATATACTAAAGATCGATACTCGTACTGGAGAATATGTCTCACGTGTAAAAGAATAATGTTGAAAGCGTTACATCTAAGAGCTCAGCTACTAGCCAAAATACGCGAATTTTTTACTAAACATGATGTCCTAGAAGTAGAAACTCCACTGCTTTCTCATAGCAGCATAACTGATCCAAATTTACACAGCTTTATGACACAATACCGTATATCTAGTGATAAACGACCAGAAACATTGTATTTACAAACCTCTCCTGAGTTTGCGATGAAACGTTTATTAGCATCGGGCTGTGGTTCTATTTATCAAATTTGCAAAGCATTTCGAAATAGTGAATATGGGCACCAACATAATCCTGAATTCACTATTTTGGAATGGTATCGAGTTGGTTTTGATCATCATGAATTAATGGACGAAATGGACGAGTTTTTACACTTTATTTTGAATTCTGCACCTGCAGAAAAGTTAAGTTATCATCAAGTTTTTGAAAAATATTTGAAGATAAATCCGCATACAAGTTCGACAGATGAATTACAAAAATATGCTTTGCGAAAAGGGCTAAATAATATTTCGAAATTGGATCGTGATGGATGGTTAAATATTTTATTAACTCATTTTATAGAACCATATTTAGGACACAATAAACCTACTTTTATTTATGATTTTCCGGCATCTCAAGCAGCTTTGGCAAAGATTAGCAAAAAAAGTTCTGCAGTCGCCGAACGGTTTGAGGTTTATATAAATGGTATCGAAATCGCTAATGGTTTTCATGAATTAACTGATGCAAGAGAACAACGCCAAAGATTTGTTACTGATCTGCAAAAACGCCGTGAATTGAATTTGCCGAAGGTTCTTATTGACGAAAATTTTTTGAGTGCACTTGATAATAATTTCCCAAATTGTGCTGGTGTTGCAGTAGGGGTAGATCGTCTGCTAATGTTACTTATGGAAACGAAATCTATAAAAGACGTTATTTCATTTCCAATAGATTGCATTTAACATGAAAAATTTAATACTAATATTATTGTGCTTAGCATTGATGATTGCTTGTTCATCAGGTTGGGCTGAAATTACTTTACAAAATAGATTTGTTGGCATAAATGGTGAACTGCTAAAAAATGTTCAAGCACAACTTAATATAAAGCAACTTTCGGTAGGTAAACCATTAACGGTCACGGCTATAAAACATCTTAACAGTGAAGCTTCGCAAGATATTAGTAAGGCTTTACAACCATATGGATATTTTAAGACTAAAGTCACTTCGCAACTAACCCATGTTGGAGAAAATTGGTATGCTAATTATCGTATTGATCTAGGTCCTTCTCTTCGCATTACTCAGTTGGATATGAAAGTTACTGGTGAAGTAGTCAATGATTCAGAGTTTAAAAAATTATTAGCTAAATTTCCTTTGCAGCAAGGGAATATATTCGAAGCTGCTAAATATACCAAAGCCAAACGAGATCTATTTAATTTGGCAGAACGACGTGGTTATGTGGCTGCAAAAATGCAACAGAGCATAGTAAAAATTGATCTCGCAAAATATACCGCAGTTGTAATTTTACATTTTGCAAGTGGACCACGTTATTTCTTTGGACCTATTACTTTTTCGAGAACGCGATTCAATAAAAAATTCCTTGATAAATTTCTGACTTTCAAAACCGAGCAATATTATTCCAGCGAGAAATTACATAAGACGCAAGAGAACTTTAATAGTAGTGGCTTATTTCAGCATGTTACTATTGAGACTTTATCTCATAAAGCTAAAAATCTTCGAGTGCCTATTATAGTTAATATAATTCCTCATAAGTCAAAACACTACACTTTTGGCATAGGATACGGCACTGATACCGGCGTTCGAGGCTCGCTTGGTTTAGATCTGTACAATTTTAATCCATGGGGGCATTATTTTAGCGGTACAGTTACTGCATCTATGCAAAAACAAGCTGGTTTCGAAGTACATTACGTTATACCCGGTAAAAATCCGGTTACAGATCGATACGATATCGCTGCAGCAACTCAAACCGAAGATGATAAATTGGGATATAGCAATGTAATCAAATTAGGACCGGCATATACTACGGTTATTTATGGTTGGCAACAATCGATCAGATTAAATACTCAATTTGAGAATTGGAAATTTAAACATCAGGATAACTATCATAATTCTATTCTGTTTATCCCTAATATTACTTGGTTAAAGAGAAAAGCTAACGATCCAATTCGCCCCACGCATGGTTATAGTATTAATGTGATGACTCAGGGATCAATGAATGACGTAATATCTAATATTAGTTTTGGGCAAATAAAGATTGATACGAAATTCATGTATCCTATTTTAAAAAGTACTATATTAGTATTACGTGGATCTTTAGGATTTACTACGATAAGTAATAAAGATAAGGATAAATTGCCTTTATCGTTATGGTTTTCTGCCGGAGGCGCAGAGAGTGTGCGCGGTTATGCGTATAAAAGCATCGGTCCTGGAACTGAATTAGCGGTTGCTAGTGCCGAACTTAGGCAGAAATTATTTGGCAATTTTTATGGTGCAGTTTTTTATGATATAGGTGGCGTCAGTAATAATTTACCTTCTCACTATAATCAAGGAGCTGGTATAGGTGTGGTATGGCTATCACCGGTTGGCGCTATTCGTTTATCTTTAGCAAAACCGGTAGATAAGTCGCATAGTAAAATTAGAATTCAGTTTAGTATGGGTGTTGAGTTGTGATAAAAGTAAGATACAAAATAATAAGTAGCACTGGGTTAATTTTTCTCACACTATTTGCCATTTTTATATTTATTTTTTATACCGAGATTGGTTTGCGTTGCACACTTTCAATCGCTGGCAAATTTATTCCAGGAAAGCTAGTTGTCGAAGGAGTACATGGTTGTTTAGCGGAGCAGGTGAATATAGATGCCTTATCATATCAAAATGAAAAAATAAAAATAACTGGTAATAAAATACAATTAACTTGGCAACCTTTTTATTTATTACAGGAAAAATTAATTATTAAAAAACTTTTGGCCAGTAATATTAGCATTGAAGCTCAACCAGCATTTCTTAAGCCTATAAAGATAGATGATCTTACCTGTGCATTATCAATGACCAGAAAGCGAATAAATCTTGTCGATTTAACTTTGCAGACTGCTTATGGCTTTTTGAAAGTAAATGGCCGTCTAACGCAACAATATAATTTCAGTTGGAATATGAATATTCAAAAACTAGGTAATGTATTTCAAAATACAAATGGTTCTTTAATTGGCCAAGGTGAAATTTTTGGTCCGAAATCTGCACCTGAAATGAATGCTATTTTTCATGCAAAACAACTATATTTTGCACAAAATTCTGCTAATAAAATTAATTTATCCGGAAAAGTAAATGCACAATTAAATAAACAAGGACTAACTGCTAAGGCTACAATTACTCCGGAAAAGCAAACTCCAATTATTGCAAATTTATTTATAGACAAAAATAAGAAATTACAAGCGAGCATACAAACGGATGAAGCTTATATTCCAGAGACTAATTTAACATTAAAAAATATTCAGCTATCTGCAAAAGGGAGTTTTTCAGAAATTAATTACCATGGTAAAATGTTATCAGGAAAAGGTTATTTGGAAATTAACGGTGAGACTTCATTAAAAAAACGTGGTTTTCCAAGTGAGATTAATGTCGTTGGTGATGAATTTTTAATTAGTAATACTGATACGATTGAAATTTCTGTGTCGCCAACACTTAAGTTATCGCTAAATGATAAACGCCTAAATATTGACGGTACGATTTTTGTTCCACAAGCTAAAATACAACCGCATGATTTTAGAAATACTGAGACATTGCCTAGAGACGTTGTTTTTATCGATCAGCAACAGCAAAAAATCAGCCGAGATATTTTTGCTGTTTATAGCCACATAAAGCTTATACTCGGTAAGCATGTTTATTTAAATGCTATGGGAGTAAAAGGACGCTTGACTGGGCAGTTAGATATTAGCGATCAACCTCAAGCTCCAACTAAGGCTAACGGATCATTGAATATTCATCATGGAAGTTATGATCTTTATGGCCAAAAATTAACGCTTCGCCACAGTAAACTAATTTTTTCTGGCCCGGTTGATAATCCAGCACTTGATGTAAAAGCAGTGCGAGTATTTAGGACAGCTGAAATAAAAGATCTTACCGTAGGTGCGCATATTACCGGCACTCTTGTTCATCCTAAAACGGTATTATTTTCTAATCCGTATAAATTATCTCAGGAAGATATTGTTTCTTATTTGATGTTTGGTCAGCCAATTACCCAAATCAGCCAAAATAATGCGGCATTAATAGTTAGAGCAGCTGAGGCGCTAAATTTTGGAGGTAGTGGCAAACTTACTGAACTAACTGACAAATTACGTCAAAGATTTGGTCTTGCTGAATTCGGAATAGGAGCAGAAATCTCAAGAGAAGCAATAACTACTACTAGTTTTGTAATGGGAAAATATCTATCGCCGCGTCTCTATGTAAGCTATAGTATCGGTCTAATTGATCCGGTAAATATTTTCAGAGTTCGTTATAGATTTAGTAAAAGATGGGCGGTACAAAGTGAAAGCAGCAGTATTGGAAATGGTTTAGATTTGTTATATAGTATTACCAAAAATTAAGGGTGAAATTATGAATATAATTGACGCAATTATAAATAATGATGTAAAAATGGTAAAACATCTATTAGAAGAAGGTGTAGATCCTAATATGTGTCTTGATGAGTCGGAGCTTCGACCGTTGCATTTTGCAGCACAAAACAATTGCTTGGAAATTGGTAAATTATTAATTACTGCAGGTGCAGATATCGATATTGCTACAGTGCCAGATGGTGAAACACCATTAGATGTTGCAAAATTACACGGTAATAAAAAATTCGTTAACTTATTGTTAGCACATAAGAGCGGCGGAGAAAAAATTAATTAGCTTTCAAAACAAATGTCCAGCCAGAAAGCTGGACATTTGCACGTTTCGGAGATTATCAGAGATAGATATTAAAACGTGTACGAAATACCGCCCATAACTAGGTTTGCACTATAAGTTCTAGGTTTTGGTGGAAAGAATATTCCCCCATTCTCATATTCTATACCGTTCCACTTGGTTTCAGTAACTCCATATATATAATCATAGAGTACGTGAACATCGACATGATTATTGAACATATATCCCATGCCGAGTATCACTTCTGGACGTAATCGCCAAATTGATTCCTTGGTATTGTAATAACTGCTACCATTATAATTAATCGGATTACACAATAATGACCCTGAAAATGTCTGTTTCGTAGTTGATTCCACATAAGCCATACCTGCTTTGGCGAAAAGGTTAAAACCTTGCCAAACGAAATAATTACCGGTTAGCAGTACATCAATAGCTTGTTGATCTACTTTTCTTGTTAGTGTGCTATCGTTAGGATCCATCGCGGTCCATTTTGACTTATACTTCGATTTTCCTAAATCCTTATAACCAACTTCAAAGCCAAGTAACATATTTGGGGTTATACCGAATGTGCGGCCGCCGTGAATTCCCCATACAATATCACCTATATCATGGCTTTGGGATAAATCTGTCCAATAACCATCATCGAAAAATAAATTATTCGTTGGCGTATCTAGATACCCCCAACCGATATCAGCCCCAATTACCCACCCCGGTATTGCATAACAAGCAGGTTGATGAAGAACATAGGCCTTACCGTTTGCAAACACAGAACTTGTCAACAAACAAGCTAGGCCTAATCCAAAAATAAGAAAATATTTTCTCATTAGAAATCCCTCCAATTAGTTTAAACTAAGACTATATGAGTTTTGAAAATCATCCATTATTAAAAGGAATTTTCAATACTCAGCGTTCTTTCAATCAGTAAGAATAAATCTTACTGTAGATGCAGTATAACAGAAGGTAGTTATGGTGTCCACACAAAATAGTCATTGTCGGTAGCACGATAATTGTCTGTATTTGTAACACGCGATCTGTCCGGTTTTAATGGAGCTGGTTGAATAATAAATAGGAGGCCAGCAAATGATGAAACCGAAGGTATTACAGGAGATACGTGTTATGAAGTTTAAAGACATTTATGATAGGCGCATAAATAGTGGGTTAACGATAGAAGAAGCCGCGGAGGTTTTAGGTATTTGCGAAAGGACTTTTCGGAGGTGGTGCAAGAGCTATGAAGAGGAAGGGGAAGAAGGATTAAATGATAGACGGTTGGAAAGGATAGCCAATAATGCGGCGCCGGTGGATGAAATTATAAATATGTTAAATTTGTATGAAACTCGATATTCAGATTTTGTAGTTAAGCATTTTTATCCACCTATCTATTTGATTTATCTTTTTTTAAGTCTATACTACTGCTATTTTTTAACCTAGGGGTAACTAAGTGAGTAAAAGTATTTGGAAGATGGTGATTGTTTTATTGTTAATATTTAGTATTTCAAGTTGTTCATCACCAGAAGTTGACCATAAAAATTTTGGTTCTGAATTGCACCATATTATTCCACTTTCTAATAGAGAGCACTATGCAGTGATGTTTGATAATATGAATGGCTATTTCAAACACGATAGATCAATCAATGTCAACGGAGTAACTATTAATACTTTCATACCACACATTGAATCTACAAATAGATGGCATGAAAGAATAGAGATCATTCATTGTAAAGCCGGATCATCAATGACAGCGCGTAAATATTACCATCAAGTGATCGAAGCTAATCTTGCCGATATGTGCTATTATTCTACACCAAGGTCACGAATATTACGACAAACTTCGACTGACGTCATTTATGAATACCATATATTAAACTGTGGCAAGAAACCGAATCAAACTGTGATCGGTCGTACAATTCATACTCCAAGGAATATCTATACTATTTCTTATACTGTTAAAACTGAGCATTTGGATGATGTGCAAAGGCAGAATATGATTGAGATTATTGAAGATGCGAAATTGGTATAAAAATTATGAAAAATGAAATTGAAAATAAACTAACAAAACTATTTGCTGAATTGATTACTTCTCTTGGAGAAGATATACATCGTAAGGGTTTGGTAGATACTCCGCAACGCGCAGCAGACGCGTTTCGCTTTCTTACTCAAGGTTATGGTATGGATATTCATAGCGTTGTTAATGGAGCATTATTTAATTGTGATAATAAAGAAATGGTAGTGGTAAAAAATATCGAGTTATTTTCTGTTTGTGAACATCACTTGCTACCAATTATAGGAAGGTGCCATATTGGTTACATTCCAAGTGGCAAAATTATCGGCCTGTCGAAAATTGCTCGTATTGTAGATATGTACGCAAGAAGATTGCAGATTCAAGAGAATTTAACCAAACAAATTGCTGAAGGGATTAACGAAGTCACTGGCGCGCTTGGATCCGCTGTTATAGTAGAAGCTGAGCATCTATGCATAATGGCAAGAGGAGTGGGAAAGCAGCATGCTTTCGTAAAGACTTCTGCAATGTTGGGCTTGTTTGAGAAAGATACCGCAATTCGTAAAGAATTTCTAACTCGCATTAAATAACCGGGATTTGAATAATGAGTGATAACATCGCTTATAGTAAGCTGATTCTAAATAACCTTACATTGTCAATTCGCATTGGTCACAATGCACAGGAGCGGGAACAACCACAACCCATAGTTTTAAATGCGATTATTAAGTTTCATAAGTTGCCTTTAGCCTGCAAAACAGACGAATTAACAGATTCGATTTGTTACAGAGAACTAACAGAAGCGATTGGTGAATTTTGCACTTCTAAGCAATTTAATCTGCTAGAACACCTTGGTTCCAAATTATATGAATTTATTAAAAATAAACTGCCTCAAAATATTTCTTTGTGGTTATCAGTAGCAAAAATTGCTCCAATAGCTAATTTACAAAACAGTATATTTAGTATCGGTGATTGGGAAAACTAATGGTAGTTTTGGGGTTGGGTTCTAATATTGGTGACCGCCTGGCACATTTACGCCAAGTGCTCGAATATTTACGTAATCTACAGGATATAACCATCATTCAGGTTTCCCCAGTATATGAATCAGATGCTCAGCTTTCAGAAAATGCTCCTTGTACTTGGAATCGTCCTTATTTAAATGCGGCTGTGGGTTGCAAGACTTGTTTGCGGCCTGAAGTTTTATTGCAACAGCTTCAAAAAATCGAATTACAAATGGGGCGTACTCAAGATTTAAAATGGTCTCCTAGAATTATTGATATTGATATTTTGGCATGGGACAAAGAATGTTATCAAACTGAAGAGCTACGTATTCCTCATGCTGACTTACTGACACGCCCTTTTGCATTGTGGCCACTGGCCGATCTTATCCCTGGTTGGCGATATTGCACGCCAGAGAAATCTGAGACTGGTAAAACAGCGGAAGAATTGACAAAAAAATGGGGTTCACGCTTTAGCGGCGAAGCACCATTTCATACCAGACAAATTGCACATCGAATAGATACTCCACAAATGGTAGCGGCTATAAATGTGACACCAGACTCATTTTCTGATGGCGGCTTACATAATGAAGTGGAAAAAGCTGTTGAACAGGCTAAATATTTGTTTGCAAGCGGGGCTGATGTCATTGATATCGGCGCTGAATCTACGCGGCCAAATTGTCAGGGAATATCTCCACAAACAGAATGGCAACGCTTAGGTCCAGTATTAGAAGCAGTTTGTTCGATTTGGAAAGCAGCTTCTTTCAGGCCGAAAATAAGTATTGATACTAGAAATGCACAAACCGCGAAAAAGGCTCTAGCTTTTGACGTCGATTGGATTAATGATCAAACAGGATTAACCAACACAAAAATGCAACAGGTTGTTATTGATGCTGATGTCAAATTAGTATTTATGCATCATCTGAGTATTCCGGTAAGAACAGATATAGTTATACCTCACGATAAAGATGAAGTTGTCGAAGTATATAAATGGGCTGAACATCACCTCGAACAGTTGCATAAAATCGGTATTGAGAGAGAACGTTTAATATTCGATGTCGGTATCGGGTTTGGTAAAACTGCGGAACAATCATTTCATTTAATTCAACGGATAACCGAATTTAGATCTTTAAATTTACCTTTATTAGTAGGCCATTCAAGAAAATCTTTTCTTTCGCGATTTACTAATCGGCCTTTTTCAAATCGCGATGTTGAAACAATGGTAATCACCAATTTTTTAGCTAATGCAGGTGTTGATTATTTACGTGTTCACAACGTCGATTTTAATATGCGCGCACTTAAAGTTCATAAGGCTTTGGGATAAGTAAACGTGGATAAAAATTATACAGATGTTGGGATTATTGGAGCAGGACCAAGCGGAATGGCAACCGCATTACAACTGCGGAGATATGGCATTGAGTTTCTTTTTTTTGAGAGAAGCAATGATAAAGGATTACTAAAGAATGCTTGGCGAGTAGAAAATTATTTGGGATTTACAAAAGGTAAATCCGGCTTAGAATTATTACAGAATTTTCGACAACATTTACAACAATATAATATCGAATCTATTACTGAAGAGGTGAACAATATTAATTACCAATGGGGAAAAAGGCTATTTGCCATCAAAACAAATAAATCTGTTTATTATACAAAATTTTTAGTTGTTGCATCAGGTACTAAACCAAATAGTGATAGTTTATTGAAGAAAGTTTCAATATCGTTGCGTAATAATATATTTTATGAAGTTTTTCCTTTGTTAGAAAAGCACAATAAAACCATAGCCATTATTGGTGCAGGTGATGCTGCATTTGATTTCGCATTAAATTTAGCAGAACAAAATAAAATCTTTATTATAAACCGCCAATGCGCTATAAAAGCCTCGCCTGTCTTGGTTGATTTAGTAACACAAAAACAAAATATTATTTACAAGGAAAATTATTCTCTTCAAAAAGTGTCACCGGGCGAAGAGAAAGATCTGCTGCTTATTTTTACAAATAATCAAAATATTTTTGAGTTACAAGTAGATTATCTAATTGCTGCTATTGGAAGAACTCCGCAGAAGGATTTTTATTTGAAAAATTTACTTATAAATGAAAAAAAATTAATATCTAACAGTCTTTTATACCTTGTTGGCGATGTACAGGGGCAAATTTACCGACAGGTGTCAATTGCAACTGCTAGTGGTATAAAAGCTGCAATGCAAATATATGAACGATTGAAGAGATAAATGATGAAGGTAATCGGAAAAGTCGGTAATGATAATATTGCTATAGTTTATATAGCTAAAATAAGAAATGAAGAATTAATAGAATTTGTTGAATCAGTACAACCACCAAGTTCCAGGCAGAAAAAATGGGTATTGATTATATCAACGTCGCTTAGTTGTTGTGTTGGTTGTAAAATGTGTGATGCTAGCGGTGGGTACAAAGGAAAACTTTCTGCACA
>Ga0114922_10002991_pt1 | contig 15812 bp, 14 predicted proteins | sample AartaG_FD_100975 | JGI IMG/M metagenome (GOLD analysis project Ga0114922, IMG submission 100975) | Deep subsurface microbial communities from Aarhus Bay to uncover new lineages of life (NeLLi) - Aarhus_00045 metaG | ecosystem: Environmental > Aquatic > Marine > Oceanic > Sediment | place...
AGCGAGGTGAAAAGAAATATCAGGCAGTGCAAGATATGCTTTAACTTAGCGGAGGGCGATACGTGCCGAATCTGCTCTGATGCGGGCCGGGACCATAGTATTATTTGTGTAGTGGAGCTGGCCAAGGATGTGATAAGCCTTGAAAAGACGGGGATGTGCAAGTGGGTCTATCACGTATTGGGCGGGCATATCGCCCCGCTGGAAGGAGTTGAGCCGGGTGATTTGACTATAGATGCTTTAATGAAAAGGGTGCGGAAAGGGGCGATTAAGGAAACAGTGATGGCGACTAACCCGAATATCGAGGGAGACGGGACGGCTCTCTATATAAGCTCATTACTTGGGCCTTTGGGTGTGAAAATCACGCGATTGGCTCGTGGTCTGCCGGCCGGGGGAACGATTGAGTACGCCTCAGGTTCGATTTTGACAGAGGCAATAATGGGCAGGGAAAAAATGCAGTAGGGTGCGATGCATCGCACCTTTAAGTTCGTAGTTCGTAGTTCGTAGAATGAAACGGGCCGGATTTGGTGGTTACATTGCAGGTAAATTTTCGTATAATAACCGGTGAGATGGCCAAGACAGTCCAATTGATTCGATGCAGGGTGATGCTGTTATGAAAATGTCGATGACACCGCAGATGCGTCTCGAGCAGCGGATGAAGCTGGCTCCTCGCATGATTCAGTCGATGGAGATTCTGCAACTGCCCCTGCTTGCGCTTCAGGAAAAGATAGAGGCCGAGCTTAACAGCAATCCGGTTTTGGAGCAGGTCGAAGAAGAAGAGGACGGCGAAGGCCGGGACACCCCGGATGATGAGTCATCAGAGGGCACTGAGTCAGGCCGGACGGATGAGCAGGATGAGTTTGTTGTCAAAGATGACGCCGACAATGTTGAGGATTTCCAGCGGCTGGATAGTATCAGCGCCGATTTCGATGACTACATGGATATGGCCGGGCCGGTACGGTTCAGGAGCAGAGGACCTGAGACGGATAAGAAGCTGGAGGCCCTGCAAAACACGGCTGCTGCAGAGATTTCACTGAATGACCACCTGAAAGAACAGTGGCGGCTGGTTGAGGCCGAGGAGCTGGTTAAGAAGGCCGGCGAACTTATTATCGATTATATTGACGAAAAAGGCTACCTGACGGTACGCTTAGAGCAACTGCATAACAAGGACAAGTACAAATTCGGCATCGAACACCTTCAGCAGGCACTGGAACTGGTGCAGAATATGGAGCCTGCGGGTGTAGGCGCCCGGGATATTCGGGAGAGCCTTTTGATTCAGATGGCCCAGTTTCAGGAGGATATGTCGTTTGAAAGTGAGCTTGTGTCGAAACACTGGGACGCATTGCTGGACAATCGGCTCCCGCAGATTGCCAAAAAGATGAAGTGCAGTGTTGAGCAAATCAACGATGCAATCAGCCACATGAGCAAGCTCGACACATCGCCGGGGCTTCAGGTGGGGAGAAACGAAAATCATCCGATTACGGCGGATGTAACAATCGAACCTAATGAGACCGGCGGGTATTCGGTGGCGCTTAGGGATACCCACATTCCAAATTTGCAGGTGAACAACTTCTACTCGAAGATGGCCAAGGACCGCAAGATTGACACGAAGACGCGAGAGTTTCTGCAGCAGAACATCCGCTCGGCGCAGTGGCTTATGGACGCGATAGTCCAGCGCAAGAACACGCTCTTGAAGGTGGCCGCTTCTGTTGTGAAGCACCAGAGAGAATTCTTCGACAAGGGGAAGCTGTTTTTGAGGCCGCTGCCGATGGCGACCGTTGCCGACGAGGTGGGTGTACACATTGCAACGGTTTCTCGTGCCGTTGCCGGCAAGTACGTTCAATGCCCTCAGGGGGTACTTCCGCTGAGGGGCTTTTTCAGCGGCGGGATGGCCGCTGCTGACGGGACTCTGCAAAGCTGGGACGCGGTGAGGGCGAAGATGCAGCAGATTGTGGACGAAGAAGATAAATCAAAGCCTCTGGGCGATGACGAGATACGTAAGAAACTTGAGGCAGCCGGCGCGGGAAAGATTGCCCGCCGAACCGTCGCAAAGTACCGAAAACTCCTAAATATCCCCACCGCCCGCTTCAGAAAAAAATATTAACCTGCCAAACCATCAGTCTTTAAGCTGCTGTTAAAAAGTTTTTAGATAATCGCGACACCCTGTCATTCCCGCGAAGATTGTCATTCCCGCGAAAGCGGGAATCCAGGAATAAAGTAGGTTGAGGCGAAGCCTCAAACAAATCATTGTCTAAAAACTTACTCAAGGTTGCTTAACTATTCGATTGACCCACCAATATCAAATCAGTCTCCCTGCGCTCGGGTAACGGCAGGAGCGTTTTACAGGCCGGACAATCATTTCGCTCAAGGCCACGTTTTTTACCACAGGCCTCACAACGAATAACAGTTGTATGATTCAACGCCAAATATGTCAAAAAGCCCGCTAAGTTAAACAAAGCAACGAATACAAGCCAAAATACAAAGCGGCCCCACGATGTCCGCCTCGCCCAGCCGTGCCAAAATGCAACGCATATCATGAGTACTACCACGCTGCAGTGTAATACCATTTTAGTCGCTCGATAATCCCGTGTAATTTCAACCGTTAGAGCATACCAGGGGCTCCGAGAGTAGAAATCAAACTCAAGCCAAGGATCCCCCCCAAAAAAACGAAATACCGGATTGAATAATGGTGATGAAACCGCAGTAACGTACTTTCTTGTTTTCCATCGCAAATCGTCCGGTTCATCCCACGACACTGTGAACTTCTCGACAAGAGGCGGCCGTATCCATTCAAAACGGTTGATAAATTTTAAGTCGCCATCCTGCTTAACCTCATGCAACTCGACCCACGTTCTGTGTGATTTGGTCTCGTGTTCCTGCCACCACGCTTCGCGGAGCCAATATTGACGTGGTGGAGGTTCTGCCTCCGAGCCACTGTGCTTTATGAAGATTTTATCTTGGAGGGCGGCTATCTGCACGCCCCGGCCCTTCCATTGGCGGGGCACATTAATTGTCAATCGCTCTATGGGGTCACGAAACACGAGCACGTGAGCACCTTTTTTCGTAGCCACATAAATGAAGATACGTAGCCTGTCATCAGGTTCAAAGGTTTCAACTTCCCAGTTTTGCCAGGCAATCTTCTCAATCTCGTCGTCTTGAAGATCCAAAAGGATTTCTACATCGCGCTTTTCAAAGTCAATTTGATAGAGACGATTTGTGGTTTGCCACAACAGTAACGGAGCATTATGATCTCTGTAACGCCAATCCACTACCCTCTTAAATTCACCGAACGGTTTTGCCTCTTGTTTTGCTTCTATAAAGCACTCTGAGCCTGCATATCCAACCGTTCTACCCTGCCAGTCGTAGCCGATAAAGTAGTCGGCGCCAGGCTCATAGCGCCACCTTTGAATAATCTGCCTTTCGTCATTTATAACGGGGACAAACAATGTTCGAGAAAATCCCGATGTAATTCCCTGCAATTGATCCATCCGGGCCTCGTTTATACCACCTTCTACAGCTTCGGCCCATGACAAATAGTGGTACGGATTACTACCTGCCTTGCTGTCCCAGAGCAAAGTTTCATTTGCGTCATAGACATTTACCACCCTGAGCTTTCCTTCCTCTTTAATGGTCTCTATCAGGTGGATAGTGCCATCGGGGAGAAATTCCTTACGCATATCACGTATACTCCATCGTTGCTTCTGGGCCTCGGTCAATTCCGGTTGTGGTGATTCCGTCCATTTCTCCGGCGGGCCAAATAAACCAACCGTACCTATAATAGCGCCTTGAATAACTAACACGACAATCAGGAATATTATCAGTGTCATTATAATTTTAGCAGGTGTTGATATATATTTTGTTAGATTTTTTAAATTCATATTCATAATCCAGCCCACTTAAAATTCCCTGTTCAAAAATGTGTGAATAATCTGTGAAACCAATATCACGAGAGAAATGATTATCATTACAAGACAAAGGGCAAGGCTTACCTGCAACAAGAGCAGCATGAATGTACATCCTGCAAACGCAAGACCAAACATTTTAGTGGTGTACCACCTCGCTGTGCTAAGGGCTGAAAGGACAGTGCCAAAATACATAACCAATCCAAAAGTTATTATTATCCATCCCTCAGCAAAGGTCCTTTGTCTCAGCGGCATTGGAAACAGGCCAGGTTTTGAAGCGTACCAAAAAAACAGCGTCCAGATAATACCGCAGCTCAGGATAAGAGCTATTATCGCCGCGGTGAACTTGCCCAACAGTATTGTGGTCCTCGATGTCGAGCGATGAATTGTAAATGCCCATGTTTTTAGAAAAGAAGGGACTAAGAACTGCCGCACGGCCAATACAAGGCCGAGCCCACAAGACGTATATAAGAGCAATGTCCCGATGTCCCGCAATTGCAGCTCTTCGCGGAAAGTGTCCATTCGCACGGGAGAGCGAGGTGACATAGTAGCCGGCTCATCAAAATCTCGACGCCAGCGCGTGTATTCACCGATAAAAATAGCGCTGCAAAAAGCCAATATAAAAGCTGCCAACAAAAGCCATGGTAGTGCTTCGCGAAGCTCTTTTTTAAGTAGAGCAAGAAATCTCATTTTATTTTTCCTCCCATTGGAATAGTTTTTTCTCGGCATCAGGGGCAGTAAACTCGATGAACTGGTCCTCTAAATTCATGTCTATGTCCTTGTGATAGGTCGCTCCTGCAGATTCCGCCCAGAGGTCTATTTGCTCTTCGGTTGTGCCTATCAAAGTCAGTTCAAGCTCTTTTTCGTTTCGTCTTTGGTGTAACAGGCCCGGCATATCAATCTCGCCCGGCACGGCTCCTGCAAAACTGAAACGCACTTTTCGAACAGCGGCCCTGAATTCCTCTAATTTGCAGTCCGCCCTTAGTACCCCCCTGTCGATCACCGCTATCCTGTCCGCCACCCTTTCAACATCGCTTAAGATATGGCTGGAAAACAGAATCGTCCTGCCCTGTCGGCCAATAAGTTGTATCATCCCCTCCAAAAACTGACGCCGGATAGCCGCATCCAATCCGAGCGTGGGGTCATCCATTATCAAAAGCTCAGGATTCGGAGACAACGTAACCGCCAGCGAGACCTGCGCCCGCTGGCCGTTTGACAGGGTTTTAATCTTTTGTTTCTTTGACAGCTCGAAATAATCGAGCATGTCATTGAAGAGTTTATCGTCCCAGAAGCCGGGGAAAAACGCCCGCTGGAATTTGGCCAGCTCGCCGATCTTCATCCAGCGGTACAAGCGGTGGCCTTCGGTAACGTAGCCGATTCGCCGGCGAATCTGCGGTGTCAGGTTCTGACAATCACAGCCCAAGACTGTTGCCGTCCCCGTTGTCGGCCGAAGCAAGCCTAACATCAGCTTAATAGCTGTGGTTTTGCCCGCCCCGTTTCGCCCCAACAGGCCGTAGATACAGCCCCTTGGAACCTTGAGATTAAGATGGTCTAAGGCAAGTGTCTTGTGAAAATACTTGGTCAGATTCCGCGCCTCAATCACTATGTCGTTCATTTTTTCCGTTTTCCTCCATCTGGTTTAGTTCCAAATTTCTTCAACCTGTCTTCGAACGTCCTTTTTATATCATGTTCGCTCAGGCCGATGTTCAGTGCCTGCGTAATGATATTGTCCATCCTTTCGGTGAGTATATTCAATCTAACGGCGTCTGCATGACGCAGCTTAGGGTCGGCGACATAGGTGCCTGAGCCGGTCTTGGTGTTTACCAGTCGCTGCTGCTCCAGGATGCTGTATGCCCTTGCAACGGTGTTGGGATTGATTACCAATTCGCCGGCAAGGGTTCGCACAGCAGGAAGCTTGTCACCGGCAGAGACCTGGCCGGTGGCGATGGCCCTGCCGACCTGGGCAACAATCTGAGCATAAATCGGCTCACTCGAACCCGGCGATATCTGTATCCAAAGCGCCATCTCTTTGCTCTTTAATCCTTGAAAAGCCCCTTTTTAATTTTCATGCAAGTACACAATGTACTAATACGATTAATACATTATGTACTACCAATCGTCCTTTTGCAACAAAAATCCTGGAAATTTCGATTTTTTTTTGCAGACACCTGGTATCTCGTATCTTCTCGACATTGGTAAGTTGCTGTTAATTAAGACCTTACGCGGATTGACCTTGCCGGGGCCGGCCGGGGAAATATTTTGCTTTTTTGACACCCGCTGTTACAATTTCTCGTATAGATTCAATAGTTGATATTGTCAGGGGTGCCAAAGGCCCTGTTGGGCCGGGCTGAGAAGTCGCGGCAGCGACAACCCTTAGAACCTGATCTGGATAATACCAGCGAAGGAAGGCATAGAATCGGTTGGTGGCGCACTGGTGTTTATGCCGGTGCGTTTTTTTATGGAGCGACAGGAAATGCTGCCCATATTTTACGAGATGAAAAACGCGGTAATCGGGATAGCCGGGCTCGGGGGCTTAGGCTCGAACGTAGCGGTCGCGCTTGCGAGAATCGGCGCGAGGAAACTGATAATCGCCGACTTCGATGTCGTCGAGGAAGGTAACCTGACCCGTCAGAATTACTTCATCGACCAGATAGGTCGGCCCAAGGTAGAGGCCACCGCAGGGAACATAAGCCGGATAAATCCTGATACCGAAATCCAAATGCACAGGGTAAGGCTGACGCCCGAAAATATCCCGAAGATATTCGCCGGGGCCGATGTGGTTGCCGAGTGTTTTGACCTGGCCGAGCAAAAACAGATGCTGGTTGAGACGGTATTGACGAAGATGAAGGGCATTGTTATCGTTTCGGTCAGCGGCCTGGCGGGCTACGGAAACAGTAACGCAATCAAGACAAGGCGGATATCAAGACGTCATATTCTCGTTGGTGACGGTGAGACAGAAGCAAGGCCGGGAACAAGGCTGACGGCGTCGCGGGTCGGAATCGCCGCTTACCATCAGGCAAATGCCATAGTGGAAGTCGTGATTAACGAAATATATGGAACCGAATCGGGGAGTTTTAATGGCACAAGAGCTCAAAATAAACGGAGTTGAAAGGGAATTCGACGACCAGAAGCTGCCGCCGACACTTACGGATCTGTTAGAGCAGTTAGGGATTAATCAGGCCACCGTCGTTGCTGAAATTGACGGCCAGATTGTCGAGCGCGCCCGGTTTGCGGAAACGAAACTCAGGGCCGGTGCTTCGATTGAATTGGTGCGTTTTGTTGGTGGAGGCTGAGGTGGCGGACACTCTCAATATCGCCGGCAGAGAATTTGCCTCACGTCTTTTTATTGGAACGGGCAAGTTTGCCTCCAACCGGATTATGGCTTCGGCGATTGAGGCGGCAGGCGCCGAAATAGTTACCGTCGCACTTCGCAGGGTGGATATCGAGAACGAAAACGACGATATGTTAGCAGCCATCGACCGCGACAAGTACCTGCTCCTGCCGAACACCTCCGGTGCACGCGATGCGAGAGAGGCTGTGCGTTTAGGCAAACTCGCACGGGCGGCGACCGGGATTGACTGGCTCAAACTCGAAGTTACGCCGGACCCATACTACCTGCTTCCCGATGGAACCGAAACGCTCAAGGCGGCAGAGATTCTCGTAGCCGAAGGTTTCGTTGTGCTGCCCTATATCAACGCCGACCCTATCTTAGCAAGGAAGCTGCAGGACATCGGCACGGCAACGGTTATGCCTCTTGGCAGCCCTATCGGCTCCAACCAGGGCCTCAAGACCAAGACAGCTATCGAGATAATTATTAAGCAGGCTACCGTGCCGGTCGTTGTTGATGCGGGGCTGGGTATGCCCTCGCACGCAGCAGAAGCAATGGAGATGGGAGCGGATGCAGTACTAATCAACACGGCAATCGCAACTGCGGCTGACCCGGTAGCGATGGCGACAGCTTTTAAGAAGGCTACGCAGGCCGGCAGAGAAGCGTACCTTTCGGGCTCCGCCGGCCAAAGCAGGACCGCACGCGCCTCAAGCCCACTGACCGGCTTTTTGAGAGATGATTCAAATTGTCATTCCCGCGAAGATTGTCATTCCCGCGAAGATTGTCATTCCCGCGAAGATTGTCATTCCCGCGAAGATTGTCATTCCCGCGAAGATTGTCATTCCCGCGAAGGCGGGAATCCAGCTCGTTAGCGCAATTACTATGTAAACTTTTTATGTAAGGTTTAAATGCTCGACATAAAAATAATTCTCAGGCAAAAGCAGTTGGACAACCATTGCGACAAGTGGCGCGATGCCCTGCAAAGAGTTACCGCTGATGATGTACAAATCGAACTCGCCGCTGAGCCTGGTCATTATAGCCTGGAAAGACTGCTTGTATTGATTTCACCGGTTGCCGAGGATTTTCTTGAAGAGATGGCGCAACTTGCACATCAACTCACCGTTCAGCGATTCGGCAGAACCATTCAGCTTTATGCACCTTTGTATCTATCGAACTTTTGCGAGGGCACCTGCCTGTACTGCGGATATAAAAAGAGCAACGAATTTGAACGCACAAGATTGACTATTGACCAGGCCATTGACGATGCCGACATCCTTGCCTCAGAAGGCTTCAGGCACATATTACTCGTCAGCGGAAACGACCCGGAATACATCACCATTGATTATCTTGCCGCCCTGGCGGAGAAACTCAAAGACAAATTCAGTTCCATCTCTATGGAGATATATCAAATGAGCCAATCCGGCTACCGCAAACTTTTTGAGACCGGCATCGACGGTGTAACACTGTACCAGGAAACTTACGACCGAAAAACTTACGCCCGCTACCATCCGTCAGGGGCAAAAAGCAATTACGACCATAGACTAAACACACCTGACCGCTTCGCCTCAGCCGGTATGAGACGCATCGGTCTGGGAGTTCTGTTAGGCCTTGCCGACTGGCGACTCGACACCCTCGCCCTTGCCGAACACGCCGATTACCTGATGAAACGATACTGGCAGAGCCAGGTATCATTTTCATTTGCCCGCCTGCGCCCCGCATTGAACGTCAGCAGCCGGTTCGAGCGCCTTATTCCTGATAAGAACCTTGTCCAGATGATGTTGGCACTTAGATTATGTTTTGCCGATGCCGGCATAGTATTGTCAACGCGGGAAAGAGCCGACTTACGCGACCGGCTTGTAAAACTCTGCGTAACACGTATGAGCGCAGGCTCCAAAACAAATCCGGGCGGCTACTCGGGCAAGCTCGATTCGAGCGAACAATTCCAAATCGATGACACCCGCAGCCCCGCCGAGGTCGCTGAGATGATAAAATCAGCCCACTTCGAAGCTGTGTGGAAGGATTGGGACGCCGCCTTCACCCCACAGCAAAGCCAAACTCAGTAACCCAATGAGGCGATGTCTTACTCTTCAAAACAATCGCTTAGCCAGTATAGGGAGAATATGGTCAAGTCATTGGGGTCAACGATGTCATTAAAGTCCAGATCGCCGGCAAGGTTTGGCCCGCTTACCAGCCAGTCTGACGCAAGAATTGAAAAATCTATAAGATTAACCGGATTTACCTCGTCAAGATTCGGGCAGTCCTCATCACAGGCATTGCCTGTCTCATCACCATCGGAATCTACCTGCGAAGGATTGTAAACATCGGGGCAGTTGTCATTCGGGTCCACAACACCATCGTCATCGGAATCCGGCGGTTGTGTAATTACAAAGTTATCATACATGGCAGTACCGTAATTTGAAGAGCCGGTTTCGGTATCACCCACACGGAATTGTGGAAATGCAGGGCCGCCGGGATCACAGTCGCACGTTCTTTGAAAAATATCTCCAACATATACATCATAATTATCCAACTCAGGATGCACTCGGTACTCTATATTATATGAGGTGTTTTGACTCATATTCATTACAAGATAGTTAGTGTCGTCATATCTGCATATGAACCTCCAAACATCACCAACCTTGTTATCAAGTACTGCATTAACATGCTGGTTTCTAAAAACCTCAATCCAGTGAATTGGTGATTCAAAGCCAAACTCCATTGTAACATTATAGTCTGCCGATTCATCCGAAGTAAAAGATGGAGATGTTGCCATTGCCCTCGTCCCGGAAGACGCAGGCGAATCAATATTTAGGGACCAGTCAGGTCCCGGGTCCTGACCTGCAGCAACAGAACCGGAACCAGCCACAGAAACTGTCCAGTCACTTATATCTCCATCCTCAAAGTTATCTGAAAAAATTATTTGTGCCCCACCCCCTTTGCACACACCGGACCCCGGAGCGATACTCGAAAACATCATAAGGGCCGCTATGAACAAAACAAACAGTAGTTTCTTACTGATTATCATGGTTCCTTCTCCTTTGTAATTTTTGGTCTTACAAACAGGTCTGAACCCTGAATATATCGAATCAATACGGGAAAGTCAAGTAATTTATCGACAATTCGACACTTTTACATAGCAGTTCAACCGTCTTTTTGGCCCAATTTATCGACAGTTGAACAGTTTGGCTACTTTCTCGGCCGCTGCAAAGACTTGACGCCTGAGATGACGGTAACTATCAGCACAATCCCAAATGTTACAACGGTGAACCAGTCCCCCCACGTCCGCGAAACAAACGCCCACTTTACCATCACTGTACCGATGCCGAACGACTGCACGAACATCTTTACCTTGCCCGTAACGGTGGCCGCAAAGCTTACGCCCCTCGACTCAGCTATATGCCTCAGGATAGTTACAAAAGCTTCTCTTGCTATGATTACGATTGCCACGCCCCACTGAATCAGCCTTGCTGTAAGCGGGCTGAAGATATTTGCAAAAGTCGGTTGTTTAACTATTACAAAACATATAAAGGCGCCGCCAACAAGTATTTTATCAGCCAGCGGGTCCACTATCCGCCCGAACTTGCTCGTAACACCGAATGCGCGGGCAACCGGCCCATCGACCATGTCGGTAACGCCGGCGACAACGAAAAGGGTGAAAGCTACCATGAGAAATGCGGCCGGCTTGTCTTCGCCGGTGCGGGGTGCATAGAGAACCATCGCCAAAAAAGCAAGAGTCAAAATCAACCTTGCGAATGTCAGGGCGTTCGGAATCAGCCGCACTAATCTGTTATCACCTTTTGTATCCACTCACCTCATCCACACAAATCCCAGAAACTCTAAAATACAAAATTTACAATATAAAACCGCTGCTTTCAATCACAAAATCGCCCGACACAGCAAATCATAATCCTGCGAGCCGCCGACCTGTACTTTAACAAACCGGCCCGCCTCCAGACTACAGATTGTAGGGTGGGCCTGTGGCCCACGCGGTACGCCACGGATTGTAGGGTGGGCCTGTGGCCCACGCGGTACACCACAGATTGTAGGGTGGGCCTGTGGCCCACGCGGTACACCACATATTGTAGGGTGGGCCTGTGGCCCACGCGGTACGCCACGGATTGTAGGGTGGGCCTGTGGCCCACGCGGTACGCCTTCAATGTAGCAGATGCTGTCAATCTCCGGGGCCTGGCCGTAGAAACGCCCGTGACCGAGACCGTTCTCATCAACCTCGTCAATCAGGCAAACTAACTCCTGTCCGATTCGGTCGCGCCCTTTTTCCAAAGCAATCTCCTGCTGCGTCAGCATCAACCTCTCGACTCGCTCGTTTTTCACCGCTTCGTGCACCTGGCCGGCCATCTTTGCCGCTGGCGTGCCTTCTTCGGCGTAGAAGCCGAAGCAGCCCAAGGCATCAAACTTCACGGTTCGCACAAAATCCAGCAACTCCTCGAAATGCTCGTCGCTCTCGCCGGGAAAGCCAACAATCATCGTCGTTCGCAGGGCGACATCGCCCATGGCGGCGCGCAGATCCTCTATGAGGTTAATAATTTTCGCCTTGGTCCGGCCACGCCGCATGGCTCTTAAGATGTGATTATTTATGTGCTGAACGGGCATATCAATATAGTGAACGACCTTTTCACAGCCGGCAATCGCCTCGATTAACACTTCATCAATACCGTCAGGATGCAGATACATCAGCCGAATCCAACGCAGCGGCTCAATTTCGTCCAACTGCTTTATAAGCATTGCTAAACCATTCTTCAGCCCCAAATCCTTTCCGTAGAAACTGCTGTCCTGAGCGATAACGCTAAGTTCGACGGCCCCGTTTTCGACCAGCTCCCGCGCCTCGGCGATAACCTGCCGGGGCGGCTTGCTTCTGAAAGGGCCTCTGATTGCCGGCACAGTACAAAATGAGCACCCACGGTCGCAGCCTTCACTGATTCTTAGATATGCTGTGTGTCTCGGGGTAATCAGGAGCCTGCCTGTATCATCACCAATCCGGCTGTCCGACGGTTCAAGATAGATAACAGGCTTTTGGCGGCCATTTTGTTCCAATGAGCGCCAGATTATGTCGCCTATTTCGTCGCGGGCGCCAAGGCCCGCGATAACATCTATTCCTTGAATTTCGTTTGCGAGAAGGGCGCCCATACGTTGGACAAGACAGCCGGCGACAACAACCCTCTTGACCTTGCCACGTTTCTTTCGCTCAACCGCGCCAGCTATTGCCTCAAGCGCCTCTTCCCTGGCCGGTTTTATGAATCCGCAGGTGTTAATAACCACGACATCAGCGTTATCAATGTCATTTGAGAGGATAAAGCCGGCCTGACCGACAAGTGCCAGCATCTTCTCGCTGTCCACAATGTTTTTCGGACAACCAAGCGCGACGAAGGCTACGGTTGCACAGTTTTGTTTGCATTTGGCTCGCATAAGCAGCGTAAAATAACACATATTCGACTGTGAGTCTAATACTTTGGCACTTCAATTACAGAGAAAGCTTGACAATTGTCGATTAATAGATTATTAGTCTGATATTTTGAGGTCTATTATGATTGAGTCCGTCAATCCTGATAAGGATGATTCCGGGGAAAATGTGGTTTTCTGGGGGTGCATGGCCCTTGCCGCGGTCATTTGCATCTCCGGCTGCGGCGACTTCTTCGCCTCAAAGCCCACCGAACTCGAATCGCGGGCGATTCTAAGTGAATTAAGCCAGGTCAGAGAGAGCCCGCACATTGGTAACCCCCTTCCCGAAATGTACCGGGGCCCGGCAAAGAGAGTTAAGGTAAAAGATGGTGTGAAGTTGTTCTATTTCACCAGGCACCACACAGTCGATAAACTTGCAGGCATTCTCACCGAGCAGCTCGGCAATAAACTCAGTCAGAGCGGCCCCACAAACCAGTTGATTGTTCACTGCAACGACAACGCCGATGCCGACAAGATCCTCGAATTTTTGGACATGGTCGATGTCCCCCCTATCCAGGTAAATATCGACTGCCTCATCTTAGAACGCTTCGGCGACGAAACAATGGACTGGGAAACCACCATCTATATAGAGAATATGCTGGGAGAAAGGATAACATTTGGTGGCAAAACCAGCGACCGGCTACCGCTGGGCACAGTGACGGATGGTCAAGAGAATTACCTCTTGCCAACCTTTCCCGGCGCATCGCTGCGCGAATCAAAACGAGCAGATTTCGGCTTAGACATCGGCTATTGGGCAAACCAGGGCATCCCCGGCCATCAAATCAGGGCAATGGTCGATATGCTCATTTCAAGAGGATACCTGAAAATCCTTTTGAATCCGACGTTGGAGACGGTAAACGGCCAAGAAGCTACTGTCACTATTAGAGACAATGCCCCAATTGAAAAGATAGTTACAAAAGACACTCTACAACCCTATTCCATAACGGAATATCAGTGGGTTGAGGACACTTTGACCGTAACACCCTCGGTCTTTGCTGATGGCTCAATAGGTCTTAAGACGGACATAAAGATCGGCTCAAAATCAAAGCCCGAAGGAGTCGTCCAGGCTTCCATTATTACCGAGCGCTCTATCAAAGTCGATGAAAACAGAATAAAACCAGGCCAAAGCCTAATCATAGGCGGCATGAGAAAGTCGGAAAAGCGTTCCGTCGTTCGAGGCGTGCCCTTTTTCAAGGATATTCCTATTCTCGGCGTTTTGTTTTCAAGCAAAGACTTCGAAGAGAAGGCAACAGAGATCATATTCATTCTCACTCCAAGCATCTCCTCAGGCAGTGTCGAACATGCAAAGGTGGTTGAAGACATAAGAAAAAAACATGCCCCCTTGAAATATGAAACGGATCTGGGCCAGGTCTTAGGCGATCCACTTGGCACCGGTATTTATACAGACGTCATCGAGCGTAAGGCAGTAGAGGCCGAAACCGCCCGCCTCAGAGCCCAAATCGAAGCGGCGGCAATGTCAAAAGAAGTGGAAAAAGTCAAAGATGCCCTTTCCAGGGCTCACGAACAGATTGATGCCGAAAAGGCCAGAGTCGAAAAGGCACAGGCCGAGAAAGACAAAGCAATCGCTGAAGCGGGCATAGCCGCCGCCGAGGCACAGAAGGCACAACTGATAGCCGATAAGGCCAAAGCCGAGGTCAAGGCGGCAGAGGCCGCGGCAGATGAGGCCGGGAAAAAGGCACAGACCCTCGCCAGACAGGCACAGTCGGAAAAGGAAAAAGCCCAAAAAGCAGCCGATGAGCTTGACAAAATACAGGATGAAGCCGAAAAGGCTGAGGCACAAAAGGCCCAAGAGCAGGGACAACAAACGGAGGGGGAGCAGCCGCCCGGGACATAGCACACAAACGCCTGCGACCGGCACAGAATCAGGCCGGGCGAATCTCGTGCGGCAAGGACTCTAAAGGACAGCCCTCGCATCTTGGCTTAGGCCGGCAGTACTCTTTGCCCACACGCACCAACAAGGCATGGTATTCGTTAAACAGCTTAACGTCGGTCGGCAGATTACTTTCAAAGTACTCCCTTACCTGCTCGTAATCGGCCCCGGCTTCGATAAGTTCATGCCTTCCCAGGACCCTGCAGGTGTATGTGTCAACGACGAAAACCGGCTTGTCATAAGCATATAGCACAATAGAATCGGCCGTCTCGGGGCCTATGCCCTTTATCGCGAGTAATTGCTCACGCATCTCCTCCGGATTGAGGTGCTCAAGTTGTTTTAAGCTGCCATCGTAATTATCGAAAAGCCAATCGAGAAAGTTCTTCAATCGCCCTGCCTTGATATTAAAATAGCCGGCAGGTCGGATAAGCTCGGCCAATTCACCGGTGTCCAGCCGGTGAAGTCTGGCCGGCGTGAGGCAGTCGGCTGATTTCAGATTCGCGATAGCCTTTTCGACATTTGCCCAGTTGGTATTTTGTGTCAGGATGGCCCCTACGATAATCTCAAACCTGGTCCGGCCGGGCCACCAGTGCTGAGGCCCATACCGCTCGTAAAGCAGCTCATATATTTGCATCAATTTGTCGTAGCTCATCAAGTTTCTCCTAAGGCGATTAAAAGGTGGACCTTATATATTGTCAAGTGCCTTAAGGCACATAAGATAGGCGTTTTGGAAGAAAAGTAGCATATTTGAGCTATGAATGTCCGAACATTTGGCTTTGAATTGGGTTTGTTTTGCGCTTCGCGAGTCGCTGGTCGTTGGTCGTTGGTCGTTAGTCGTTAGTAATAAAGAAGTTGGGGGATTTCCATCCTTTTGGAAATTGGGTTTGATTGGGTTTGAATTGGGTTTGTTTTTCCCACGTTTACCAAGTGTCCTCTTGTCATAGGTCCTTGTTAATACTTGTGTTACGGCCATTTGGTCAAATTTGAAATTGGGTTTGTTTTGCATAATTTCGTCGCTCGTATCTCGTATCTCGTTGGTGTAAGTGCTTCGCGGGCTGTTTTTCTGGATCCCGGCTCGTGGGCCGGGATGACAGTAAGGGCAGTATCTGGTATCTCGTTGGTGGATGCTGGATTCTTCCGGCTTCAAGCGAGGCTTCCTTCTACGTTGAAACTACGAAGGACAAGTCGGCGGACAGGCGATTCTGGGTGCTTGTAAATTGTTAATGGTTCAGACCCC
>Ga0114922_10002993_pt1 | contig 15811 bp, 18 predicted proteins | sample AartaG_FD_100975 | JGI IMG/M metagenome (GOLD analysis project Ga0114922, IMG submission 100975) | Deep subsurface microbial communities from Aarhus Bay to uncover new lineages of life (NeLLi) - Aarhus_00045 metaG | ecosystem: Environmental > Aquatic > Marine > Oceanic > Sediment | place...
TAAAAGGAGAAGAATATATCTGAAAAAGAAAAAGGGTAGAAGTAAGATACATTCTTAAAGAGGGGATTGTAAGTGGTGGAGCTGAGGGGGATCGAACCCCTGACCTCATGACTGCCAGACGGACTCAGGGGGGTCTGGTAAAATATTGAAATGACGTAACTATTTGATTTTATTAGAACTGAGGTATATAAACAATATAAAGAAAATAAGCAAAAAAAACAATTTTTGTCACATTTTGTCACATATGAAGGGGGTTCAACATGAACCCTCTTTTTTATACCCTTGAAAGCTTAAAGTTTTAACTCTAATGAATTTTCTGCTACAAATTTATAAAGTTGAAAAAGACAAAACTTATTACTACCAAACGAAACCTTGAATAGAATCTAATTTGGCTTTACGATCGATTTTGGCACGTAATCAAAACTCAAGTATTTTTAAAATAGGTTTTTCGGAGAAAAGCAGCTTTCTTTTTATCATGCAAATTGTAATATTATACAGTTAGGAAAATCATAAAATAGACTGATTTTTAGAGTAAAGGATAATATTTTTTGTAAGTTAAACAGAAACTATATAATCACTTGTTGGCCGGTATATAAGGTAAGCAAATGACCAAAAGTATCTACAGCGATTTTGCTCCCTATAATTTGATGCTTCAGGAATATCCTAAAGAAATAAAGGCTCGAACCCTTCATTTTCTAAATTCAACGCACAATATTTTGAAGCAAAAGAAAAGGCATACAATTACAATTCTATATGCATGCCATCCTTCGCAATGGCATAGAGACCCAACTCGTATTCAAATGTTGACATTTGGTACTTACCGAAAATTTTTCCCCGTAGTTGAATTGTTGTCTGAAATTCTTGCTCCATTGTATTTAGAATTTGAAATACTACCAGATATTTTCCCATTATTTCCAGATAGAATGAAGGAATATGACAGAATTATTCTACCGACCATAAGAAAAAGCGGAATTCTAATTTTCAGCCAGGAGCTATAAATTTGCCATTAAGTCACGCATATATCGAAATAGCTGAACGGTATCTTATTTCAGCAGATTCAAGTCTAAATTCTGGTATCCACGAATCCGCAACCTTTCAAGCCTATCATGCCTTTGAATCAACAGGCGGCGCATTAGCAGTATCTGCTGGTCGATATTATCCTATGCCCCATACAAGGAAGCTCAATGTTTTTACCGTAGCTTCAAATGGCAGGCCATATGCGATAGCCGTTGCACAATTAGCTATTCAACTTAATGCTTTAAGGAATAGATGTCTGTATCCTGAAGAAACACCAGATGGGGTTGTTATCAGGCCTAGAAATAGATTGACACAATCCCAAGCTGTAAGAATCTGGAGCCGGGTGAAAGGGATCTTTAATCGAGTCAGAAATGACATTTAGGGCTCGACCAACCAGCGGCTGCACGAGGACCGCTCGAAACTCGCGGCCTGTGAGCCGCGGCGTTATACCCTGAAAAAACGAGGGGGAATCCGATGAAAGGTTCTGGACCGGTTACATTGACTCAAGTCGAAAGAGCACTCGAAAACCTCGGTGGACAAGCCACATGGGACAAGATTCTGGCTGAGGTCACGAAACTCAGGAACGGCGATTATTCCCACTACCTCAATAAAGAAAACTACGAGAAGACGGCTTTTCAGGTAATACAAGAGCATTGTCCGAACTACAGAAAGTTCAGAGGAATAACACGCTTTGAGAAAGTCGGCGGCGCTTATCGACTTAGCCCATCGCAAGGCGCGATAGCCAAGCGTTCACAAGTAGTACCGGAAAAACACACCCCTCGCGCTATCGATATTGAAGACCTAAGCCAACCAGAAAGGGTACGACAAGAAACATACCGTGTTCTCAGGGATACTACGTTGGCTCGGACAGTTAAGGAATCACATCAGTACCGGTGCCAGATATGCGGACAAACACTTTGGCTCGGGGATAACACGTCGTATGCTGAGGCGCATCATATTATGCCTTTGGGTACACCACACAACGGCCCGGATGTTCACGGCAATATTCTTTGTGTTTGTCCAAACGATCACGTTCTTTTGGACTACGGAGCCATCAAGCTGGATGAAAACCGTTTAGAGGGAATCGGGAAAGAATTCATCGATTATCACAATGACAATATTTACGGAAAAGCATTGGTATAACAGGGGCATTCAGCGCAAAAAGCGCGCGCCCACTGATACCCAGCGTTAGTGCCAACTTTCAACTACTGCTATTAGCCATAAGCCATGTCTTATCTTGAAGGCTTTCCAATGTTGTTAGAAGTCTAATCCTGAGAAGAGTGCAAGTACTCACCATTCTTCTGTTCCACTTATCTATCAATGATTATCTATCAACTATTTGACCTGCTTATCAACTTTTGATAACGTTCGATTGAATCAGCTTAGTTTTGGTGCTGGCGGTTAAAAAAAGTTAAAATTTCCCAAGGGATAGGATGACGTCCCTGAAAGCCGGACATCCTGGCCGGTTTCCCCTGGATTTAATTACCAGGCCATAACAGGATAATGGCACTATGAGAATGAAAATAAAACACGAGGGATATACATATTTAACAAGAGACAAAAGCATTTTTAATAAAATCAATCCTGACCTTTTAGGCCTATTAAATCAATTTGCAGCCAAAAAGGATCTGATACCTACTCTCTATTATTACCTTCAAGATTTATTAAAGTGCAGTAAGAATGCTGCGTATTTCAAAAAACAACAGGAAGCACATCGACAAAAGATTTCTGCTTTAAATAATGAGCGGAAAAGTGACAGAAAACAATTGCTGGATCGTTTAGAAAGAATAGTGACGGAATATCTTAATGTGCATGATGATAGAGCCATTTTCCCACCTCCTGAAATATTTACTAAAGATACCATTGTGAAAAATATCACACGTAAAAGACCCATTCTGAGAAAACATTATGATAGGGAACAGCTTATCCAAATGTTCATGCTGAAAAAACCTGATATGTCTGTAAATTGGGCCTGCACCCTCATAAAAGATATGTTTAAAATTATGGGTATTAAAAGACGTGATGGAGAAGACTATACAATCGACACCATACGTTCTCCAGTGAGAAACTGGAAGAAAAAATCATATCATATCATTTCCCTTGATCCCTACATTAAAGCCTATTCTTCCACTGGCAATTTCTCACCTAAATAAAAAATAAAAAAATAAACTTTTTCCCTATTGGTCGGTTAATGGTAGGAATTTCGTACCATATAGCGACCAAGAAAATGTAATGATTTCAATAAGTTAATTGACATTAAGAGTGGCTTGCATTATCTTTTAACTACAGGCAACAATGTTTTTGGAGGGTTAAAATGATTTCAGCGTTAAGGAGAAAACGGTTTTTTTGTGAGTTATCAATTTATGATTTAAGCAAAAAGACTGGCATAGATCCAGCGAGAATTTCTCTAATAGAGCGAGGGTATAAAGCGCCCAAAGAAGGTGAGAAAAAAAAGATAGCCAAGGTATTAGGGTGCAAGGTAAAGGATGTCTTTCCTGGGAATGGGAGGATTTAAAAAGATACAATCTATCCAAGTGGTGAGGTGCTGTAACACCTTCCCACCTTTTTTGGGATTAGGTGATTTTCCACCGAATTCTAAAAATGGTGATTTTCCACCACTTTTAAAATCTGGCGGATATCCACCTTCCCACCCCAAGGTGACTTATACGTAGTATATATATGAGGGAAAAAATATGAAAAATAAAAAGTTAGATCGTATCATATCCCTTGACCGGAAAAAGAAGGAATTGGACTTTGATATCCTTCTCTCTGTTAATGCGAAAAAAACTGAAGGTCTGGCAAGGGTTAAGGTGCAACTGCCCTTGGATCTTCGCATTCAAGTGGCGGGTTTGAAGGAGAAGAAACGGAAAAGCTTTAAGGTCTTGTATTTAAGTCTGGCTGAATACGGCTATCAATTGATGGAAGATAAATGGCTTGAGGTTTTCAAAGCCCTTCACGTGAACAAGACCAGCTTATTGAGGCTAAAAAATAGATTCCTTCGTAAATGGCTCTTCGATGCCAAGGTTGAATTAAATCCTCTCAGTGACCCTCAGCCGGTTGAGTTTCAGCTACCGGAGTGGATGCACGCACGGTTCAGCGAAATAGGAAAGGCTATCAACAGCACAATTGGTTCTATCATACGTTATGCCGTTTATTTGGCCTTGGATGATGTTCTGGAGGTTGATGATTATGACGCTGAGATTTTGGCCTTTGGAAAACAATTGAGAGAATTGGAGTTTATCATAACCAAACTGAGCAGTTAAACATGACAATAGAAGGCAAAACAAAACAGATGATCAAAAGGTTTAAGCTATTGAGATCCATAAGTGTTGAATATTATAAGTTGACGGTACAACAAAAATGAAAGCTATACCAGATAAGGATTTCAGAAAAAAGTTGACTAAGCGAGTTGACATATCAACTTTTAGCGAGTTGATACGGGAGTTGACAACATGATGGATTAGATGCCCCCTCCCCCCTCCGCCCCCAGGGCTGCAAGCAACCCACCGGAGGGGTCGGGGCTAACAATACAAAAGGTATGTGCAGGATGCAAAACATTAATAACATTGTAGCGGGGTTTATCTCTATCATTCGGGAATTTATTGTCATCTCACAAGTTGCTGGAATCGAGCCCAATGATGCCTTTTTATCCAGGAATCAAGGGAGATCCTAGAGGAAATGCTGAATTTCAATAGCCCAGCAAGCCCGAGAATCGATTTTCAGGGGTATGGCAAGGGCAAAGTCAGGCAATAGGCGGTGGGTGATAAAGGGGGATGTTATGGGCATTCTATCTATGCAAACAGCATGTTTTTGCAGATTCCGAGTCAATAAACACTAAGAACGTTATCCATAAAGGTTATAAGAAGAGGAGGGATGGAATTTGACAAGCAAAAAGGATACTAAAAAGAGGGATGGAAGAGGGATAAGAGAAGATCGACCAGTATTCCCCGAGGGTCATCATTATGTCGGAAAAGATGTACCCGACGAGATCAAAGACTATTTGATTCAGAAACTTGATAAAGATTTCCCTGTTAAGATCATTGAACGGATCAGTAAAGGTCTGCGGTCAAGGGATAGCAAAGTATTCTTGGATACGCTTAAGACTGTATTGAAGCAGATTCCGGAACCAGTGGCACCAATAGCTACTTCACCTGTTGTGCAAGCATTAATCGATAAGCATTTAGAATCCGTCATGGAGGGATTGGAATTGATTGAAGATAGAAGCACTGTAAAAGCCAGGGAAGAAGACAGAGAGGACAAACTGAAGGATAAATAATGACCGCACCACTGCTCGATGCAAAGGATGTTAAGAAGCTCTTACACTGTAGTCTGCCGTTGGTTTATCGAATGGCAGCGAGAAACCAAATCCCTTGTGTTAGATGGGATTGTCCAGGGGACGGGACTGAGAAGCCAAGATCTATAGTTAGGTTCAAGCAACAAGATATATTAAATTTCATTGAGAGTCACTATGAATAACCACCTGATTATGAATCAGATGATAGGTTTTGATAGGCCCTGAAACGTAGACCAGCTAAGGGTCTTATAAATAGATGTGATTAGATGTGACAGTGAGTGTCATAAATAGGAAAGGGTTTGAGGCAAGGGTATGAGCATGGATGATTATTTTTTTTATAGTGTAGGCGGCGGGATACCCGGGCGGGGACCGGTTTTGCCGATTTCACCTCAAACTGTTACATACTCCATGATGCATGCAGGCATAGGATATTTTTATAACACAAGCACATTCACACATACACAAGACATAACATATTGAAATTACTAGTAATATACATATATAGGGTTAGAGGGGGGATAGACCGAAAGGCTCCCCTGTGAAACATGCATATACACACCCATACACATAGAAAAAACAAAAAAGAGTTCATTGAAAACAGAATCTAAGGTGAGCTAATTGCCCACCTGAAGAGGGAATAAATCGCAAAAGAAAACAAACTCTGAAAAAATGGGACGAAACATTGTGGCCTGTCAAGGCAGGTAGGAAGCCTAATTGAAAAATGGCAATAAATAAACAGAGACGTTCTTGTCATACATGATTAATGCAATTTTTGCTTAGCTTCTAAGTGGCTTCTCTTTAACTTGAATTCCCTAAGAAATCCATTTACAAGTTCTTCCTTCTCTTTTTCACTCAAAGAATCAAATGACTTTTTAATTTCTTCAGGCAATTTTTCAATTATGAATTGTTTAATTATAGTTTTCGCTTGATAGTCATCAGTTTCTGCAAATAAACCATCCCCAGCAGGAATAATAAAATCTGCTTCTGTTAAAATACCCTTACGCAGTCCCGATCTTTCCAAAAAAAGTTCTTTTTCACTTACGCCTGGTAAATCTTTTTTACCGAGTAATAATCCGTTTAAAAAAACATTCATTTTTTGACGAAGTAGGTCAGTAATTTTTTTCATTTTTAAAGCATCTTCATAATCAAGATAAATGATGTTTTCCTTTATACCTGTAATATTGTCCTTTTTATCTTTTCCACGAATTTCAGGTAAAATTTCTTTCAGTCCTTCGGTTGTTTTAAGGATTTTGAAAACAAATTCTATTTTAGTTATAGGTTTAGTCTTAAAATGCTTACTATGAACATAATCGTTTCTTAAACTTGATAACTTGTTTAGGTATTCTAAATCATTCTTGTTTAGGGTTTCATCTGCGAAGTTTTCACAGATTAGAGGCGCCAATAAATATTTGTCATGAATACTCATTTTTTCCAAATTTTCCAAAGTTAGTGTTGAAAATATTTTCTCATCGTGCATGTCATACAATATGTAATTAATTAATGCCTCTAGACTAAAATAGTATGATACAATAGAACTCCTTGAATATCTCTTTTCCATTTCCTTATTGTTCTGTTTTTTATAATCCTTAGCCATTGATAAAAAATACTCTGCATCCTCATAATGCATTTTAGTTAAATTAAAGACTCCCTCAACGGTAAAATGTTTTTTCATTGTTCTGTTCCTAAAAAATTGAAATTGTAGTGATAGGTTAACATAAAATACAACTCATTTTATTATCTCGTTGTCAAATTTTCTCTGAATAATTATCAAAAAACGCTCTCTTTACATATTCATTCCGTTTAGGTTCAGTGAGTTTTTTATAAAATTCCAAACTGTCATCCACTAAGCCTTGTAAGAGTTTGTCAAATACCTGATTGAATGCAAACCGTTTATTAGATTCTGTATTGTCCTCTAAATGAACTTTTCGCAGTTCTTCGTCCTCTTTCAATCGAGTTTGTATTTTTTCTAAATTCACTCTGTCATCATCGGTCAAATCACTACCAAAGTTCTCATTTAGAACTTGTATGATATGGGATAGTAAATCTTTCGGTTCTTCGGTTAGAGTTTCTCCCACATTGGTTGAATATGATGGCAACCCCCCTTCTTCATCCGCCAGAGGAATTTGCATAACATGTTTCTTCTCAATTCGGAAATACTCCAAATCCACATAGGAAAAAACATCTGCTAATCTATCTCTTGTTCTCTTAGGGAGTTTCTTATTTAAGAATCGTAAAAAGATATACAGTTTTTCAAGCTTTATATCCTTGAATGTGATGATTTGAGAAATGTATCCATATAGTCTGATAAAGCTCTGAATCCGATGACGAAAATCTTCTTTTTCTTCTTCCTCCAACCGCTTCCAATCTTCCACCACATAGTCTAAAATGGGTTGCAGCTCCTCATCGGGAACTCTGTCATCGTAGAACTTCTCTACAAAATTATTTACAGTTTCATCTCTGAATAAATTATATTTCTTTATCTCCTGTTCAATTGAATATAGTTTGTTGGGGTCTGTTTCCTCTTCAAGCAAAGTACCTTGATAGTAAGGCTGGAATGAATCTTGTATTATTTTCGGTTTATTCACGAAGTCCAATACGAGGGTGTCTGTCTTCCCTATCATCGCTCTGTTCAACCTACTTAAAGTCTGAACACATTGTAATCCTTGAAGTCGTTTATCTACATACATTGTGTGGAGTAGAGGTTCATCAAATCCTGTCTGAAACTTGTTGCAGACAATAAGAATTTTATATTTTGGGTCTTTGAAGTTCTCTTGCGTCAATCTTTCAGGGAAACCGTTCAAGGAGGATTCTGTATAGTCCTTATGAGAATCCTTATCATATACCGTTCCACTAAAACCGACCAAACACTCGAATGGTAATTTCATTTCCTTTATTTGTTTATCAAATTCAAGTTTGTATTTGACACAGTGCAGTCTTGAACGGGTCACTACCATTCCACGACTATTACCATTTATTTTGTTTGAGCTATGATTTACGAAGTGTTCTAAAATGATTTTGATTTTTTCAGAGATGGTGTGTGGATGTATATCGACATATTTCACCAACATCTTTTTCACACGGCTTTCAGGCAGTTCCTTATCCTCCTCAATCTTTTTATTCAGGCGGAAATACCGTTCATAAGTAGTATAGTTTTGCAAAACATCAAGAGTGAAACCTTCTGAAATACTCTGTCTCATGGAATACAAATCAAAAGGAATGAACTGTCCGTGGTCATTTTTTCTACCAAAGATTTCCAATGTCTTATTCTTCGGTGTTCCACTAAAACCAAAATATGAAATATGGGGTTGTCTTCCCCTTGAAATAATTTCATCTAAAATCAGTTTATCCACTTCTGTAAGGTCATCCCAATCCTCACCTTCTTGGAAATCGTCTAATACAGACTTGGATAGGGATTTCTTCAAGTGTTTAGATGTTTCCCCGCTTTGAGACGAATGAACTTCATCAATGATGACACCGAACTTCTTGCTTTTCAGTTTTGTAATTTCCTCTGATATGAATGGGAACTTTTGAATGGTTGTAATGATGATGGATTTCCCTAATTCAAGATATTCTTTCAATTGCTGGGAATTGACATCCACAGGATTCACAACACCTTTAGTCTGCTCTAACTGTTTGACGGTGTTCCTAATCTGTCTGTCTAATACTCTTCTGTCCGTAATCACAATCACCGAGTCAAACATACCAATTGTGTCTGTGGAGGTTCTGTAAAGGGATGTAAGTAGATGTGACAACCAACCGATAGAGAGTGATTTCCCACTTCCTGTTGTATGTTGAATTAGATAATTATGTCCTACTCCTTCACCAACTACAGTTTTCCTCAACTTCCTGATGACATTCAATTGATGGAATCGTGGGAAAATTAGAAGTTCTTTTTTCTTATCAACCACCTTCCCAACATTTGAATCATATACCTTCTCTGTTTCCTCTCGGATATGTACAAAGCTCTCTATCAAATCCAACATACTGTTTGGTTGCAGTATGTCCTCCCAAAGATAGTGAGTCTTATGACCGTGGGGATTAACAGGATTTTCAATGTCTTTATTGTAAGGCAGAAACCGTGTCTTAGCACCCATCAACCGTGTCGTCATTGACACTTTTTCATTCCCTACAGCAAAATACACAAGATTCCGTTTGAATCTGAATAACGGTTCTTTTGGATCACGGTCATATTTCCATTGTTTCTCGCCGTCAATGTGGTTCTGTCCCGTGAGGGTGTTTTTTAGCTCCATCATTACGATTGGGATTCCATTGATGAAGATTCCCATATCTATTGAGTTTTCATTTCTCAATGAGTATTTCAGTTGTCGGATGACTGTGAAACGGTTCTGTTTGTATAAATCTTTATGTTCAGGATTCAACCCACTCTTTGGTTGGAAATAGACTAACTTGAAATCACATCCTCTGTCTTTGACACCATTCCGTAATACATCAATAACACCTCTGTTTTCGATTTCAGAGGATACTCGTTTTATCAGTTTGTTTTCCGTTTCAGTGCCATACTGTAATTCAAGTTTCTGAAGGGTTTTAGGTTGGGTCTCTTGAATGAATCTAATCAGCTGGGTAGGCATGAGACAGAGAGTTTTGTCGTAGGTAGTTGAGTCTAATGAAGAATAATCACTATTGACAAGATGTTCTTCAATGTGTTCCTCGAAATCTTGTTCAAGGTAATTTCGGGGGCTCATAGCATTATGAATTAAAAATATGAATCTTTAATTCTCTTATCTCTCTTTCAATTTCAACAGTTTCTTCGTGGGTCAAACAGGCAATAGTTCTATACTCAATATAGTCTATATTATTCCAAACATATTCCCTTTTTTTCTTGTTCTTTCGTGTTCCTTCTCCATAGGGATGGGGTAGTAATGATGTCATTCTGTGGGACAAATGGTCTCCCCTGCCAAATAACACGAATTGGTCAGTTCTTTTATTCTTTAATTGATATATTCCTGCACCAAAAGGTGAAACTAAAATCTCTTTCTTTAATGGATTTGGAAAATCTCTCCATTCCGACCAATTATATTTTTCAGTATCATTCATACAGCCACCTCATCTCTCACATCAATCTTTCCTGTCACCACTTCGGATATAAGAGATTGACGGTATTCTTTTAAGAGTTCAATTCGTTGAATTTCTTTTTCGATCGTGGTATCTATCTTTTGGGTTTGTTCATCAAGGTATTCAACGATTTGTCGTTGTTCTATAATTGGTGGATATACAATTTCCAAACTTGTAATATGGTCTTGGGAAATAGTTGTCATAGTAACAGTTTGTGAAATTGAAATAAATCTGTTCCTCGTAAGATTTGAATTGAGATATAATTTCAAATAGTATGGATTAATAGTTGATTGGTTTGGAATTATCCGAATGATATGACATTCAAAAACAGTTGGTTCTTCCAAATTATCAATAATGGATGATACTCCAATTCCTTCCAATTTGAGTGAAGAGCGAACAAAGAATAAATTATTGTTCTGAGCTTTATACTTTTCCAATTCTGATTCATTGACCAAAACTCTATCTAATGTTTCTTGGCTTATGAAATTGTTCTCATCATACAAATCACCTACATTTATCAAACGAACACCATCTCCAAATTCATCTTTTTTCTTGAAAATTCCATTGTCAGGTTTTTTCTTCAAGACATATTTCAACTTTTTTGTGTCCCAGCCAACTGGTATCTCCCCAATCCATTCCACTCCACTATCTTTCATCTCCACATTGGGGTTCAATCCTTTGGTCACACAATGATTGATAAGGGAAATCCGTTTTTCTTTCAGTAGTTCAACCTTTTGTTCTGTTTTTTCAATCAGTTCTTCAATCTTCAGGGTTTTGTGGTCAAGGAAGGAGACGATTTGTTTTTGTTCAGATGGTGGGGGAACAATTATTGGGAAATTCAACAATGTTTCTTTACCCAAACCCCATCTATAATCATATGAGACCCCTTGTCCAAAAGGGAAAAATATTCTTTCCTTGTAATGTCTTTGAAACTGATAATTAAAATATCCAATATCTGTTGATTCAGTATTTTTATTTAGAACATAATATGATGGTGATATAATCCCTTCATATTTACTTCTATCAACCCATCCTGACCTTAAATCCATTGGATTCATTACAATATCATCGGGATATATTTTAGTATATCCTTTATAGGTTTCAGGTAATTGTCCTTCATTTGTTGTTATATCTCTTTTAATAATTCCACCAAATGTAAGTGATAATACTTCTTCATTTTCTGGGATTTCAGATATTTCTTTTTTAATATGAAATAGATGTTTAATTCTTTTGACATCCCAATGGTTAGGGACTTTTCCAATCCAGTTGTGTTTTATATCATTTAGAAACATACTAAATATCCAATAACTCTGGTTGTAATCCTTCTAATTCTCTATCCAATTTCAAAATATCCTGTGTGATATTTTCCAAAGAACGAAGGGGTTTATATTTGTAAAAATACTTGGTGAAGTTGATTTCATATCCAATTTTATCTTTGTTTCTATCCATCCAAGAATTGGGTAAATGGGGTTTCACTTCTCTTTTAAAATATTCATCAATATCTTGTTCTAATGGAACTCGTTCATAATCTCGTTTGGATGTGTCTGGTCTCGGGTTTCCTTGTATGCCTGTAACCACATTTCCATTATCATCCAATAACGGTTGTTCAATAGTTACTTTGGTATATCCAAAAAATCTATTGGGGTAAATCTTACAAAATTCATTTTCTTCAAAATTTTGATATAAAGAAAGAAATTCTTCACGATGACTATTAGTTATTTCTTTTCTTTTCTCGCCTAATTTCTTTTTCATCACCTTGAAGAACGATTCACCATTTATTAGTTGGATATATCCTTTTCTATTTGACTTCTTATTACTATTTACCATCCACAAGTAAGTTGTAATTCCTGTATTAAAAAACAATTTATCAGGAAGTGAAACAATACACTCTAACCAATCATTTTCAATAATCCATTTGCGGATTTCAGATTCGCCACTACCACTATCTCCTGTAAATAACGGACTCCCATTAAACACAATTCCAATCCGACTGCCTTTTGATTCCATCTTTGAAATCATATGTTGAAGGAATAACAATGAACCATCAGATGTTCTTGGTGTACCAACAGAGAATCTTCCATAGGGATTCTGTTCTTCATTTTTAATGAACTCCTTTTCAGATTTCCAACTTACTCCAAACGGAGGATTAGTAATCATATAGTCAAATTTATTTCCTTGAAAACTATCCTCTGATAGAGATGAACTTAAACGGATGTTGTCGGGGTCTTCACCTGTAATCAACATATCAGATTTACAGATTGAATAGGTTTGAGGATTGAGTTCCTGTCCTAACATACGCAATCTTACCTTATCATTGATATTCTGGTGAACATGCTCTTTACCGATGGTCAACATTCCACCAGTTCCACAACATGGGTCATAGATGCTTCTGACTTTCCCTTCACCTTGTAAATCATCCTTATCCTCTGAAAAAACAAGAGAAACCAACAACCGAACTACATCTCTTGGGGTATAATGTTCTCCACTTGTTTCGTTGGACATTTCAGAGAACTTCCGTAACAGTTCCTCAAAGATGAGTCCCATATCACGGTTGGAAATCTTATCAGGGTGCAAATCTATTTCGGTGAGTTTGTCAATGAGAATAAACAGACGGTTATTCTTATTCAGTTTCTCAACAGGTTTCTCCAGTTGAAAGTTTTCAATAATCTCAACAACATTGTTACTGAATCCACCCAAATAATTCTGAAAGTTCATATAGATGTTCTGTGGGTCGGATTTCAGTCGGTTCAAATCATACTTGGAATGATTAAAAAAGGTGGTGTTGATTCGGTTCCTGATGATTGGGGTAGGGTCATCAACTTTGGTTCTGTATTCTTCGTAGATTTTAAACACCTCATCTTTGTGGGGTTCTAACACACAATCCAAGCGACGAAGAACAGTAAAGGGTAGAATGACATCACCATATTCATGTTGTTTGAATAACCCTCGTAGAACATCATCGCAGACATTCCAGATGAAGGATGATATTTGATTGTAGTTGTTTGACATATTTATTTTGTTCTCCTTTTTATCGGCATAACCTGTTAGTATATAGTTTCTGTATAGTTTTATAGAAATATTAAAATATGGTGAAAAAATCCTTTATTTCATTCCATTTCTCAATGCTGCGATTTCAGAAATAGATAAGCCTAATGTTATTAAGCGCTCAAGCCGTTTACTTAACATTCTAATAGTCATTCGATTTTGAACGGGGTTGTCCAAAAATTTTATTGTACTAAGAAATCTTCTAAAATTCATAATTTCTGATGCGGCAATGTTTGCCAATTCTTTTTTGGTTTTAGGAAAATTAAGTCCGAATCGTTTGAGATCATAACCTATATATATCCACTGCTCAGGCTCAATCTCTTTAATTGATATGGGTTTTTTAGAAATTTGAAATGAAATTTGCCTATGAAGCTCTCCTGCTTTGTCTAAAGAGACAAGCATTTCATTCTGCAAGCCATCTACCTTACGGAAGTTTTTTCGCTCTAATTCTTCAAAACATTTGAACAAATTTGATATTGTACTGAATATCAAAATACCAGCATTCCTTGTTTCAAGCTGCATTTCTGGAATATTAAAACTATACTCAGCATTGACCCTTGATGCTGTAGATAAAACAAGATAAACACCTAAGCATACGATAAAGATTATTTTAAGATTCTTCATTTTTTTCTCCCTTAATAATATCAAAGCAATTTTCTGCCTCTTTTCTAAATTTCTTACTCCATGATTCATTTCCTTTAATATAATTTTTCCAATATTCTTTTACTCGATCGAAGTTTAAAAACCTACAGAACTCCTCGAAAATCACCTTCCATTCATGTTTATCTATATTGCCATATAACCTTTGATGGTACACAGATGCATAGTACATAAGTAGTTCCCTGATTTTATTTTCCGCTTCATTTATCTGTTCTTGAGTGTATATATTTGAGGATGATTGAATGACTTCTTGTGATTCGTTACTTATAGATTTGTTAAGCTCTCTCCCATCTTTATGGATTTGATAAGAAAAATTAGCCCTTATTTGTTTCTTGGCCTTCCTGATTTGAAAGATAGCTAAAATAAAAGCACCAAAGGTTGCCATCGCAGCCATGCCTACTATCATTTTCTCGTATTTAACAAAAAATGCTAAAATATCTGTAATCAACTGAGACGTACCCTTCCTTATTCCTTCAAAGTAAATCACATGCTGGATGTTATATATTTAGAAAAGTAAACCCCAAAATCCCACCTTTACACGTGAGGAAAGGGGATTTAAATTTTAACTCATGCCATCCTTGATTAGGGATTAATATTTTTTATACTTATTTTTTCATATTCTGAGCTGAGTATCAGCCAGGTATTATTTTCATCTTCCCAAAATGCTTTGATCTTATTCTCAATGCTTTTACCTGTTTTCATATCCCTTACCAAACTATGCAAAAACTCCATGCATCTATCGTATCTTGCCTTAAATGTATTCATTAATGTAACTGTTCTATCATCCAATGTCCTTTCTCCTCCCTTATAAAAATATAAACCCCATCTCTCTATATGAGAAATGGGGTTTAGATTTAGATCATGGTACCCTCTATTAAAGCTTGTTTATTGGCTATTTATATCAAAGATACGATGTTTGTATGGAACACCAGCTACCTAAAAAAGTCAAGGGGGATTTTAGGGGGTATGAAATGGGTATAGGGTATACCTACTATTTGAAGGAAGGGAAACAGAGGAAAAGGCCAACTGTCAGTGTTTTCAGGGTATGAAGGTTAATTTTAAGGGATTTATTGACCTTAATTTCGTTCTTCATTGCTTCTTTCTATTTAACTTTCTCCAATCCCTTGGACTTATATATTTATCTCCGAGGCTCCACATGCCTCTTTGGATCTTTTTAGCTTCTGCCTCTGCTTGAAGATATGGTTTTAAATCAAATCCTTTGGGTGGCTTTCCTCGGTAAACTTCTGCAAGCCCTGCTTTGACCATTTCAAGATTGATGTTTTCGCCATCTAAATATATCACTCCGAGAATGCGGTTATAGTGCCCTAAACCATAACCTTTAATCTCAACAACTTTATTCAGTATCAATCCTGCTAAGTGCTTCTTTGCTTTCTGGCTATATGGTTGCCCTGGATCTCTTTTTTTCTTTGAAGTCTCTGGAGAATCTATTCCAACCAATCTAACTTTAATCTCTATGTCATGCCCTACAGCTTGTACAGTATCACCATCATAAACCCTGGTGACTTTGAATTGGTCAGCTGAGGACACGGTAACGAGGGCGAGAAGAAAGGCAATCAAGAAGGGGAGTATTTTAAGGAGATGTCTCATTCCTTACTCTTTGGCTACAATTGGCTTATCGTAAAGGTTTTAAATACCTTCTTGGCTCCGTTATAATGTTTGAGGAACTCCCTGAATTTATCGAGAGAGGGGTAGGTAATGACA
>Ga0114922_10002994_pt1 | contig 15810 bp, 16 predicted proteins | sample AartaG_FD_100975 | JGI IMG/M metagenome (GOLD analysis project Ga0114922, IMG submission 100975) | Deep subsurface microbial communities from Aarhus Bay to uncover new lineages of life (NeLLi) - Aarhus_00045 metaG | ecosystem: Environmental > Aquatic > Marine > Oceanic > Sediment | place...
TTCCGTTCGACCTTGATCTGGTCATTCAGCAGGAGCTCTTCATCCATCAGCTGAATATCCCGCGCAGGATCAACACTTCCGTGCGCATGTGGAACCAGGGCACTTTCAAAGCAGCGCACCACTTCGATGAATCCATCCATCTGGGTCAATTGATTAAGCAATTGACCGCTGATCTCGCCTTTATCGGCTGCGCTTCCCAGGCCGGCAATATCCGCGTATGTGACCTTCGCGTAGATCGCTTTCTTAGGATGGAACATTTCTGATAATCGATCCACGCGCTCATCCGGCACATCGATCACGCCAGTATACACCTCCATCCGGCCTAAAGCTATGCCGGTTGGTTGGTCACCGTGAGTTAGTGCGTTAAAGATAGTTGTCTTTCCTGATTGTGGTAACCCAATGATACCTAATCGCATAATAATCCTGCAGTTTTTTATACCAATTATATTCGCTTAGTGTTTTTTATCAATCTTGACCATGCTTCTATTCTTGGATATACTTCTCTCACAATAGCCGAAGTGGCGGAATTGGCAGACGCGCACGACTCAAACTCGTGTTCCCTTGGGATTGTGGGTTCGATTCCCACCTTCGGCATCAGCCCGCTCCGGCGGTTTTTAATTCCCTCATATCTCTCAGATAATTTAAATTGAATAAAATTGCAACGGGGCTTGACAAATGATTTTCTCCGTAATATTATATATTTAAGTGTAACAACTATCGATTTGTTGTGTTATTATTTTATACGATTTAATTTATTTGTTAGTTTTATAGGAACTAGTATATATATATCAAAGATTTTTCTTGCATAATATGAATATATGAAGAACGGGAGATGAGAGCGTGGGAATCGCCACAGATATCGTCCGAACCTGCATGTTTACCATTTCTTGGATTCTTCAAAAGAATACTTTAGTATATACCCACACCTTGCTCAAAGAGCAGGGTGTTTTATATTCCCGCCCACCAGCTATTTTTCCTTCATAATTCTTTATACAAATTCTTCAATAAGGAGGTGCCCCGGAAAACAATATAAAAATGTCTTTTTACCGCAGATAAATTTTATTCAATTCAATCAAGTAAAGGAGTTTATATTATGTCAGCAAAAAAGAAAAATTGGGCAGATTCTATGACCGATTTTATGGAGAAATTGGCACCCGTTTTTGATCAGCCGATTCTTGCCTCCGTTCGGGATGGTTTTGTTGCCCTGATGCCGCTCATTATTGTGGGCGCGCTCGTATTGGTAGTTCTGCAGTTCCCGCTTTGCTTCCGGGATGAAGCAGCCTGCTACTTCGAAAGCGTCCTTCCGGAACACATCTCCGGTTCGCTTTGGAGCGTTTTCGCCGTCACCTTTGAACTGCTGGCACTGTATGTTGTTATTTCAGTGTCCTATGCATTAGCCCGCCGCCGTGGTCTGGATCCCCTCATGCCGGTATTCTTCTCGTTCATGTCCTACATCCTCGTCGCTAGCCCACAAGTGGCAAGTGGCGAACCTGGCACCTTCCTGAACAACCAGGGTCTGTTCACCGCGATCGTCGTTTCTGTTATTTCTGTTGAAGTTTTCAACTTCTTCATGAAGCGTGACCTAGTCATCAAAATGCCCGATGGCGTTCCCCCGGCGATCACCGCTGCCTTTGCAGCCCTCGTCCCTGGCGCCGTACTGGCATTTGGTTGGTGGCTGATCCGCTTCGTCCTCGGCTTCGACCTCGCAGGAGGCCTCTTCACGGTGCTCGGCGCAGTAGTTCCTGCGGCATCCACCTATGTGGCCACCGCAATCGCGGAGACCTTCCACGCCTTCCTGTGGACAATGGGTATCCACGGCGATCTCACCATTGGTATCGCACTGGAACCCATTTGGGCGGTTAATCTAGCCGCCAATGCGCAAGCAGTGGCTGATGGCTTGAAACCCACCGCCATTTATACGAGTATCTTCCGCTCATTCGTTGTTCCCGGCGGTTCCGGCGCTACTCTGCCTCTGGCCATCTACTTCACCCGCTCCAAGTCAGCACGATTGCGCAAGGTTGGCTGGTTGGGTGTCTGGCCCGGTATCTTCAACATCAACGAACCGATCACCTTCGGTGCCCCGGTTATCTTCAACCCTGTGTTAGCCATTCCGTTCATCGTTATCACCTTCATAAACACAACGGTCGCGTATCTGGCCACAGCAGCCGGGCTCGTTGGGGCTACCTATATTGCGGCTCCATGGACTCTGCCCTCACCGATCTTGATGTTCCTGGCAACCGGCTATGACTGGAGAGCGATCATCCTTGCCATCCTGGTCGAATTTGTCATTCCAGGCATCATCTGGTTCCCCGCTTTCAAAGCCTGGGAGAAACAGGTTATGGAAAAAGAAGAAAAAGCCGTCAAGAAATAAGCGCGCTTTTTCAATATTAGTTCGGGGGATGTGGCCTATCCACATCCCCCTTTGTTGTAGAAGGACAATATGAAATTAACATTTATTGGAGCAGGAGGCGTGCGGACACCGCTTGTCATCCAGAGTATCTTGAATTCCCAGGACCGTATCCCGCTTGATAACGTCTGCATGATGGATATCGATCCCGACCGTCTTGATCTGATCCGCATGGCCAACAGATCCCAGCTTGAGCAGGTTAAGAAGTTTAAAATCGATTGGACAACAGATGCCCGCGAAGCGATCAGCGGTGCGAATTTCATCGTGACGACCTTTCGGGAGGGTTCGCTCGATTCGCGCGTGATTGATGAGCAGGTGCCGCTTAAATACGGTGTGCTGGGCCAGGAAACCACCGGCCCGGGCGGCTTTGCTATGGCGCTGCGCACCATTCCGGCCATATTGAACTATGTCAAATTGATTAAGAAACTGGCTCCGGATGCCTGGCTGCTGAACTTTACCAATCCCGCTGGCATCATCACCGAGACGATCACTCGCATTGCGGGTTTTACCCGTTCGGTCGGTATTTGCGACAACCCGCCGGCCATGGTTCGGGCTGCTGCTGCTTTACTGAGCGCGAACGCTGATGATTTCTTCCCGGAGTATTATGGTATCAACCATCTGGGTTGGATGCGCGCGCTTTACCTGGATGGGGTAGATATGATTCCCGAGATTATCCAGACCATCAAAGAGACCGGCGGGGTGCTAGAGCATTTCCCCTTTGATATTGAAGCGGTTGAAAAACTGGGGCGCATCCCCAATGAATACAACTATTTCTACAGTGAACCCAGAAAAACAGTTGAAAATTTACTGAAAGCGGGAAAGAGCCGCGCCCAGCAAATTCTGCCGTTCGTCCAGGAATTGTATACCAGCCTGCGTCGCATCCGTGACGAAGGTCAGGATCCGGGTAAAATCCAATCCGCCTATCTGCATTATCTGGCACAGCGGGACGGCACTTACATGACGCTGGAAACCGGCAGCCAGACGCACCACTTGGTAAAACAAGATGGTAACGTGGAAAAAGCCCTGGATCATTCTGCCGAGGGCTATTCCGCTGTTGCTCTGGCGGTGATCGAAGCGTTGACCGCCAACCCAAAGGTAATGATACTTAACGTGCCCAACCGCAGCGCGCTGCCCGGTATGGCAGCAGATGCCGTAGTTGAAACCACGTGTATGGTCAGCAATGGCATTGTGCGCCCCTTCGCCATGGGTAAAATACCCGCCGAAGACCTCGGCCTGCTCCAATCGGTGAAGGCGTATGAACGCCTGACGATCGAAGCGGCAGTTGAAACCTCATATGAAAAAGCGCTGGAGGCGCTGTGGGTGCATCCGCTGGTTCCCGGTTATGATATCGCGAGAAACATCCTGGATGATTATCTCGCACAGCATGGTGATTATTTCCCGAAACTGAAGTGATATACTATCAAAAGTAAAACTGTTCTGATAGTCTCTACCTTAAATATATTGGAGAAAATATGGCAGAAAAGAAAAAGGTACGCGTCTTGATGGTGTGTGCGATCGGCATGTCCTCCAGCCTGATTGAACAAAAAACATCCAAAGTTGCTGAGGATGCCGGAGTTCCTTTTGAGATACAGGCAGTTGACGTGCCTGAGGTCGGCCGGTGGAACTTTGGAGAAAACCCTGTGGATGTAGTACTTATCGCTCCTCAAGCCCGCTTCAAGATACGCAGTGTTAAGCAAGCCGCCGAACCACACGGCATTATTGTCGAGAATATTGACACGATTGCCTACGGCATGATGGACGGAGAGAAGATTTTCGAACAGGTCATGGCCGCTATCAAAGAACGCGACGCTAAAAAATAAACACAATAATCCTTATCCATTAAAGGGGTACTTATGTTGCTACGCGCCTTGCTGGTGATCGCCAGCGGATTTATTTTCATCTTTTCACCCGGCTTACCAATGAGTTTGATAAGCCGCTACAGCCCGGAATACAAGCGTGATCTCGTTTATTGGGGCATCGGGGTTTGGCTGATATCTCTGATTCCCAGTTTGTTTACCCAGAGTCTCATCCGCCAGATCTTATATCAGGGGCAGGCAGTTGCCGGCTACACCGGGCAGCCAATGGATTACTGCGTTACCCTGATCAACGCTCTCATATCTGCGCTCTTCCTGGGGGTAGGAATGCTTATTGTTCTTAAATACAAGAAAAAAAAGAACCAAAAAGAAGATACGCTTATTAATGGTTTGGCGCTGGGTTTTGGCGTTGGATTGGTCGCGCATGTTTTTACCGGGATCATGCTGGTGGGCGCTGGCTTCCGGGTTTTATTCGGTGATACCGGTTCGGTCGAGGTCCTTTCTGCGATCGCTAACAACAATTTTGCATTGGTCCTTGCCAGCCTGGTCGCGGTCATCATTTTTCGTGTTGCTCTGCTCACGGTCAGCGCGGTGCAGGGTTTTCTCACAGCCCGATCTATCGAAGAGGGCAAAGGGCAGTTCTGGGCTGGAATTCTCATTAATACCGCATTCACCTGGATCATCCTTGCTATCCATTTACTGATGGATGAACAGATTCCCGGTCAGGTCTCTGTCGGGATAACTCCCACAGCCGTTTCCGTTGTTTCGATCGGATATTATTTACTGTCCTTTGGGATAGCATACGGATGGTTAACCAATCAATTAAAGGCCCATACGCAATGATCCTTAGGAGAAAATGATGGCAGCTAAAAAAATTACGCTATATACCACAGGTAAGGATAAGCGCCCTATGGCCAAAATCCCTACCGGCGAGTTTTTATATGGAGAAGATCAGGAAGATGTAGAAATAAAAGAATTCTTCATCGACCAGCACCACGTTACCAACGCCGAATATAAGGTATTCGTGGATGCCACCGAGCACAATCAGCCGCAACATTGGCGCAACGGCACCTACCCGGAGGGCAAGGGTAACCATCCCGTTGTAGAAGTGAACTGGTTCAGCGCGACTGCCTATGCGGAGTGGGCTGGCAAGCGCCTCCCCACCAACGAGGAATGGGAAAAGGCTGCCCGTGGAACCGACGGCCGCACCTGGCCGTGGGGGAACGAATTCGATATTGATAAATGTAATGTTTTTTCAGGAGACACAACCCCCATAGGAAAATATTCTCCTGCCGGGGACAGCCCTTATGGCTGCTGGGATATGGCCGGTAATGCGTGGGAATGGATCGGCGGTGGCGCCCCCTCGCAGCTCCGCGCTCCTCTGCGCGGCGGTGATTGGCTCGATGGAGCAGAAGAAGCACAAACCTTTCATGTCCGTATGCATACACCTCACCGGAAAAACCCGTTCGTCGGTTTTCGCTGCGCGTCAGATACAGCGGAACCCATCAAATAAAAGTATATCGCTGTATCTATTGATGAATAACCCAACGCAGGTGGTCTTGGTACGGCACGCGCAGACGGAAATGATCACAGAAAATCGCATCCATGGGCATTCCGACAGTCCCCTATCAAAAAAGGGAATTCGAGATGCGAATAAAACCGCGGATTTCCTCCGCGCACAGTCATTTGGCGCGTTCTACTCCAGTTCAATCGGCCGCGCCATGCGCACAGCAGAGATCATCGGAAATGCCATCAACATGGCGCCTGTTCCCACAGATGGGCTTAAAGAGCGTTATTATGGCTGGCTGGAAGGCAAACCTCTCTCCCTTTTCGAGCCGGATCTTACCGGCCCAAAGATTATGCACCCATTCATCAAATTCGCCCTGAATACGTCCGGAGAAAGCGCGGAAACTTTCATTGATCGAGTGATCACAACCTTTGATCAAATAGCTGCCAACCACACGGGGCAGCGCATCCTTATTGTGATTCACTGGGGTATCCTTAGCGTCCTCACACAATACCTGCAGGGGAAAGACCTTGCTGTTTGGCGCAAGATCGGTCCCTGGACTTCCTGCGGCATATCCGAATTTCATCAGAAAGATAACAAATGGCAGGCCATCTATTTGGATGATAGCAGCCATTTACTATAAAATAAAGTCTAGAAAGAGGTAAAGATGATTGATACAAATGAGATGGAACAGATCCTATTCCAATTAATTCTCCACGCTGGCAGTTCCCGCAGTTTCGCCAAAGAAGCCGGCCAATATGCCGAAGAAGGTGATTGGGAAGCAGCCGAAAAAGCTCTGGAAGAAGCCAATCAAGAGCAAAACAAAGCCCATAAGGTAAACACCACCATCATTACCAAAGCGGCGCGCGGCGAGGATCTTGAAATTTCCGTCCTTCTGGTCCATGCACTTGACCTGCTGATGTTAGCGTGGAGTGAGATCGATTACACCGAGCAGTACTTGCACGTGTTGAAACGGATGAATAATTTAGAAGCGGAGGTGGAAAAATGGCGCAATCAGGCATCGAAAAAATAGCGGTTATCGGCGGTGGAAGTTCGTACACGCCTGAACTAATTGATGGTTTCATCCAAAATGAAGATCATCTTCAGGTGGATGAGATCGCTTTATTTGATATTGATGAAGAACGATTGAACATCGTTGGCGGGATGGCGCAGCGCATGGTTCGCTATGCGGAACTTGACACAAAAGTAACTCTCAATACGGAACGCCCGCGCGCTATCGATGGTGCAAAATTTGTCCTTTCTTCCATGCGGGTCGGTCAAATGCCAGCGCGTATCATAGATGAAAAAATTCCTCTTAAGTACAACGTAATCGGGCAGGAAACCACCGGCCCAGGCGGCACTTTCAAAGCGTTCCGCACCATCCCGGTCACGTTGGATATTGCCCGTGATATGGAAAAATACGCACCGGATGCCTGGTATATCAACTTTACCAATCCCTCCGGCATTATGACCGAAGCGCTGCTCAAGCACACCAACCTCAATGTGGTTGGATTATGCAACAATCCCATCAACACCATCGCGGTAATGGCAGAGGTATTCCATGTGGAACCGCAGGATGTTTTTCTCGAGTGGATAGGGCTCAATCACGTTAACTGGATTCGCTGCGTCTTCATTAAGGGAGTGGATATGACTCAAGTGCTTATGGATCGGCTTGAGGAATTTTCTGATATTGAGGAGATGCCGCAGTTCGACCCAGAACTCGTCCGTACACTGGGGGTTTTCCCAGGATACTATTTACAGTATTATTATTACCATCCCAAGCGTGTGGAAGAAGCCAAAGCGGCTGATAAGTCACGCGGGGAAGTGGTGTTGGAAGTGGAAAAAGAACTCCTTAAAAAATACGCCGATCCCAAAGTGCTTGTCAAACCGGAAGAATTAGCGCAGCGCGGCGGTGCCCGCTATTCCGAATCTGCTGTAAATCTCATCCTCTCACTCATGCTTGATCGGCGTGATGTGCAGATTGTTGTGGCGCGCAACGGCAGCAGCATCGCTGACTTGCCCCCGGACACCTCTGTGGAAGTGCCCTGTGTGGTCGGCGCCCACGGTGTTACGCCACTCGTTATGGGGCACCTGCCGGAATCTATCCGCGCCCTCTGCCAGCAGGCAAAAGCGTGGGAATCCGCGACAGTAAAAGCAGCTGTTTCCGGCTCCCGTAAAGATGCAGTGCTCGCCCTGCTTCAGAATCCGCTTGTGCCGGATTTTCCAACGGCAGTCGCGCTGGTGGATGAAATGATGGAAGCGCATAAACAATACCTTCCGCAATTTTTTAAATAATATATTTATATAGGAGAATGATATGGCTAAAATTGACCTGACCAAGAAAATTGATATTCCCGATTGGGTGAATGCGCTTATGAAACCCACCAAGATCGGCAGTGGGCACATGGAGCGCCAGTGGGAAGAGATCGGTGATGAAGTACTTGAAGCAGCTAAGAAGGTCCTCCCGACTGGAAAATACACTCTCGGTCCATATTTAAAACAGTTTGAAGAAGAATTCGCCAAATTCAGCGACAGCAAGTACGCGATCGGCATTTCCAGCGGAACCAAGGCACTGCATATCGCATTGGAGGCAATGGGGGTCGGTCCCGGAGATGAGGTCATCACAGTCTGCAACACCTATGTTGCCACTGCCTTCGCCGTATCGTACTGCGGCGCCACACCCGTGTTCGTGGATATAGATCCTAAGACATACAACCTCACTGCTGAATTGGTAGAAAAGAAGATCACCGATAAAACCAAAGCCATCCTCCCCGTACACCTTTACGGCCACGTGGTGGATATGGATCCCATTATGGAACTCGCTGATAAGCACAACCTGTGGGTGCTGGAAGATGCGTCCCATGCCCACGGCGCGAAATATAAAGGCCGGCGGACAGGTTCACTTGGTCACGCGGCGGCGTTTTCCTTTTATCCCAGCAAGAACATGGGGGCTTATGGTGACGGCGGTATCATTACCACCAGCGATGATGAACTCCTTGAGAAGATCCGCATGCTGCGCTACGTAGGCCAGCGCGTGAAGTTCATCCATGAAGTGATAGGGTTCCAGGACCGTCTGGACGAAATCCAGGCAGCTATGCTTAGCGTCAAGCTGCGCAATCTCGATGATTGGAACAACCGCCGCCGTAAGATCGCCAGCATTTACGATAAAATGCTCGCGGATACTCCCCTCCAGCTTCCATACGTGGCTGATTATGCCCACCATGTTTATTATTCTTATGCCACCATCACACCCAGCGAAGAAGAGCGTAAGAACCTCCTCATCCACCTTTCAAAGAACGACATCGGCGGCTTTGCTATGTATCCAATCCTCGTGCCCATGCAGGGCGCTTATAAAGATCTGGGTTACTCCGAAGCGGATTTTCCCATCGGCGCATCCTATGCAACCCGTGTGCTGAACCTGCCTATGTTCGAAACACTGCGCGAAGATGAGGCGGTTACCACCGCGGAAGCCATCCTGGCGTATTACGATCGCGTATAAACAGTTTTAACAGGGAAGAAAATATGGTTGACATGAAAAAATTAACTGTACTGGGCGGTAGTTCGATCGCCTCGCCAATTCTTATCCAGGAGATCCTTGAGCGGAAAGACCGCCCACCATTCGAGGTGTGCCTGGTTGGCCGCACCAAACCAAAATTGGAAAAGGTTGCTGCCGCCAGTGCGGCGCTTGTTGAAGGTGCAGATATCCCGATCAAGATCACTTATGAAACAGATCTGCAAAAGGGGTTGTCGGGGGCAGACTACATCCTTAATCAGATCCGTGTGGGCGGATACAAAGCCCGTGCTTACGACGAACGATTCCCAAAACAGTTTGGTATTCTTGGCGAAGAGACCTTCGGGCCCGGCGGAATGAGCAATGCTAAACGAACTGTCCCTGTAGTGCTTGAATATTGCAAAGCGATCGAGCAGTACGCCCCGGATGCGCTTGTGCTAAACCTCACTAATCCTAATAGTTTCATCCAGTATGCGGTTGTTCGCTATTCCAATGTCAACATTGTCGGTGTCTGCGATTCACCCATCGGTATAGGCGAGGGCATTGCTAAAATAATCGGTGTACCCTACAAAGAACTATGGGTGCAATACGTCGGGATGCACCATTTCGGTTGGGTCACCAAGGCCCTTTATCAGGGTATGGATATGATGCCCGCTATTCTTGAAAAGCTAGATAAGGTGCCCGGGCTGCCGGTTGATCCTGATATCGTCCGCGCGGTAGGCGGCATTCCAACCTCCTATTTCAAGTACTACTACCACTCCAACCGCATTTTTGAAACCCAGAGGGCGCAGGAAAAAGTGCGTGCGGAGCAGTTATTAGAGCTCGAATCACAGATTTTAGAAGAGTACGGTGATCAGAGCGGGGCCATCCCCAGTTCTTTGAATCAGCGCGGTGCGCACTGGTACGGTGAGATTGTTGTGCCAGTCATGCTGGCCCATACCAATAACACCAATGAAGTCTACATCCTCAATGTGGTTAATAGAACGACCATCCCCTGGATGCCATCCCATGCCATCATCGAAACGCCAACTCTCGTAACAGGCCACGGCTTTTTGCCCCTTCAGCCGGCCGAGACTCCTTTGGACCTGCAGGCAATGGTGCGGTTGAACGCTACCTTTGAGATGCTGTGGGTTGAAGCAGTCGTCGAACAGGACTATGATATTGCCCTGCGCGCCATGATGTTGAACCACCTTGTCCATGACCTCGACCAGGCAAAAACCATCCTCGCTGAGATCTGGAAATTCGATTAAACGATTCATGGCAAAAATGGACGCTTTATATGCGCCCATATACTTTCCAACTCCACTGGGAAGATTTCAAAAGTGAGGGAGCTATTCTTTCCCCAACCGCAGCACTGCTACCGCTCCCATGATCATCACCCCTCCCAATAACTGCACTGCTGTCAGCACTTCTCCAAACAAAATATACGCAAAAACCGCTGTAAATACCGGCTCGATCATCACCACCAAGTTCGCCGTGCTAGACGTTAAATAGCGTAAGCTCACGTTATATAGTCCATATCCCATCAACGTTGGCCCCACCGCCAGTACTGCCAGTGTCAGCCATCCCTCCCACGCGTTTCCCAACCACAGCATATCTGCAGGACGCGCTGCCGCCCCGGGAATTTTTCCTCGCAATAAGAGGTTGAATCCTAACATGAACATGGATGCGAAAGTAAAAATATAAAATAATGTCGTCCAAGTATTCAGCTCGCGCTGTGAAGCTAGCCGCCCCATAATGCTGTACAAAGCATAGAACAGTCCTGCGGATATTCCCACAATCACACCTGTAGTATTCAATCCCCATTTTGATGGATTAAAAACGTTAACTACTAATGCGCACCCTAGTAAACTCAGCGCCACTACCAGCATCTTGATGAGCGTGAGCTCCTCTTTCAGGATCAGCCAACCCAGCAGTCCCGTGAACCCCGCCGAAGAATACACCAGCACCGTCGCCACCGCCGCTCCGTTAAGTGTTACTGATAGTGTCCATAGCGCGTTGAAGAGTGCCAGCACTAGTCCATAACCAACTAAATAACCAGTATGCCCTCGCACACCACACAGCCGCTCTGGTTTTACGATTGCGAATACTGCTGCCAACGCCGCAGCCACTATCACCTCCCGCCAGTACGCCAACACCAGTGCTGGCAGCCCGTAATCCTGCGTCAGATGACGGATGAAGATTGCCGTCATGGATAGGAACAGCGCGCTCCCCACAGCAGCTGCATACCCCCGGTTCGTGTGTGTGGTTTGTGCAGTGTCTTTTTTTTCCATATCTGCCGCCTCATTTTTCGGAAATATTAATTAAAGAGGAGTTTTTTTCACTGGAAGATTTGATTTAATTTCTTCAAAATGATCTTGTTTCCCCACCTTTTAAGCTAAAACTCTTCTTTTCTTCCTGTATAATATAAGGGATAAAGAGATTTTCCATGCAACGGGGGTTCCCCGCAGTCTCACTAATCATTTCAATCAATTCGGAAAGGAGTATAGCAAATGGCTCAAATTAAATTCTATTCACTCAAGGACAAGAAGCATGTGTGGATTGATACAGATAAGATCACCCTTAGAACCCTTGAGAATGGCCGCAAAGGCGGCGAAGCAGTGGATCCGGATACCGGCACTAAACTGTTCAAATTCCTCTCAAAGGAAGATGTAAAATTACTGGAAGGATAGTAAACACACCAAGCGACCGCTGATCGTGCAGTTACTGCGTCAGCGGTCTAATAATTCTTTAAGAAATTCTGCCGGTCCGTGCTCTTCAACAGAACCAATAACCAAATCAGCGGTTTCCTTCGCTCTTGGGGAGGCATTTTTCACAGCGATCCCCAACCCCACTGCGGCTAACATTTCAGCATCATTATTGAAGTCCCCAAACGCCATGATCTCGTCCATCGGGATTCCCATCTTCCCTGCCAGCTCACGAATACTCGTCATCTTTGTGACACCCTTTGGCATTACCTCTACCAGTGATGTGCTCGTGTGCAAGATATCCACTCGCCCTTTCAGTACTTTTTCTAAAACCTCCCCCATTTCGATCAGATTCTCCCGTACAAAACTGTCCACCACCAGGCACTTATTCGCATCCGCCAGTTTACTCGTGATCGCATCCCACTTCCCGATCTCGAACAGACCGGATATCACGTTGTTGTAAACCGGGAAAATATTTTCATTCATCGCTTTGATATAGATCCCGTTGTTAATATAAATGACCAGGTCCTTTCCCCGAACCTCACAGATCTCGATCACCTGCCGTGTAACACCCAAAGGGAGGGTTATTTTGCTGAGCATTACCTCATGCCGCGTCTGCAGCATCCCTCCATTATTAAGAATGAGCGGAAGTTCGATCTCCAGCTCATCTGCCAGTGGTTTTGTCGACGGCAAATTCTTTCCAGTCGCCAGCGTAAAAGGGAATCCTTCCTCCCGCAGCCGGAACAGCACTTCTTTTGTGAATGGGTCCAGCACATGGTCCCTCCCCACCAGAGTGCCGTCAATATCAAAAACGATCAATTTATAATCTCGCAGGCTGATGTCATTAAGTTTTATCATATTCGTTTCAATTCCATCCGCTATTGTACCCGCCATTCCATTTTCACCATCCCGACATAATTGTATGTGTATAAACCAAATTTGTTGCGCCCATGGGGATGGTATTCTAAAATCCCGGGAACTGTATTCGGTCTTGCCTTACCGTTTTTTCTACGGAGAAACGTTGTTCTTTCTTGACTGAATCAGCGCTGCAATAGAAAGTACCAGCAAAGGAAGGTGCAAAACTCCCATCCATCGTGTGTCTGGATTGAACCAATGCGCAATATTAAACAACGCATACAGCAGACCATTGAATGCGGTAATGCGGTAAACAGGTATGTTGATCTTTGGAAACAAGATGAATAACAAGTATAAGAAAACGGGCGCGGTAAAACAAAAAGTTAGCCCAAAATCCGGAGATGTGAGAAGTAAAGCTGGATTGAAATTTGATAAAACCACATTTGCCTTGATCTGGTACGGTGCCCAGAAAGATAAGATCGCAAAAGGTAGAAAAAACAAATGATGCCATTGGATATTGGCGAATAAAGGTTCAGTGCCACCTTTTACCCCGGCCCAGATCCAGAGTATACCGAGTAAAGTGAACGTCACCAAACCGCCTGTGTGAATTACATCCCCGTACATTTCTGTTGTTCCGAATGACTGGACTAACGTGATGATAATAAAATTCACACCCATGAAAATGTATAGAGGGCGACCTGAGGCTGTCAAATCAACTAAAATCCATCCTACGAAAATGATCGTTGCTATATGGAATAGAGTCCCAAAGGCCTCATATGGTTTTATGGCAACCATAAGTAACTCTATGATCACTTGTTGAGTGTTTTCGGGAGAATATGGCTCTTGTGTTATTGGCGGAAGAAAAGAAATTGCGAGAAACACAAAAAAGATGATCGGGTAAAATAATTTTTTTTGTGAAAGCTCAACTAAACGGATTTTCATTCTGCATCACCTTTTCCTTATATTTTACTGTTTTTCGGATGATTTTCTTAAGGGCAAAGAAAAAATATTGGTTGCTTTTTCTTTTACAGAAGATATGATTATTTCCGCCGACTTCTTTCTTTACTATTAAGGAATGATAAAGTTCAATACATGTCCATGATGGTATTATGTTGACCTACCAGGTCGCAGCTCTCTACATGAGTAGAGAGCGTGACACGAGGTTACAATAACTTCAATTTCCCCAGTGGTAATCAAAATGGAACTGATGAAATATGACTATTTCTATAATATAAAAACAATTCTTTAAATATAAACTGAAGATTTATTAATCTTCAGTTAGGTTAGTTTTAAAAAATAATCAACAATATAATTGTCAGGTTTTTTCAACAATTACAGGTTTCTTAATAAATTTAAATCACTTTTTTTCCGCCTATGATCCGTGGTCCAGCTGGTGAAGTTTTACGGCTGTTTCCAAAGAGATCCTGGTTGCATTCGATATCGCTGTAGTCATCTCCTCAGGTGTTGCGCTCTCATCCGGATACTGATGGCAGCCGGCCGACGCCAAAATGACGCCGCCACGGCATTTCCTTGCTGTTGCTAATGTGAAAACAGTTGAGGCTTCCTGTGAAACAATCAACACGCCAGCATCAATCCACGGTTTTTCAATTTCCATAATATCCAACTTAGATAAGGTCGATCCAGCATAGAACGCATCATGCGACCATTCATAACCCGCGTGCACTTCAATTTCCAACTCCTCAGCGGATGCCAGCATACTTTCAACCATATGAAAATCTGCCAGCGCCGGGAATTCAGGTGGAAAATATTCTCGCGTGGTACCGTCTCCACGCACAGCGCCAGTGATCACCAAAACCGCTGGCCGCGGCAGCCAGGTTTGTATCATTCCACCTGTGCCAATCCGGATCAGGTTTTTTGCGCCAATCTTGACCAGCTCTTCAATCGCAATAGCCGCTGCTGCTCCGCCAATGCCTGTCGAGGTTACACTGACCTTAACGCCCTTGTACATGCCGGTAAAGGTATTATACTGACGACTCGAAACCACCAGTTCTGCTGAATCAAAATGATCTGCGATGATCTTCGCGCGGCTGACATCGCCGGGAAGAAAAACAGTCTCGCCAATATCACTAGGTAATAATTGAATGTGGTGTTGTTTTTCCATGATTTTTCTCTCCAGTTTTTCTCTAACCTAATCAAGACCCTTTTTATGCAGGATCTTAGCCGTTTCGATACCAACGCGCACTAAATCCCTCTTGTGCTTTTCCAGATCCGGATCGTTCTCACGCTCCCCAAAGATCGGATCACTGCTCAGCAAGATCGTTCCCGCCCGGACACCCTGCATGCTCGCGATCACCAACATCGTCGCGCATTCGTTCTCAACGGCCAACACACCCAGGTCAACCCATTTCTGCAATCTGGCTTTATAATCGCCGTGCGCCCAGGGTGATTCGAGGTAAAACGCATCGTGCGTACGGACCAACCCCAGATGATAAGTAAGCCCCAATCTCTCACACGCGTCAATCGATGCGCGCACAATGCGGTAATCCGCGATTGCTGGATAATCAATCGAGATGAATTCCTCCGCACAGCGCTCACCGCGCACCGCGCCGGTGGCAATGATTATATCGCCCGCCTTCATGAAGGGTTGCAGCGCTCCGCATGTGCCAACTCTGATGATATTCTTTGCCCCTATTCGAATTAATTCCTCAACGCCAATTGCTGTGGGTGAAGGGCCAAGACCACAACTTGTGCAGCTGATCAGTACACCGTCCTTTTTACCTGTGTATGTTATATATTCACGCTTTTCCGCCACTTTCCAGGCTTCATCCATTTGCTCCGCAAAAAGTTTGACCCGCCCTGGATCTCCAGGAACTAAAATGGTTGGGGCTGCTTCACCCGGCAGGAGGTTGATGTGATGCTGCCTATGTTGGGCTTGTTTATTCATAGTCTTTCTCCTTCTAAATAAGTGTTATTGAATGAGGTACATTCATTTCGAAAATTTACTTTATCTTTATTGTGAAGCTTCTCTAAAGATATTTTAGCATTGATAAACGTCTATAGCTCTAAAA
>Ga0114922_10002995_pt1 | contig 15806 bp, 9 predicted proteins | sample AartaG_FD_100975 | JGI IMG/M metagenome (GOLD analysis project Ga0114922, IMG submission 100975) | Deep subsurface microbial communities from Aarhus Bay to uncover new lineages of life (NeLLi) - Aarhus_00045 metaG | ecosystem: Environmental > Aquatic > Marine > Oceanic > Sediment | place: Aarhus...
ACGTTTGCATCATTAGCGGCATCGACGGAGGGTGAAGTTCGCAGGAGGTGATAGTCGCCATCGACCCAGAAATCATCATCAGCCTGCGGCGTGCCGTTGGTATCCCAGTAGCCGGGGTCGACGAAGCAAGGGTCTGCGTTGATATTTCCCTGTCCTGAGTATCCGCCTTCGACGTTACTGTAGGTTACGGTGATTGTTGCTGCACTTAATTTGCGTATTTCGCTGCCGCCATCGGCGAGGATACAGTTGGTCATTTGAATTTTGTTGCGAAGCCAATCAGACTCGCAGGCGAGAGCGTTTCCATTTCGTGCCCGATTTCCAGCGAAGGTGCAGTTGGTAATATTCGGGGTGCAGTTCTCGAAGTAGAACATTGCACCGCCATCGTCGGAAGAGTTTGCTGTGAAGGTGCAGTTTATAATTTGGGGTTTACAGTTGACGACGTTTCGAACCGCACCACCCCAGTCATAAGCGGAGTTTGCAATGAATATGCAGTTTTCAATCCTTGGGCTGCTGTTTTCATTGTTTATAGCTCCGCCATCGTTTCCGATAGCGGAGTTGTTGATGAAGGTACAGTTCGTGATGGTGGGGCTGCTGGCGAGGTTGTTAATGGCTCCGCCGTCCCAGCGAGCAGTGTTTTCGGTGAAGATGCAGTTATTGATTGTGGGTCGGCTTTTGTTTGTGCAGAGTACAGCAGCGCCTATGCCGACATACCAGGAGCCGTGTATGTAGCCATTTGTAATAGTAAATCCATCGAGGAGAGAATCTTCCTTTTCGCTACTGTGGAAATAGAAGCCACGGTGAGGTTGGGCTATTGAGCCGTTGCAATCAATGATGCAGTTTTGCGGGCCGTTTTCGCTTCTTACAGTGATAGCGGCACCTTTAAAATCGATATCCCGGTTTCCTTCTCCGGTGTATGTTCCATCTGCGACCCAGACGGTTCCGCCGTCCCAGGAATTGTCAATAGCCTGTTGTATGGTGGGATATTGAGCTGGGACATAGACATCGCCTGGACCGGTGGTAGTAAATGTGAAGCATCGCCCATGATTGTTGTTTAGAGCTTCGTTGCCGGCGGCATCAGCGGCCTCAATAATAAAGAAGTATTCTGTTTCAGGTGCGAAGCCGGTTAACGGTATGGCGTGGACGTCTGCCAGATACGGGTCAGTTCCCTCGATGATAAAGGGCCCGCCACAATCCAGGCCGCAGAGCACACGTGCAGTAGTGGGCTCATCAGTTTCGAAAAGAATAGTTGTTTGCCGAGCAGGGATGCCGGTATGAACATTAAAAATCACGGGCTCTACACAGTCAACGACTGCGGTATCGACGGCAGTTGCGGGGCTACCTGTGCCATCGTCGGCATCTTCATATACAGCAGTAATAATCTGTTCGTTGGTTATCTGAAGGATGCCATCTTCAATGTTCGCCTTGCCGATGGTGGTGGGAATTTCCCCGGTAAAGACGCCAACACTTGAGACTACTTCGGTCATGAGTACAGTTTCCGAATCGCCGCCGCTTGTTGTAAGGGCTATTGTCTGCGTGCCAGTACCCTCAAGGTCGTAATCGACAAGCAAGAGCGATACGACGCTGGAGCAAGTATAGTAATCACGGTCGAAAATAATGCGCCCTTTCGGTGAAACAACTTCATGTATTGCATTTGAAAGATTAAGGCGTCCATCCGAAAGGCAAATTCCATCCGCGATTGGGTCAACAGTATCCATAAGGATGTCGTATACCTCATCACATGTCAGTAATGGATTTGCTGATAGCAGAAATGCGCAGGCACCGGCGACATGGGGGCAGGCCATCGACGTTCCTGATGCGATAGTCGTGTAAGCATCATAGATTTTTCCCATAAGGGTTCCGTTTGCCCTTAATGATAAAACGTCAACTCCCGGCGCTGCTATATCAACCCAGTCGCCGTAATTAGAAAATCTTACTTTATCATCATTTGAATTGGTAGCAGCCACTGCAACCATGTGGTCATGATAGGCTGGATAAGAAGGGAGGTTCGAGTTGTCGTTTCCTGCTGATGCAATCATTATCACGCCCTGGCTATGAGCGTAATTGATAGCATCTTGCATGGCTTGTGAAAAGGTGCCACCGCCCCAACTGTTTGATGTAACATCGGCACCATTTTCGACGGCATAATAAAAAGCCTCTATGGCGTTGGTAATACTGCCAGAGCCATTCCACCCGAGGAATTTAAGGGCCATTATCCGAGCATCCCAGCAAAGGCCTGCTATGTCCAGGGCATTATCTGCGTCTGCTGCGATTATCCCAGAACAATGCGTGCCGTGACCGTGGTCGTCTATAGGGTTGGGGTCGTTGTTAATAAAGTCATACCCATAAATGTCGTCTATGTACCCATTTTCATCATCATCAACGCCGCCTACGCCATTTAATTCTGCCTCATTGACCCAGATGTTACTGTGCAGGTCCCTATGGTTGTAATCGACACCAGTATCTATAACAGCGACTATTATCGTCGAACTTCCGGTACTTATATTCCATGCCTCGGGAGCATCTATATCGCTGTCGGGGGTGCCAGGGGGCAGGTTATAGCGGCCACTGGCCGGGTAAAGCTGGCCGGTGTTGTTCAAAGGCCACTGGAGGGGATAATGAGGGTCGTTAGGGATTTTACATATAGAAACAATGTAATTCAACTCTGCGTATTCGACATCCGGACTGTTGTTATAGGCAGCCACCACCTCCTGAAGCATCTGGTTTTCATCAAGCTCGAGTTTAAGTTTGTATATCCTGTCAAGTTCAGGAACCTTTGCATCTTTCCGTGCTCGCTTAAATCTGCTGAGGATATGATTTTCTTTTTGTGTCAGAAGGGTTTTTTCCTTTGCCTGAAGTGCTTTTAGCTGTTGTCGTTTGTGCCGAAAGTTTTTAAAGAGGGGCTTAATCTCTCGAACTGCGTATCTTGTATTTAACTGGTCCAAATCCTGCGACAAGGTTAACTGGGTAGCTGGGGCCTTGGACCGCAGTTGCTCCTCAACGCTATCGGCAACGGTCTCACGAAATTTTATGATTATCTCGTTGGGAACGTACTTCTGGGGAATCGGGCCGGTTGCTGCTACAGCCGGCGATAATACCAATCCAGCCAACAGGACAACGAAATTTACAAAGACTGTTCTTTTTATTACCCTGCTCCTTTTTGGTTTTTAACCACGGATACCCACCTGTACATACACGAGCTTCACAGATTACGCAGAAAACAGATAACCAAATGTTACCTTCCATATCGGAGAAAAACAACGATTTTTCTGCTTTTTTGCAAGCGTATGATAAGCGGAAATTGAGTTTAAGGCATTATTCCATCACTAAGTGCTGTTAAGGCGGAGACTTGTTGCGGTTTTTTTTGAAAATTTTGGGAATTTTTTGGATTTTTTTATAAAAAATGAGATTGCTTTGTTCGTTGGCCAGATTCTTCGACTCCGCTTCGCTGCGCTCAGGATGACAATGTGAGCGAAGGCTTTGCCTCGGTCGGGATGACAAAAAATGGCGGATGCCGGAAAAAAGAAAATCCAGGTATAATCGTGTTTCATGGATAATGAATCGTTGCTGGGGAAAAAGGTTTGTGATGGTGCACAGAAAAGGTAAAATTTAAGGGTTGACAGGCCTGTGTGCTGTGAGAAAATCAGGTGCCGGTTATGAGAAGGCGATGGTAAATGAATAAAGAGGTTTTATTAGATTTTCGGGAGGCGTAAAAAATGAGAAATGTGACAATATATTGTTTAGTGTGCCTATTAATACTCTCTATGGCGGGGTGCGGTAAAAAGGCAGATGAGAACAAGCCAATCGGCGAGGTGAAGGCAGAAGCTGATAAGATGAGCATCGATGAGCTTCAGGATATGGCGCTTAAGTACAAGGAGGCGATTTTAGCGAAGCAGTCAGAGATAGACAAGGTAATGGCTCAGTTTAAGAAGATTCCGATTACCAAGGCTCTAAGCGAAGAGGCGAAGGGATTGAAGGGCGAGATTGATAATCTGATGAAGTCCACGAATGCACTAAAAGAGCGATTCGAGATTTACTACAACAAGGTCAAAGAAAAAGGCGGAGATTTGTCGGGCCTGAAGATATAGCTGAGCGAGCAGGTAGTAGCTCATATCTCGATTTAACAGCCACAGAGGGCATAAAGTAGTGGAGGGATAAGGGATTTGGGGGGGAGTAAGCCTCTCCAGCCCTGGAGGAGCGAGGATAGGGTTCGGCTGGAGAGGCCCACAAGCAACGATTCCCTATATAAAGTGCACGAAAAGAAGAATTTGTTACGGTTTTTTTTGGAATTTTTTAAATTTTTCGAAAAAAGAACAAAACGGTAACATTTGGGGGTTAATTAGGCTTTTACACAAAATTGTCATTAACCAATTCCCACTGGCAACGTCCTTCCAGCAGGCGCTTTTGATTAGCCAATTAGCAATTCAGCTACAATGAGATTATCGGCCCTAAGTCGGCCGCAGCGTCATGGCCAATTCATCGATATACTTACTGGCTTGCGGGATAACGAACAAACGGCTTTTTTGTTAGAAAAAAGGCAAAAAGAAATTATCTTTGCCAGTTAGCAGGTCGATAAAAAATCGTGCTGTTTTAAGGCCTCAATTTGGCGGCTTAATAACCAAATAGCTGGGGGAAAGGCGTTAACGAACAATTATTCGGACTAGGAGAAACGAAAATGGCAAAGAAACCAAGTAAAACAGAAAAAAATGAACAAGACCTCGGTAATTTGCAGTTGCCCACCCTGGATTTGGAGCAATACGAGCCCAATATCGAGGAAGAAACCGGTGTTCAAGACAAGATACAGGGCTCTACCCGCTATGCCTGGATTGGTGCCGGTCAGTGCGGAGGAAGATTGGTCAAGTCTTTCCATGACTTAGGTTATAAGAAAGTACTGGCGATCAATACGACCCACCATGATTTGGACCCGCTGGATATCCCCGACAATCAAAAGTTCTTAATGGACATAGGAGAAAAAGGCGCTGGTAAGGATATCGAAAGAGGCGAAAAGGCGGTCCAGCAAAGTCAACAGCAAATTTTACACCTCGCCAGGCAGATATTCGGCACTCAGGTTGACCACATTATGGTTTGCTTCGGCGCCGGTGGCGGCACTGGCAGTGGAAGTGTTTTTGGATTGATTGAGGTTGCTAAAAGATACGCCCGATACATTCGGCTGGAAAACCCAAACAAGCGGGTCGGCGTAGTCATGACTTTACCAACTGTTGGTGAAGCCAGCTCTCCCCTGGTAGCCGAAAATGCCCATAAGGTCGCTTCCAAGCTGAGCAAAATGGCAACGGCGGGCGAAATTTCACCACTCATCATCGTGGACAACGACAAAATCAACAAGATGTATCCTGGCATGACAGTAAAGTCATTCTGGCCGAGCATAAACAGTACTGTCGCAACACTCTTTGACATCTTCAATCGGCTCAGTGCCCTCAGCAGCCGCTACACTTCCTTCGACCCTGTAGACTATCACAGCATTATGCAGGCTGGCGGATGTGCAATTATGGGCCTGACCAAAGTCAACAAATTTGACGACAAATTTGCAATTTCAGAGGCAGCCAAAAAGAACCTTGAAAAGACACTGCTAGCCGGCGGTTTCGATTTGTCCACAGCGAAACTATCCGGTTGCATAGTCGTGGGCGGCAAAAAGTTAATGAACGATGTAAAAGGTCTCCAGGACAACATTGATTATGCATTCGATGTTCTCTCAGAGGTAACCGGCCAAGCCACGATACATCGTGGAATATACGAAGACAACAGGGGTTCCCTGAGGGTCTACACGATTATCGGCGGCCTGGAAAGCCCCACTGCCCGGCTGGAAGAGCTCCAAAGTCGCTTAGCTGTTAGTGCATCAGTTGAATAAGCCATAGTGTTTGCAAATTGAATGAATGACGTTTTAACTTTCACCGGCTACGCTGCTGTTGGCATGCTTCCATAGGTCGCTTGCAGCGTGGCCGGTGAAATTCGTTTAATAGGGAAAATAACCGCATCTGGAGGAAGGCAAATGGCAGCAGAATCGGATACTAACGAAGAAAAACCTCAAAACCTTCCCATAATCCCCGCCATAACAGAAGTCACCGAACCCATCTATGACCTTCAGAAAAAAGATGACGATGTCCATGCACCCGAAAACTCAAGCGAGCAGGGCCCAGGCAACAATTGCTCTTTTACTGAGCAAGCCTTTGTTGATAAGGCAGATGAATTTGAAATCGCTGATTCTCTACTGCCGGCTTTAGATTTCGAACAATCTGAAACTCATATCGAGAAGGAAACCGGCGTGCAGGACCACATCAAGGGCTCCACCCGATTTGCCTGGATTGGCGTAGGCCACTGCGGAACAAGATTGGCCAAATCTTTTTACGAACTCGGCTACAGGAAAGTGCTCGCTGTTGATACATCGCCGGAGGATTTGGCCTCGCTCGATATCCCCGACAATCAAAAGTCCTTAATGTTCATAAGAAAAGACGACCTCGTCGATGGTCTGGAAATATCTGAACAAGCCGTCCAGCCGCACAAACAGGACATCTTAAATCTGGCCAGAGAAATTTTCGGTGCTCACGTCGACCATATTATGATTACCTTCGGCGCAGGTGGCGACACTGCGGGTGCAAGCGTTCCCGGCTTAATTGATGTCGCCAAAAGATACGCCAGATACATTGGTTTGGAAAATCCGGCTAAAAGGGTTGGCGCGATTATGACTTTACCCGCCGTAGGCAAAGTTACACCCAAAGTAGTTGAAAATTCCCAGAAAATAGCCTCCCGCCTGACTCAAATGGCCTCCGCCGGAAAAATCTCGCCTCTTGTCATTATAGATAACGACAAAATCAAAAGAATGCATCCCGGAATGACCTCAAGGTCATTCCACCCTACTATAAACGCAAACGTCGCAAAACACTTTGACCTTTTCAACCGCCTAAGTGCATTAAGCAGCCCCTATACTTCCTTCGACCCCTTGGATTATCAAAGCATTCTCCAGGCTGGCGGTTGTGCAATAATGGCTCTGGCTACTGTCAAAAAACTCGATGACCCATTCGCCATATCCGAGGCAGTCCAAAACAGCCTGAACAGAACGTTGTGCGCCGGCGGTTTTGACCTGGCCACTGCCAAAGAGGCCGGATGCATCATCGTCGGTGGAAAAGATTTAATGACAAATGTAAAAGGCCTCCAGGACAACATCAATTACGCATTTGATGTCTTCTCCGAAATTGCCACCAAGGCCACAATACATCGTGGAATATATGAAGATAACAGCGACTCTCTGAGGGTCTGCACACTCGTAGGAGGCCTCAATTCGCCCGACTCCCGACTTCAAAGCCGCTCCACAGACCTTTACTTTCGAATGAGCAGGGTCAAGCTAAAAGGCCCGCCCCTGCACCAGAGAAAGCAGGACATTCTACCTTTGGCTGAGTACTTCCTCGCAAAACTCGCCCAAACCTACCGCGAACCACAAAAGTTCCTAACGGCGGATGTTGAAGAGCTGCTTGTAAATTACGGGTGGCCGGGCGATGTTGGTGAACTCGAAAACGCTATGCAGCGTGCCTATAGCCTCACCCCGGGTGATCAAATTAATCCTGATGCACTGCCTTTTCAAATCATATTCTCAGAGCCGGCAGCTCCTTCAATAGAGACTCTGCATATTCTCGACCAAGCAAGACGGGATATTATCACTCGAGTACTTGAATTTACCAAAGGCCGCCTGCGAGATGCCGCTGGAATCCTCGGCATTGAACATAATAGACTAAGCCGGTTAATCAAGAAGTTAAACGTCTCTCTAAGGAACAAAAAAACTGTCACCGAAGAGTGAACCTACCGCCGACTGTCAAGTAACTCTTTCCAAAATAAAAAGAGATAAAGCCTCCTCAGCGAAGGATTTATCTCCAGATTTTAATAGCGAGGGTGTTATTGGGAAATTTGTCGGTTTGCGTTTTTGAGCCAATTTTTGTTTATAGTGACGCCCCATCCCGGGCCTTGTGGGAAATTGACGAGGCCGTTTTCTACTTTTAGTTCGGGGGAGTAAATGGCCTTTTGCCAAGGCCAAGGCTCGATAGCGAACTCGATGTATGGGCCGGCGTTTGGAATAACGGCGAGCATGTGGAGGGTGAAGATGGTAACCATTGCGAGGTTGGCAGAATGGGGGACGCAGGTGAGGTTTGCATCTGCGGCCATTGCGGCTACCCTTAAGGCGCGTGTGAGTCCGCCGACATAACAGATGTCGGGCTGGACGATATCGACGGCAGGCATCTTTATCATTCTTCTCCACTGGGCGAGGTCGTTGTCCTGCTCTCCGCCTGCGACGGGGACGTTGAGAGCGGCGGTTACCTGTGCGGTCCATTCGAGCTCCCAATAGGGACAAGGTTCTTCGAGGTGACAGACGTTATTGTCTTCGAGGATTTTGCCGACTTCGATGGCTTTTTTAGGTGTGTAGCAACTGTTTGCGTCGACGAGGAGAGAGAGAGCGTTGCCGATTGCCTTTCGGACTGTGGGGACAATGGCTTCTGTTCTGCCGGGCCACTGGTCCTGGTCGTGGCCGCATACTTTTCCGATGCGGATTTTGAAGGCGCGGTAGCCCTGGGTATCTCTTAGTTTGACGAGTCGCTCGGCTTCTGCTTTTGGTGTGATGTCTCTTGACATACTTGAGCCGTAGGCTGGTATCGGACGGGGCTTGCCGCCGAGGAGCTCACAGACACTAATATTTTGTCGTTTTGCGAGTAGGTCCCAGATAGCGGTATCGAGGCCGGTGAGGGCCCGGCAGACATAAGACCAGGGGTATTTGTAATTTTTCTCGATGCAAAGGTCGACGAGGTCGTCGATATTGGCGGGGTCTGCGCCGAGTGCGAGGGGTGCGATTTTTCGGTGCAGCACGGTTGCGGAGATGTCGGCATCGTAGGTTGAGATTTGGCCATAGCCGGTGGCACCATCGTCTGTGGTAATGCGGACGATGCTAACGTAGCCCTGGGTGAAAGATTCGATGGTTTTGATTTTCAGGCCTGTGGCGGGGAGTGTTATCTTTTGGCCGCTTTTTAGTGTGTTTGGGGGGGCGGCGAAGGCCTTGGGTAATTTTGTTAGCTGACTTGAAGCCGCTAAAGCGGCAGCGGCTTTTAGAAAATTGCGTCGATTAGTTTTCATATTTGGACTCCTGTAATAACTGGCGATATTTTGGGGTGAAGCAGAGAAAAAGTCAACAGATGTATTACCATTTAAGGTGGCAGTTGTAATGGCGGTAGAACAGGCCGATGGAGCGCATTGCGACTATAGCAAGGAGCTGGACGGCGAGATTGACAGCTAACTTGGTTACTGTTGACGAAAAAGTTTCTGCTGCCAATATAGAAAGACAAGGTCATATCTTTGGACAAGCAGGGATATAAGAGAAAGTCAGACTTTTTTCATAGCATCTGCGAAGGAGGTTAGATTATTGGCCCATTTTTTCGCTTCGAGCAGGTCGACCTTATCCTCATTTACGAGCCTGGCGAGATGGCTTTCCAAAGTTATCATTTTTTCATCGGGTTTATCCTTGGTTTTTGTCTGGAGTTGTGAATAGAGCTGCTCGATTTTTCCAATTCGTATGAGGTTTGCACAGGCGTATTTTGTATTGTTTAGAATTTCCATTGCGACGAGTCGGCCTTTGCCATCCTTTCTTGGTATGAGCTTCTGGCTTACGATGTAAGCGAGCCCGAGGGAGAGCTGATTGCGGACTTCGTTCTGCCTTCCGGCCGGGAAATAATCGAGGATGCGCGTTATGGTGCCGGTGGTGTCCCTTGTGTGGAGCGTAGAGAAGACGAGGTGTCCTGTTTCTGCGGCCATAAGGGTCATAGAAATGGTTTCCGGGTCGCGCATTTCACCGACAAAAATCACATCGGGGTCTTCGCGAAGGACTGTCCTTAGGCCATCGACAAAGGATTTGACGTCCCTGCCGACTTCCCGCTGCGAGATAATAGAATACCTTTGCTGAAAGATGTACTCGATTGGGTCTTCTATAGTTATAACCCGGCGTGCGGATTTTTCAGCGATTCGGTCGATAAAGGAGGCGATTGTTGTGGATTTTCCTGCGCCGGTGATGCCGGTTACGAGTACAAGGCCCTGCTTTCGATAGACGATGTCTTCCCAGGCGGTGTTGGGAAAGCCGATTGTCTCTACTTTTGGGATATCGAGGGAGAGCGCCCGGATAGCGGCGGCGACGCCATCATTTTCCTGAAAGACATTTATTCGAAACTGCAGTGAGCCGTATCTGTAAGAGCAGTCTACGCTGTAATCACTGAGGCAGCGCTGGAGGTTTTCATCGCTTAGGAGAGGGTAGATAAGCTTCTTTGCAATTTCGGTGGTTACGGTCAGGCCTTTTAGTTTTACGAGGTCGCCGTCAATTCGATAGGTAGGAGGCGCGCCAACTTTGATGTGCAAATCGGAGACCCGCATTACGCCCTTCTCCTGGAAGTATGTCAACATATCGAGGATGCTTAACTTTCCAAGATTTTCGGTGGCGTAGACTTTTTCGGAAGGAGAAAACCCTTCAGCCATATACTTTGCCTCCACACGATACAGCTTTTCGGCATCTTTAGACTAATAAGCAGTATAGCAGCAAAATAATAAGAAAGCAAAGCACAAAATTATCAGATGCTGCTTTAGGCGAATTTGCGGTAGTTTGCGTCAACAATTATATGTTTGGGGATATAATCTGGGGGGTGTTTTGTAATGCTTGACAGTAATAGTTAGAAGTGTTAGATTTGCGTCCTTGCTAAATTTAAGTGGTTTAGGTGTTTGTCGAGAAGTATTTTTAAGGAGGTCATCGTGGACTACGGGAGATTTATCGAAGAACAAGTCGCTTGCATCAAAGAAACAGTGGGCGATGGGAAAGCAATTAACGCTCTCAGCGGAGGTGTGGACAGCTCGGCGGTGACAGTACTCGGACATCGCGCGCTGGGCGACAGACTTAAAACGGTCTTTATCGATAATGCGCTGATGCGGAAAGGAGAGCCGGAGCGAGTTGTTAAGATTTTCGCCGGTATGGGCATCAAGGTCGACATAGTGGATTCGCGGGAGGAGTTTCTATCAGCGCTGGCTGGTCTGACAGACCCTGAGGAGAAACGACAGGCCGTTACGGATAGCTTTTATTCTAACGTTTTCAGCAGACTTGTTAAAGAATCGGGGGCGAAGTTTTTGCTGCACGGCACGATACTAACAGATATCGAAGAGACGGTGGCAGGAATCAAACGTCAGCACAATATTTTAACACAACTGGGCATAGACACAGAGGAGGCTTATGGTTATTCGGTGTTAGAGCCGCTTAAGACGCTTCGGAAAGATGGTGTTCGAGAAGTGGCAAAGCTATTGGGGCTGCCGGAGGAGACATACAACAGAATACCATTTCCAGGCCCAGCGCTGGCGACACGAGTTGTGGGTGAAATAACGGAAGAGCGGCTGGAGACGGTGCGGGAGGCGACGGTTATCGTAGAGAAGGAACTTGGCGACAGCGGAGCGTTCCAGTATATGGCGGTTTTGCTAAACGACAGAGCAACAGGGATACGAGATAATAAACGAGAGTTCGGAGAGATAATTGTGCTGCGTTGTATCGAGAGCGTCGATGCGCGGACGGCGACAGCAACAGAATTGCCGTGGGACAAACTTAACCGGATTTGTGAACGAATCATACAGATAAAAGGGGTCAATCGCTGTTTGTACGACCTTACACCAAAGCCGCCGGCAACGGTTGAATATATTTGAATATGTACCTCTAAAAGCATCGGTTGAAAGTGTTTATATTGTATGAATAAAGGACAATTTATTGTTGGGCTTGACTATGGAAAATAAGATAAAAGTTGTGGTAATAGGTTGTGGGAATATGGGCTCATCGCACGGTCGAGCTTACAAGAAGCTGGATGGTTTTGAATTAGCTGGTTTGGTGGACTGCGATGCGGAGAGACTAAATAAACTGGGCGAAGAATTGGGCGTATCGGAGCGGTTTGATAATTTAGAAGCTGCGATAAAAGCAAAAGGGCCAGATGCGGTTTCAATCTGCACGTATCCTGATACGCATGCTGAGTTTGCCATGAAAGGTCTTAAGGCAGGTCTGCACGTATTTGTGGAAAAACCGATTGCAGAAACAACTAAGCAGGCGAGGGAGGTAGTTGAGTTAGCCGAGGCAAAAGAGAAGAAGGTGGTGGTAGGCTATATTCTTCGCCACCATCCGGCGTGGACGGAATTTATTGAAATAGCACAGACGCTTGGCAAGCCATTGGTTATGCGGATGAACCTGAATCAGCAAAGCAAAGGGGCGGAATGGGCGTGTCACAAACAGCTGCTGAATTCGATGTCGCCTATTGTCGACTGCGGGGTGCATTATGTGGACGTGATGTGCCAGATGACGCGCAGCAGACCGATTCGAGTTCAGGCAATTGGTGCTCGATTGAGCGATGAAATCAGGGATGACATGTACAACTATGGTCAGTTGCAGGTTGTTTTTGAGGATGGCTCAGTTGGGTGGTATGAAGCTGGCTGGGGCCCGATGATGAGCGAGGTAGCATTTTTTGTAAAAGATGTAGTGGGACCGAAAGGCTGCGTGAGCATAGTTGAACCGGAGGGAGCCAAAAAGGCGGGTTCAGCGGATATCTCAGCACACACCAAAACCAACTGTCTGCGCAAACATATATCAGAGCTGGACAGTAACGGCAACTTTGCCAAGCAAGATGTCCTGATTGATACGAGCGATGAGCCGGACCATCAAGAGTTATGCAACCGTGAACAGGCATATTTTCTTAAGTCGATACAGGAGGATATTGACTTGAGTGAACATATGGAAGATGCGATTAACAGCTTGCGGATTGTGTTAGCGGCAGATAAGTCGGTGCGTACGGGGCAGGTAGTGAATCTGTGAAAATTAAGCGTGTTTAAGTAAAGATGATGGTGTTCGGATAATACATATTAAAGAGGGACAGGATGAATTGGCAATTGTACATTAGTTTGAGCATAATGATGTTTCTGGAGTTTGCGATTTGGGGGGCGTGGTCGCCGGTGCTGGCGGCCCGTCTTTTGGGGCCACTGAAGATGAGCGGCAAACAGACAGGGTGGATATATGGCACAATTCCTCTTGCCTGCATCATCTCGCCGCTGATTGCCGGGCAGCTCTGTGACCGCTGGATTGCAACAGAGTGGCTACTGGCGGGGGCACATCTTATTGGTGGTGTGCTGCTGTTCTTCGCTGCAAGGAAGAAGACATTCGGTAGTCTATTCGGGGTGATGTGCCTGTATTCGCTATGTTACGTAGCCACCCTGCCGCTGGTGAACTCGCTGATGTTTTCCCAGCTGGGGAAAGTCTGTGTTGACAATGCGGCTGTGAACGCTGAGTCTGCGAAGATTTTTATCTGGGCTCCTATTGCGTGGGTGCTTTCGGGCCTGTTATTGACAGGGTGGCGTCGAGCAAAGGGAAGTGGAGATGGCAGCGACTGTCTGATTCTTGCTGGAATTCTATCCTTGGTCATGGGTGTTTTCTGCCTCACGCTGCCGCATACCCCCCCTGCCGGAACAGTTGGCGATGCGCTACCCTTTGTGCAGGCATTTTCGATGCTGAGGGATAGTAATTTTCTGCTGTTTTTGATACTCTCGTTTGTGGTTGCCGGGCAACTACAGTTTTACTTTTTGGGCACTGCCCAGTACCTTGGTGACATAGGTGTGCAAAGTAAGAATGTGCCGGCGGCAATGACGATTGCCCAAGCTGCACAGGCGCTGGTTACGTTTTTTGCACTTGGCTACTTTGTGAATAAGCTGGGATTCCGCTGGACATTGGCGGTTGGCACATCAAGCTGGTTGTTGATGTATTTAGTATACGCTCTGGAGCGGCCCCTGTGGCTTGTCATATCCTCGCAGGCACTTCATGGTATAGCGTATGTCCTTTTCATTATTGCCGGTCAGATATACGTGAATTCGGTGGCGCCGGCTGATATTCGCGGCTCGGCCCAGGCCCTGCTTTTTGTTGTTACCATCGGACTTGGCCTTTTTGCGGGCACACAGTTCACCGGTGTGATTATGGACCACTTTAAGAAGGAGGGAAAGTTCGAATGGCGACGTATTTTCATAGTTCCCTGCGTTCTAACGGTAGCCTGTGCCATCGCTTTTGTACTATTGTTTAAGGGATAAGACTTGAGAAGAAGGGAAAATATAATTAGGAATCCGATGTTTTATTTAAAATTGGTGATTAGCAGCTTTGTGTTGGCATTAGTTTTTTGCGGTTGTATGGAGGAGATGACATTGAATCGAGGACCCAAAGGGTTCGAGTCGCTGTTCAATGGTAAGGACCTAACAGGCTGGAAAAGGCACGATGGACTTCCGGGAGAGGTTGGGGGCAAGTGGATAGTTGAGGATGGTGCGATAGTTGGAATGCAGGAGCCGCCGGGCTATGGTGGTTTTCTTACCACGCTGCGGAAGTTTCGAGATTTTGAGTTAAGGATAGAAGCGAAAATAGACTGGCCGTTTGACAGCGGAGTTTTCTTGCGTGTCGGGCCGGATGGGAAAAGCCATCAGGTTACGCTGGACAACCGCCCTTACGGTGAGATTGGTAGAATTTATTGTCCATGGACGCATGGTTTAGTTCATCACTGCCCAGAAGGGATAAAATACTTCAAACAGGATGACTGGAATAGTATCAGGATAATATGTGAGAGAGAGCCGGCGCGGATTCGGGTGTGGGTAAACGGGACTTTGGTTACAGACTTTCAACACAAAGCAGAGACGACATCGGGAATCCCTAAAGAGGGAACGGTGTGTCTGCAGGTTCATCCCGGCGGAGAAGGCTATGAAAAGAGCAAGGCCCGGTTTCGTAACATATTTATCCGAGAAATACAATAAAAAGATGTGAAACAGAATGGATTGCATCGTTTAGGATAACGATCGCAGAGAATGGAAGGAGTTAGTAATGAAAAATAAAACAAACGGAAAAAGACGTGAGATTTCACGGAGAGATTTTATCAAGGCAACGACGGCGGTATCATTGGCGGCTCTGGGGGCAGGAGCCAGCAAGGCTTTTGCCGCAGGCTCCGACAAAATTCGTGTGGGATTGATTGGATGCGGCGACCGCGGCAGGTACGACACAACAAACTGTTTAAACTCTTCAGAGAATGTGGAACTTGTGGCAATGGGAGACCCTTTTGAGGACCATATCGACAAATGCCTCGCAGATTTGAGCAGGACTGTGGACGATAAGGTATCGGTGAGCAAGGACATGAGCTTTGTGGGTATGGACGCATACAAGAAGGTTCTGGCATGTGATGTGGACATGGTAATACTGACGACACCGCCCCACTTTCGGCCGGAGCATCTAAGGGCTGCTATTGAAGCAGGTAAGCATGTTTTTATGGAAAAGCCGGTTGCGGTGGACCCTGTTGGAGTCCGGTCGGTTATAACCACTTCAGAATTAGCAGAGCAGACACATCTAACAATAGTGGTGGGCACGCAGATGCGACGTATTGCACATCTTGTGGAGGCGATGGAGAGGATTCATAACGGCGATATTGGTGATATTTTATCCGGCTGGTGCGTAAGAACCGGTGACGGAATGCTATACTGGGGTCCGAAGGGACGGTGGCCGGGCTGGTCGGATATGGAGTGGCAGCTGCGGCGGTGGCTGTTCTTTAACTGGCTTAGCGGCGACCTTATTGTCGAACAGCATATTCACAATCTTGACATCATTAACTGGGCGATTGGTTCACATCCGGTGAAATGCATGGGTATGGGTGGCCGGGAGGTGCGGACTGGCCCGGAGTACGGAAATGTTTATGACCATTTCTCGGTGGAATACGAGTATCCAAACGGTGTACGTGTTA
>Ga0114922_10002996_pt1 | contig 15806 bp, 4 predicted proteins | sample AartaG_FD_100975 | JGI IMG/M metagenome (GOLD analysis project Ga0114922, IMG submission 100975) | Deep subsurface microbial communities from Aarhus Bay to uncover new lineages of life (NeLLi) - Aarhus_00045 metaG | ecosystem: Environmental > Aquatic > Marine > Oceanic > Sediment | place: Aarhus...
CGGGGCCAGATAGGGTGAATAGCGGATCAGGATCGGGCATGGTTCCCGGCTGTGATTTCTCCTCAGTATTGACCAATAAACGCCCATCATAGGCCGGAACGATGAATTCTGTATCTATCTTTCCACTGCTAACATCAAGCCGTAGGTTGCCAAAGTGAGCTTTGGCATCCAGGACGGTGGGGTTTACTATCACTGTCCCGCCGTCGAATTCCCTGCGCCAGGTTCCATCAGCCCGAGCTTCAGCTTTGCCTCTGGGATAGCCTAGAGGGGCGTCGTATTCTGGATACCACCACCGTTGTCCGCGCCAGCGTGTGTGCAGATCATAGGCAAAGTAGCCATCGCCCATCAGCGTGGTGGTCAGACCGAAACGCATTCGGTTCAGGAGATTTTGCCCCCGCTCCAGCAGCGCTTCCCGCTCTTCGTGCGTCATGGTCTTCCAGGGATTGAACGGCGGCTCGATCCCGGAACTGCTGACTATAGTGGTCACGTTGGGACGATAGGGTGTCTCAGTCCAGTGCAAATAAGGCTTCAGAACATCCTCCCAGCTCATTTTTCCATCAAGGACGTAATCCAGATTGTCCTCGAAAAGGACACCGTTTGTTTCCGAGAAGCTCCATTCACCGCCCTGGTTTGTCATGAATGGTACATCCGGGCCTATTGCCTCGCGCACCTGCCGGGCAATCTGGGTCTTGGCCTCAATCGACTTTTTGTTTAGCCAATCCCGATCATCCGGCTGACCGTCCTCGCTCGCGTCTACTTCATAAGGCTCCCGACTGGCGATGTTGCATGCCCACCAGTCGAATGTACCTGCCATACAGTCGATGAAGACCCCATTCAGCCCTCGCTCTTTTATGGACCGCACACATTGCTCCACGACCCATTCGCGTGCCTCTGGCTTCAGCAGGTTGATCATCCGGGTGCCAGGCCATCCGTCGATGTACCTGCCATCTGGCTGCTTAAGCCAGCCCGATTCCGGGAACGTGGCGTCTTCCGGGGAAGCATACGGCGCTGATACTGAGAAATCGAGAATGATAATGTCCGGGTTTTTCTTCCGCACCTCTGCCATGCGCTCATGCAGTTTTTTGACCTGTTCCGGGTCGTTCCAATTGCACCACAGGCCTCCGATCAGCAGATCGGTTCGCGCTATCTCATCAATATCTTTAGCAGTATTTCCGGGAGTAAGCCCGGAGCCATAGCAGTTCGCTATGCGCGGGAACGGCGGTCCGGAATTCTTTGCAGAATCGGAGTTAAGCGTCAGTTCTGCGCGCAGAATTGTTCCTAATCCACCGCGTTTGATGTCAATTGGCTGAAGCGGAGCATCCAACTCGACCGACTGCCAGCCCTTTGCACTGCGGACAGTGAACTGATACAGCCCTGGCTCTCTGAGGGCGAACCATGCGGTGCCGTCTTTGTCGGTACGCATTCCCATTGGTGTCCCTGGCGCTCCTTTGATTGGCACAGCATAAACATAGGCATCAGGCAGCGGCTTGTCATTTGCCGACACAGTGACAATGACCTCAGGCCGGCGGGATTTGGCCACAGGTACTTGATGCCCAATGTATTCGGAAGCCGATTCTCGCATGGCTTTCGCCGTTGCCAGTGGCTCAAAGGCTGGCTTCTCTGGATCGAAGAAGTTCGCGAATTCAAGAGGCCATCCACCCATGCCACCAGTCTGGCTGGTGGTGGGATGCTGACTTTCTCCAGAGCGACCTGGCCAATTGATCCCCCCATCTGACAGCTCATTGTAAGGTCTGAATCCCTGTTGGCTATACAGGATGAATCCAGCGAGTTTGGTGCCAGCCAGAAAGAGAATGGCATCCCTGGTGGCGCGTGCCAGCTTTTCCTGTGGAACGTTTTCCCATCTGTCCGTTTCGGGGTTTCGGCTATTGTACCAAATCTCCTTGTTGATCACAGGTACAGTCTTGCCCTCATACTTACTGAAGTAACCGATGCCATTAGTATAACCTTCGCGAATATCTCTGATTGGATCGGGTTCAAACATATCGAACTTGGATGCATAAGCTGCCAGATGCATTGGTGGTCTAGCCACATCCCCACCACCATGAAGCAGTCGCGTTGGATCCATATTTCGATATACCTCTGCCAGGCGCGCGACCTGGTTGTTGTTGAGCAGGCAACCCATCATAAGTATCACCGTACTGGGATGGTTCGCAATAGCCTTTGCCCACAGCGGATACTGGCGTGTCAGTTCTGTCTCAACGTCTGCAAAAGGCTCTGAACTCATATTGCTGGTCGTACCTAACGGGCCGCCGCAAAAATCGGCATCCCATACGAGCATACCCAATTCGTCTGCTACTTCATAAAAGGCAGGTTCTCTCTGTTCGGCGTGGTTATGAACAGCGTTGCATCCTGCCCACTGTATTGCGGCCATCCTCCAGGTCCAGACGCTCCGCCCAGACCCTTCGGGCATCCAATAGCCCAGGAGCCGCAACGGCTTGCCGTTGAAGATGATCTTATCTTCCTCCGTCCAGATCTCCCGGAAGCCAAATCGTGTTACCAGACGGTCAAGCACGCCATCTTTGTCGCGCAACTGGGTTTCCAGATGATATAGCACCGGTTCGCCATACGGAGGATAGCCCCATAGCTCCGGGGCATCCCAGGGTGCTGAAACGGTTAGAGTGTGTGATTTACCTGGCTCCAATGTGACGCTCTGTTCAGGCAGATCCATTACCTTGTCGTCTACTAGAAAGATACCATTGGAGAGGATCAGATCTCGATCATCCCTGGAGGAATTGGTAATGGTAAACCGAACGGAAAGGGATTTCTCCCGAACCGATGGCATTACCAGTATATCCGACACATGAACCAGTGGGCAACTGACCAGGAACACATCTTCCGAGATAGTTGCCGTTTCTCTATATCTCTCAAAAGTGGAGAGACGCTTCAGAATCTCCAGATCCTCGACCACTTTGCCTGGCATGGAGTATGCGCCGCTGCACTCATGAACCCAGACCTCAAGACGATTTTTCTCGCCAACCTTAGCCGCTTGTGTGATATCCACCTGGAACGGAGCACGAGCGCCATAGTTTTCTCCGCAAAGTTGGGCATTCAGGAAGACTCTGGCGTAGTGGCGAACCCGGACGAACTCAAGCAATATCCGTCTGCCATCTCCACCGAACTCCTCAGGAATAGCCAAATCCAATCGAAACCATGCCGAACCTTTCAATGCATTTGCATGGAACTCCGGTACGCGAAGGGTTTCCCAGCCATTTTCAGGAGCAGTTGTTCCATCCTTGCCAACACAACGCAGCCAGTCTCCATTCAGACATATTTTGAGCCTGCGAGAGCTTTCCACTTCATTGCTCAACACGTCTGTAGCGCCGCCTATTGCAGCAAACAGAATCAAACATCCAACAGCTTTCAACATCATATTCCTCCAGTAGGCTGAACACTGCCCGCCCTACTATCTTCTCGCATTTGCTTCCATTGAGAAGTAACTTGACTTTGTCACATTCACCTGTAGCCCAAGATTCTATCTTGGTTTGAGGGAAAGGCATTCTCCCCAACTAACCTACAAAAATACTCTCTGTTCGGCCTCTATCTTACCAAAAATTCAGGTTATTGTCTATTGTGTTTCCAGATTGATTCTGTTGAAGCAAATACACTGCCGATTTTTCCGCTTCACTTCCTGATATTTCTGTGCTATACTAAGAAATCGGTGAGAGAAAATATCTCGACAATGCTAAATTGGGAGTTGGGTTAAGGTATTCAGCAATACACTCGTGATATGATAGACTAACCAAGTTTGTAGTGAGTAACGCGATTTTGCTGATCTAACCCAACCTACAAGGAAATTCAGCATTGTCAAGCTAAGAAATCAGTGAGAGAAAATATCTCGACAATGCTAAATTGGGAGTTGGGTTAAGGTAATCAGCAATACACTCGTGATATGATAGACTAACCAAGTTTGTAGTGAGTAACGCGATTTTGCTGATCTAACCCAACCTACAAGGAAATTTAGCATTGTCAAGGTATAGAAATTGCAGAAAAGAACTGAGGCTTTGAGATATTAGTAGAGTTGAGTTCTCGGTCAATACAGCAAACGTCATGCGTCATGTGTTACAAGGTATCCTTTCGGCTTATCACGTTTGACATTTGAGGCACTGGCTGAAAACTCAGGTTTTTAGTGAAAATTCTATAGTGACGCAAACCATTATCTATGAAAGAGGTGCATTTCGATTGTTGTATAAGAAGATAGATACCACGCAGGGATTAACACCGCAAGGCTTAATTCCAATACCTAAGCCGCTGCCAATCCCCCAACCTACTCCATTGCCTGCGCCAACTCCCATACAAAGCCCGCAGGCGATGCCCAGGCCCTCTGTTCTGTCTGGAACGTCAACTTTAGAGCAATACTATAATCCTGAACAGATAACGACACCGGCAGCAGTTACGGGTCAGATATCCCAACTCACGCCGGGGGGAGCACCAGCTATAGGACAGTATCTCATAAGAAGAGGACGGCGTTCTCCAGAAGAACGGGCTGCAGCGCGAGCACGGGCTACTACCCGGGCGCTTACTGCGCCAGCGGCGCCGCCAGTCACGGCAGCGACAAGCCAGATAAACCTTCCCGGGCCAAGGCGTTTTTGGAGAGATACAGCAGCCTCACGCCAGGTAACCATCGCCACGCCAGAAGAAATATGGCGGGGAGCGCCTACTACGAACCAGATATCCCTGCCGCCGCCGGAGGAATTCTGGAGAAGGTAGTCAACCCAGTGGCAAGAATTACTATAGATCTGAATAGGCCTGTCGGCATAATCTCGCCGCATATATACGGACATTTCACAGAGCATATTGGCGGCGTGATATACGACGGCATCTGGGTCGGCGAAGACTCGGTCATACCTAATATTGGCGGTATTCGTTCAGACCTCGTGGAGCATCTGAGGCGCATTCGTCCACCTGTAATCCGCTGGCCTGGCGGATGCTTCGCGGATCGGTATCACTGGCAGGATGGCATTGGCCCACGGGAGAAAAGACCCCGCAGGTATGGCCGCTGGAATGACGTAACTGAGCCAAATCTTTTTGGCACACACGAGTTTATACATTTCTGCCGCCTGGTAGATGCTGTACCCTATTTCGCCGCCAACGTGGGCACAGGGTCGCCGGAGGAGTTCCAGCAGTGGATTGAGTATTGCAACGCGCCTGCCGGATCTACTACTCTGGCGGATATGCGGGCGGAAAATGGTTCGCAGGAACCTCTTGGAGTGCGCTTCTGGGGTGTGGGTAATGAGCTTTGGGGATGCGGCGGAAATTTCACGCCGGAGGATTACGCCGATCATTACCGACGCTTTACCACGTGGCTTCCCAAGTATGGCGTGCCTTTGTATTCCATAGCCTGCGGCCCCAGCGGCGATGACCGGGAATGGTCTCTCCGTTTCTTCCAGCAGTATAGACGCGCGCATCCCACCGGGATCGATGGATGGTCAGTGCACTATTACTGCGGATCGGCGGGTGGGGCTGTGGATTTCTCCGAAGCGGATTGGTACGAGCTGCTCCGCAAGGGGTGCCGTATGGAGGACATAATCCGCGGGCAGTGGGAGGTTGTGGCTGAGTTCGATCCGGAACATAAGATGAAGCTGATAATCGACGAATGGGGTGCCTGGCATCCACCGGGGACGGAGATCAATCCACGTCATACATACGAGCAGATGAGCACCATGCGGGACGCTCTTATCGCTGCCCTCACTCTGGATATCTTCAACCGCCACGCGGATAAGGTGTTCATGGCTAATATAGCCCAGATGGTAAATAATCTGCACTCATTGTTCCTGGCCGACGAAGATAGGTTCGTGGCGACGCCGAATTTCCACGTTTTTGAGATGTATGCCCCGCACCAGGGCGCTCAGGCAATCCAAACTGAATGGGATGTGCCCAATGTTGAAGGTTTACCCGCGCTAATCGGCTCTGCCTCTCTTAAAGATAAATGTCTTGTGCTCACTGCTACGAACTTACATGCAACAGAGCCAATGGAAGCAGAGATCCGCCTGTCTGGCGCCCGAATACGGGAAGCGAGACAGACGGTCTTGTCTCACACTGACATCCACGCTCATAACACATTCCAGCGACCGGCGGAGGTCATGCCAGTAGCGTCGGAAGTCTCACTGCGGGGAGACACTCCGGTATTTACCTTTCCGCCCGCGTCAGTTGTAAGGCTCGATCTCTCTTGCTCATCTGTGACGTAGTATCAGGTAGCCACCAGACCTACGTCCGGCTCCCCCTCGAAATCGATTCTGATCAACACTGCGGAACACCGAGATGGCGATAGCTGGGATGCTGCGTATGGCTGGGGATACATTGATCTCGATGTACTTACTCCATCCATGCCGGTGATTTTTCTGATGTGAGGAAGCTGGTTCTGGTGGAGTGAGAGATATAGTTGATCAGGGAATTGTCCCTTTTTCTGCACACCGATTATATGCTATAATAACCTAATGGTCTGATCGCTAAATGGTTTAATCGTCAAATAGCCACAATCTTGTAGGGGCGGATTCTCTCACGTTAATACCGCATCATTCGGAGCAGCAATTTCCGTCAAACAGCATAATTCACATTAGCTTGAGGCACCTAAACCCGCCCATTGCCATTTTCTGATGATACAGCAGATCACCGAAGAAACACAGATTCACCGAATCAAGGAGGTCTGGAAATGAGCGAATATCAATACTACGAATTCCTTGCCGTTGATCGTCCCCTGAACCCTTCAGAGATGCAGGAACTTCGCAGTCTATCAACACGTGCTGAAATTACAGCCACGCAATTCACTAATACTTACCACTGGGGCAGTTTCGGGGGATCACCTTCAAAAATGATGGAGAAATACTTCGACGCGCACGTATACGTGGCCAACTGGGGAACGTCTAATCTAATGCTCAGGTTTCCACGCGGCGTGTTAGATGAGGGTCTGCTCTCCGCTTACTGCACTGATGATCCTATGTCGTTCTGGTCAACGGACGAGCATATCATTATCTCATGGCTTTGCGATACTGAACCTGAGGGATTATGGGTCGAAGGCAAAGGCTGGATGAGTCAGCTTATCCAGGTTCGTGACGAACTTGAGAAGGGTGATTACCGGGCGCTTTACATTGGTTGGCTCCTGGCCATATCCACAGGCTTGCCGGACGAAGACGCCACGGAACCGCCCGTTCCGCCGGGACTGGCTTCTCCCACAGCCGCCCAGCAGTCCCTCATCGAGTTCCTTGAACTGGACGAGGATCTCGTGACAGCGGCGGCAGAGGTGAGCGAACCGTTGTCTCCCAGAACTGATCAAATGGAGGATATGCGCGCGTGGATCGACCAGTTGCAGGAGGATGAGATGAGGCAGATGCTGCTGCAACTCCTGAGCGGTAAACCCGGACACGTTCAGCGCGAGCTGCGCCGGGGATATAACCAGTTTCTTCAGCAGTTGAAAGCGAGTGATACTGAATACGTAGAGCGCACAGGGCGAACGGTACAGGAACTCTTCGAGCTTGTTGAAGAAGCAAGACTTAAGAGGCTGGAGCGCGAAGAACTTGCGTTGCAGCGCAAAATTGCTGAGGAAGAGCGCAAACGGAGGGAGTATCTTGCCGGACTGGCCAAACAGTTCCCGGAAATCTGGAAGAAGGTCGAGGGATTTGCTGAGGAAAAGACTGGACCAGCCTATGAGCGGGCTGTTGAATTGCTCGTCGATCTGCACGATGCATACACACAGGCAGGACATGATGAGGAATTCAAAACTCGATTCTCAAATTTTGCTTCAAACCGCAATCGGCAGTCTGCTTTATTCCGGAGAATGAGAGAAGCGGGACTTCTTGTCTAGTGCAGAGATAGCCTAATACTCTGACACAGTGAATGTTGCTGATATGTTGGGCGAGGGGACCTCGCCTCTACACTCCCGTGGTAGTGGCGGGGTTTCTTCGCCGTCTCCAAGGGAAATAGACCTAATCTTTGCCGAGTCAAAATACCAGTATTCTGACACAGTGAATGTTGCTGATATGCTGGGCGAGGGGACCTCGCCTCTACATTCCCGTGGTAGTGGCGGGGTTTCCCCGCCGTCTCCAGGGGAAATAGACCTAATCTTCATTGTGTCTAAGTATTAGTGGTTTAATCGGCAAGTAACATAAGTTTTCAGAATGGGCGGGTTTGGGCGCATCAAGCTGTTGTGAATCTTGCTGTTTAGCGGAACTTACTGATCCGAATAACGCTGCATTGGCATGAGAGAACCCGCCCCTACAAAAGATAGGTTGGGGTGAGAGTGAATAATCACAAGGAGGTTCCTATGAAATTCCAGATACTTATGGCTTTTATTGTATTCAATATTGTCTCTTTGTGCTGGGCGGATCTACAGGTGGGCGCTGGGAAGCGCATCGTCACACCTGACCCTCTACTCCCTGTTTCCGGGGGTATTGGGCCCTCTCATCCTGCCAGTCAGAAGCTGGGCGACCTGTGGGTACGCGCCATGGTGCTCGAAAGAGATGATACGCGGGTTGCCATCGTGAGTGGTGATTTTCTGGGTTTTCCGAAGGTACTGGGTGAACGCGTTCGTGAGCAAGTTAGGGCGATACCTGCTGAGAATATAATCATCGGCGTGACGCATACCCATAGCGCGCCGGATATGTATGGATTCCCCGATGAAGAAGGCAACTTCTCCACCGATCTGGATTACGTGAATTGGGTTTGTGGACAGATGGCCGGTGCGATCAGCGATGCTCTGAGTAACATGCAGCCTGCCAGTCTGAAAATTGCCACTGATGAGGCACAAGGCAGAATTGCCTTCAATTACTATGCTCCCAAACTGTATGACCCTCGATGCAGCGTCATCCAGGCAGTTGATCAGGAAGGCAAGCCTATTGTCACGCTGGTTAACTACGCCATTCACCCGGAAGTGCTTGGCTCAGACCAGGGCATTTGCAGCCCGGATTTGATTGGGCCGTTTTACCAGAGAATTGAGGAGAGAACAGGCGGGATGGCCATCTTTATGAACGGCGCACAGGGAGGCATGGTCACGGCCGACGTTCGGGACCCTGAGACCGGCGAACACATTCAGACGTGGGAGGAGTGTCAGCGGATCGGAAATCTGCTGGCGGACGAGGCATTGCGGATCGTTGAGGACGCACCTCTGCAGAAAGATCCCGGACTTGAGTGTTATGCGAAAACCTTCACCTTTCCCATCGATTCGGAACTGATCCGCTTGATCCTCAAACTCTCACCCCTTGGATATAAAACCAACCCGGATGGCTCTGCCGCCACGCAGGTGAACCTCATCAACTTAGGGAACGCGCAGATCCTGACCATCCCTGGCGAAGCTTTGCCCAACATCGGCTATTACCTCAAGCGTAAGATGCACGGCGAACACAATCTTCTATTTGGTCTGACTAACGACGCATTCGGCTATATCCTGACCAGGGTCGATTGGAACAGCTTTGAACGTTACGACTACATCTCTCGCACGTGCCTGGGGGAGATGACGGGAGAGATATTCATCGAGGGTGCCCTGCAATTTATAGAATCACAAGTTCCCAACTCTTACGACTGAATGTTCTCTATAAGCACGAATGACCGGGGAGCAAAAAAGCCACCAGATTAAAGACCTGATGGCTTACATATTGACGTATCGAACTCGATGGCTACTGCGCCACGACCATCTTCTTCGTAGCCGTAAACTCGCCGGCCTGGATGGTATAGAAATACACACCACCGGAGATATGTTCGCCAGTATCGGTTGTCCCATCCCAATATGCCGCTGTATGCTTTGTCATGTATAAGCCTGCTCCTTTATGTCCCAGATTCAGAAGCTTGATCAATCGCCCAGTTACACTATAGACTCTGATAGTTACTTTCAAATCCTCAGCCAACTGGTAGGGTATCCATGTTTCTGGATTACATGGGTTAGGGTAATTCTGGAGCAATTCCGTTTTACCGGTTCTGGCATTGAAGATAAGCCTATGTAAGAGCCTCTTCGTGGTCAGAACATCGGCATCAGAATCTGGGTATTCTGCCACAATGTTGTACATTTTGACAAGTGTTGGCAGGTACTTCGGGTCAAAGCTCCATATATCTCTGGGAGCAGTTGCCGGCAAATAGATTTCACCAAAATGTCGGCTTACAAGAACAAGGTCACGTATATCAACTTTTCCGTCGTCATTCACATCTGGATTGGGATCTGAAGGTGTTGTTATATCTTCCCCAAAGCGGCTACCTATTAGAGCAAGATCAGATGCATCTATGCATCCATCCTTATTCACATCCCAGGATGGGAACTGTCTCGCTACTAGAACTGGCGTAACCTGCTTGTTCTCGTTCCCTTTAACATCAACTGCTGTGATGGCATAGTAGTAGTCAACATGTTGCAGGATGTTCGCATCCCGGTATTGAGTAGCTGAAATGTCGGTGATGGTATGAATTGGAGCCAACTGTGAAACATTGCTGAAATGGGATATATCTTGGTAAACTGCAAAGTGGTGAAAATCAGTATCTATGTCATTGAAAGCATCCCAGGTAAGTATGATTTGATTCTCAAAGCGAACGGCTTGGAGATTCTGAACAGGAAGCGGAAAATCTGTCACTCTCCGTCTGAACACACCTGTACCCGCCGTGCCAAAGTAAAGGTAAGCACCATTGGCGGAAAGCGTTAAAGTATTAGTCACGTTATTCCCATTTGTACCAGCTACTAAGTTAGTAAGTCCCTTATTCCATGGTGTCCAGCTTTCACCAGCATCTAAGCTTATGAAAACACCACTCCTTTGAGTAGCTAGATATAAGCGATCTCGGTCAAAACGATCGACTATGATCTTGTAGAATTCCTGATTCTTGTCCAGACCTTTTGCTATCTCAAACCAATATTTACCACCATCTATGCTTTTCATCACGGTTCCGTGGAATCCCTCTTCTCCTCTACCCTCATTTTTGCCGTTTTTCGATGCAGCATACATGATATCAGGATTTGCTGGATCAAAATCTATGGAAAACACCCATTGCTCTGGCGGAAAGCCTTCATCCCACATTTGCCAGTGTTCTCCGGCATCCAGAGAGCGATTGACTCCATTATACGTACCAGCGTAGATTATATCGTTATTATTGGGATGAAATACCAGACAAAACACACCATCATTTGTCCAACCTACGTTCTTCTCCAACCATGTCTGACCGCCATCTATGCTTTTATAAATACCCGCAGGGAATGTTCCCATATACATGATATCGCTATCATTGGGATTTATAAGAAGAGAAGTGTATTGATAGAGCGGTCGATTATCCCAGATCGGCCAAAATGTGCCAAAATTCCCGAAAGCGTTTCTGGGCTCCCAATGTCCGTTTTCCCACTTGAATAGGCCATAGCCAATGGTTCCTGCATACAATTCTCCATCTGCATTAAGGTGAAGTACTCTTACATCCGTGGGTGGAAGACCTTGATTCATCTCAATCCAATTCTGCCCGCCGTCACTCGACCTGAATACCCCCTCTTGCGTTGCCACGTAGACGGCGTTGGATCTGGGTTCGATGACGATCCGATAGACATGTTTACCGAGCATTTTCATGTCCGTACCATTGGCAGGAATATCAAGATTCATAGCGTTGTAGGACTTGAAAACGCCTTTGCCCCACGTGCCTAGCCACATCTCGTCTGGATTACTCGGGTTAATTGCGAAGGTGTAATAGCCCTGGCGAAAAGGGTCATCAACAACGACGCTGGGAGTGATGCCATTTTTATCTCGGAAGGTTGCACCACCATCATCTGAACAATACAGGCCGCCTGGATACGACGAAACAAAGACGCGGTCTGAATTTGTAGGATCAATCTCTATTTGGAGGCTATAGACTTCTGGCACCGGCTTGTTGCTCCGGCTGGGTTGCCAGGTCACCGCTCCACTGCCTATATGGAGGTCACCAGAGTATACGCCACAGCCTTGAGTTCCAGCGTATATTTTGTCGCCTCCCACAGCGCAGGAGGTCAGAACCACCGTGTCTAATCCTGTATTCTGATTGGACCAACTATCCCCGCCATCGGTGCTCACCATCAAGCCATCAACCAGATCAATGGCAAACAGAATATTGTGGTTATCAGGGTGCAGCCGTATCACTCGACAGCTAGCGCTGGTGGTCAGTATTTGGGTCCACGTGGCACCGGAGTCGGTGGATTTATAGACGCCAGCATCATCAGTAAAGGCAATGCCATCCGGCCTGTCACCAGCTATCTCGGTAAACCAGGCTGGCATAGAGCCACCCCTGGCGGAAGTGTATAGAATCGCTGGGTCAACAGGGTCCACTTCGATATCGTAGGCGCCGACATCGGGAAAGTTCAGCAACTGCGTCCAGGTCATACCGCCATCCGTTGACGTATAGGCACCGTTAATGTTTGTCGTCACGTACACAATATCTGGATTGCTCGGGTCAACTGCCACATCGAGAATACCTTTCGGCAGCGTTCCTGTAATATTGCCCCAGGTTGAGCCGGAGTCCGAGGACTTATACAGCTTCCCTCCTCGTAAGCTGGGATGAAAGGTGGCGGCATAGACAGTATCACCATCTGCTAACACGCGCATCACGAGGAGTGCTCCATCCCTTGAGAAGTCGGCAACTTTCTCCCATGTTAACCCGGCATCCGTGCTCTTCCACACTGTTGGTGTCGAGCGATCTGCGAGATATATGACATTAGTGTCTTGCGTGTTTAAGCTTAGTGCTGTCGAAGAGATAGGCGCTTCTTCAAGCAACATCCAGGTTTCACCGGCATCTTCCGTTTTCCATGTGCCGCCAAGCCAGGTACCGGCATATACAATTGAGGGGTTATCAGGATGAACAATCAACTGCGGCTGCCCCCACACTGTGCACATGGTAAAATGCTCGTTGAGTTTCGACCACGAATCGCCCCCGTCAATGCTCTTATAAACCTGGCCGCCTTTTCCCGTGCTACCGGCGTAGATAACATCAGGGTCGCTGGGATCTATAACTACCGAAACGATCCCCGTGGAGCCGGGTACTTCCAGCACCGTCTCCCACGAGTCGCCGCCGTCGAGTGTGCGACGGATCATGGCGAAGTCCTGGAAAGGCTTGGGGCTGTAACCGCTGTATACGATGTCAGGATTGGTAGGATGGACAGCAATGCTGTAGGTATAGTCCACTTCGGACTGATGCAGGAGTTCCCAGCTTTTCCCAGCGTCGGTGCTTTTGAAAATTCCCATGCCGTTGCTCAGCGCATACATGATGTTGCTATCCGAAGATTGGCCGATGGCATAAACTGAGCAGAAGTTGAAATCACCCCCTCGATACGGATTGACAAGGACCTGCCAAGTATTTCCTCTATCTGCGCTTTTATGAATATAGGGAACATCAGCAATATACCAGACATTATCCCCATCAACCGGGTCTACAGTCAGTTCATCGCCGAACGCGTGAACGATTCCGCCTTCATTTAGTCGAGTCCAACTCTCCCCGTAATCATCCGACCTGAATGTGCCTACGCCTTTAGTGGAAGACGCATAGACAACCGAAGGATCTACTGGATCCACTGCCAGCAGATTGATGTCTGTGTTCACAATGCCTTTGTTTCTGAGCGTCCAACTGATCCCTCCATCTTCGGAGTAGGCGATCCCGCTGCCCCTTAACGGAAGAAACAGGATGTCGGGATTATCCGGATGGACAGCAATATTAGTGAAATCCACGGAAGTCATTTCGTCGGAGGGTAGTGCAATGCTTATGAATGAGGCGCCGCCGTTATCCGTAAAAAGCAAAAGTCCACCACCACTAACATAAACTCTACCATCCGATGACGCACCAATCACTCTTACTTGGGTGCTGTCAAAACCAACGTTAATATAGATTGGCTCCCAATCAACGCCTCCATTAGAGCTTTTATACAACAATGGTTGGCTGATCGGGTTATTATACGGAGGGCCTTCACTAATCCAAACTTCCTGAAGATCGAAAGGGTTTGCAAATATGCTAAAGATAAACCTATCCTCCGGCTGAACCAGATCTATTTCATTCCATGTGCGACCATCGTTATCTGAGTAAAAGGCCTTCCCTCTGTGCCAGGTCTGCAGTTGCCAATCATTGACACCTACAAGGATTCTCCCGTTACCCAGAACAGCTAAAGCAGAAGCACCACTGCCTGGAGGGGTGTTCAAATTGCCGGTGATATTCTGCCAGTTTTGACCACCGTCTCTAGTCTTAAATACAGCAATCCCAGTGCCATCATACTTCCCCCCAGCCATATAGAGGACATCGCTATTAGTTGGTTCCAAACGGAGAACTTGTAGATGCGCCATCTCTCCAAAGCCGCGATCTATCTCGTGCCATGATATACCCCCGTCAGAGCTTTTGGACAGATTTCGGTAACCGCAGTAGAGAATATTTGGATTTTGAGGATCAACTTCTATATTCTGCACAAACTGGTGTTCTGGAAATCTCAATAACTGCCAGTTGTTTCCGCCATCCATAGACTTGTAGATTCCTTCCCTGGATCCAGCAGCATAGAGGATTGATGGGTTAACAGGATCAATTGCTATATCATTAATATATCCTCCCGGAGGCCCTTTGGTCTGAACCCAGCCAACTCCATTACATGAGTCAGGACAGCTTCCACCACAATCTATCCCTTCCTCGTCACCGTTCTTTATGTTATCCCCGCAAGTTGCACCAGTTCCCTCAACATGAATATCGTCAACATATACTGTAGAGTTATCAAGACTTTCATAGGCGATCGAGCCCGTATTGTAATAGTCATCTGAGCTTGTCAGAAGCTGCACCCCGTCTACATAGACTTCGATCTTAGCACCATCCCCTGGATCACCCAGAAAGATTTCTATAAGATGCCACCTCTCCAAGTCGAAACGCTTTGATACCGATGAGAGGTCAGCAAACTGACGCCACTGATCGAACTGTCTGCTCAAATATAATCCTTCATTGTTAAAACCTAAGAAGTATCTCCCATCATCGTTTACGTCGAGATTGATGTGCAGGCCACCCTGGATCAGCTTCATTTTCATCTGGAACCGGGACACACGCCAATCTGGGCTGCCAATATTCGCCCAATAATGCCCTTCTCCCTTGAGTACGTTATTGCCATTATCGCTGTATATGCTCCAGTTTCCCTCTAAGTCCCACGCCGGGTATCCTCCATCTTCGAAGTCGTCATCTAGCAGGAGGGGTGCGGAACGTATGGATGTTTGATAACAGGCAGGCGCCATCAAGATTGTGTGAGTGTTTATCCATTGCTTTACAGAAGCCACACCAAACTCCCTGTATAATTCTTCATCATCAACCTTCTCCCATTTTGACGATGCGACATTAGCATCAATTGTGTAGAAAATACAACACACGATTATAACGGCTGTGAGATAACTCCTCATTCCCTTCGCCTCCCGTTGCACTGGGTAAGATTTTAGAATCTCCTCAGAAATCCAAAGGAATATGGCTCTTTTCTAACACTGAATTCCAAAAAAGTTGGCGGTGACGCCGCGAGAGATACTGAGATCCACCTTACGAGAACTTTATTATCCATAACCTGAGGGACAACTGTATTATACTCCAGTCGAGTCTGCGCGTCAATCCGTGTGTGATATCGGTCTGGATTCTTGACTGTAGCGATCCTCCAATGCTATAATACAACCAAGTTAGAGATTTCTGGTTTCAGATTTGCGATTGAGTCAGATTAGCTGAAGATATAAACGAGAAAAGTCAATGATAGTACCGACATTGAGCAGATAAAAAAACACAATATGCTGTATGATTAACTATAAAACCCACAATATATTGTGGAATTTAAATCCAAGAAATCTTAAAATTCGATCTCGTTGGAATTATCCTCC
>Ga0114922_10002997_pt1 | contig 15802 bp, 8 predicted proteins | sample AartaG_FD_100975 | JGI IMG/M metagenome (GOLD analysis project Ga0114922, IMG submission 100975) | Deep subsurface microbial communities from Aarhus Bay to uncover new lineages of life (NeLLi) - Aarhus_00045 metaG | ecosystem: Environmental > Aquatic > Marine > Oceanic > Sediment | place: Aarhus...
CGGCGCCGAGCAAGACTGAGAGACTCAGCTCTGCCATGGCGCCTAAGCCAAGCCGTCAATCCAAACCAGCGCCTGACCATCCATGGCGCAGCTTCCGCTACGGCCGTAAGCGGGCGGCGTGCCCACGGCGCGATTCCAATCGACCAGAGACCAAACATAATTATTGACAAATCTGGCCCCCATGGGGGCCAAACTACACCAAGCCCCCATGACACTATATACACATGGAGGAGGACATTTCTAAAGAGTCTTGACACACGGGCGGCGCGCGGGACGAATAAACTCCAGTCAGGCCTCGTGTTGGGCCTTGGCGGACTTTGCACCCTCTCGGGCACGCTTCTTCTCAAGCTTTCGCCTGAGATAGCTCCTGATCTTCCACCGCTTCTGCATCCAGAGCCACTGTTCCGGGTACCGGCGAACGTACCGCTCGATCACTGACTGGAACAGTTGCGTGTTTCGGGCAACATCCTCGCTTATGTCTCCTGTTCGGATCAGCGTAAGCGGCTCCTCGATTATGAACTTGTGCTTCCTGCCGTTTCCCACCCTCACAGTGAACCCCGGTATGACAGGCGCACCTGCACGCAACGCAAATACCGCCGGTCCTCTCGTAGCCCCGGCCAACCTTCCGAAAAACTCCACCGGCACCGCGTCGCTCCTGGGGCTCAGGTCCGATAGAATACCTACCAGGACGTTCTGCTTCAACCTGGAGGTAACCACCTGAGACGCTTCGCGTTTCGGCAGGGTCTCGTACCCGCACGATTCCCGCGTCGTTCTCATGAACTCGTCGACCGTTGGATCTCCGATCGAGCTGACAAGCGCCGTGAGTCGAAAACCCAGACACGCTCCCACCGCCGCCAAAAGTTCCCAGCTGCCCAGATGCGCCGTGAGCAAAATCGCTCCCCTACCCTCCGCCAGCGCTCTCTCTATATGGTCAAGCCCGTCTATCTCGACGAAACCGCTCAGATCCTCTTTCGCAAGCAAACGCATACGGAAAAAATCTACAAGATTATGGCCCATATTTATGAAGGCTTTCAGGGCGATTGCCCTTCTTTCAGAGGCCGTCTTCTCATCGCCGTACGCAAGACGCAAGTTGTTAAGAGCCAATCGCCGATGCTTCCGTCCAAATGCGAAACCTATCAGCCCTATAACCTGCCCCAACCGGTACGCGGCGAAACTCGGAAGTATGCGGATAGCGCCGGCAAACGCACGCAGCAATAGAAGCACTAATCTGGAGGAAAAGCGGACCGACATCACCGCCTCCACGTCAACTAAGGAAACTGTGCGCGAAACGTATCAACCTTTCGCGTTGCTCGGTGTTCAGGTCGGTAAATGAGATGCCCGTGTCATAAGTTGGGTGCTTCCGCCCCCCAATAAGCTTCCTCTCACGCACGCACCACGCGACGCGCCCGACCGACTCGAGAGGAGGCTTGTCGTCCGGCAACTCAAGCACAATGGAGACTGAAGTTGGCGCTTCAAGAAAGGCCTCCAGCGCCACGCAGATGCCGCCCGCACTGACGTCTCTTGTCTGGGTCCTGTAAGTCACGGACTCATCACTACCTGCCACGGTAGTCTGAATGTCGACGTCAACGCGTGGGTACTTCCGCCTGTTTCCGCTGCTGCGCATAGCTTCAATACCCCTTCCGCCGGAGATCTTTATCCACCCCTATATAATTATAGCCTATCCTTGACCAAAAGCGCAAGTCATGCCCTTTCTCTTGCCGCTCCCGGGCCCCCGAGTCATTCCCGCCCGCCTTCATTCCTTGACGCAATGCCCGAACTGTGCTAGATTACCATCGGCCGGATTACAGAGGGGAGGGCTACTGACTATGACAGCGAAGAAGGCGACAGAATCAACTCCAGGATGTACGTTCGAGCGTGCGCTTGTGACCGGCGGTGCCGGATTCATAGGCTCCCACCTGTGCGAGGAACTGCTCGCGCGCGGCGTGACCGTGGACGTAATCGACGATCTGTCCACGGGAAGCCTCGCAAACGTGGAACATCTGCTCGCGGACGACAGGTTCAACCTCGTGCGGGATTCCATACTGAACGAACATACAGTAGGACTCCTCACCGAACGATGCGACGTCGTGTTCCATCTCGCCGCCGCCGTCGGCGTGGAACTCATCATATCCGACCCTGTCCGCACCATCGAGACGAACATACGCGGATGCGAGGTGATCCTCGAGACCGCCAACCGGTTCAACAGAAAGGTGATCCTCGCGTCAAGCTCGGAGATTTACGGCAAGAGCGAGGACGTGCCGTTCAGTGAAGACGACGACTGCGTCTGCGGCGCGACCATTTACAGCCGGTGGAGCTATTCCTGCTCGAAGATGATCGACGAGTTCCTGGCAATCGCTTACAACAGGGAATACGGTCTGCCCATAGTCATAGTGCGCATGTTCAACACGATAGGCCCCCGACAGACCGGGCAGTACGGCATGGTGGTCCCCAGGTTCATCAGGGCGGCGCTGCGCGACGAACCGATACGCGTGTTCGGATCCGGGGAACAGTCACGATGCTTCACGTACGTCAAGGACGTCGTTACGTCGCTTATAACGCTCGCCGAAGAGCCCCGCGCCGTCGGCGACGTGTTCAACCTCGGCAGCAACCAGGAAACCACTATAGGCGACCTTGCCAAGACTATAAAACGACTCACCAACAGCGATTCCCAAATCGTACTTGTGCCCTACGAAGAAGCCTACGGGCAGAACTTCGACGATATGAAACGACGCGTGCCCGACCTTACCAAGATCAAAAACGTGATCGGGTACGAACCGACATCTTCCCTCGAAGATATCCTCACGACAACTATCGCCAGCATCAAAGACGAGCTTGAGAACACCGGCTGAATCCCCGACTCAGCCGTCATTGCGAGGAGGCCGCGGCAGACGTGATTGGGGAAAGAGAGGGAGATGTTATGAAACAGTCTAGTGGTTTCACTCTGAGGCAGTCAGTGGTGGTACTAACGATGGGCCTCCTGGCGGCGTGCGGAACGGGAGCTTCAAGCCCGACCGCGACCCCCGAGCAGGTGTCGGCAGTGGTTGCCGGCAATAACGAGTTCGCGATCGATCTGTACAGCAGCCTGTCGAAACAAGAAGGTAACCTGTTCTTCTCGCCCAACAGCATCTCCACCGCGCTTGCCATGACCTACGCGGGCGCCGGCGGCAACACAAAGACAGAAATGAAGGACGTGCTGCACTTCCCCTTAGACAACGGACCGCTCCACACCTGTTTCAATGAGCTTACAACCCAGTTGCAGCGGGACGCGTCCAGCAGGGCGGGGTACAGGCTCAGCATCGCCAACCGCCTCTGGGGACAGAAGGGTTACCCGTTCAAGCGCGCCTTTCTCCGGCTCACAAAAACCCACTACGGGGCCGAACTGGCCCAGGTCGACTTCGAAGCCGACACAGAAGCCGCGCGACAACTGATCAATAACTGGGTAGAGAAGAAAACTGAACGGAAGATCAAGGATCTTCTGGCTCCCGGCATACTCGACCCACTAACGCGTCTCGTGCTGACCAATGCCATCTACTTCAAGGGCGATTGGGCGAACAAATTCAACGAAGAGGCAACCGAAAACCAGCCTTTTTACGTCACGCCCGACAAGACCGTCAACGTTCCCATGATGCATCAGAGCACAAAGTTCCAGTACATGGAAGACAACGACATCCAGGCGCTTGAGATGAGCTACAAGGGCAACGCGTTATCGATGATGGTATTGTTGCCGAAGCAACGCGACGGCCTGGCAAGTCTCGAGCGCTCGCTGTCCGCGAACCAGCTAAAACAATGGTCCGAGTCAATGCAGACAAAGAAAGTGCACGTGTACCTGCCCAAGTTCAAGCTCGAATCCAAGTTCAGCCTGAAAAAGACGCTTCAGGCGATGGGCATGGCCGACGCCTTTGACGATATGCAAGCCAATTTCTCGGGAATGACGGACGCGACCGCAGGTGGATTGTACATATCCGCCGTCATTCACAAGGCATACGTGGACGTCAACGAAGAAGGAACCGAAGCCGCCGCGGCCACTGCCGTGGCCATGAGGTGGGCGGTGGCACCCCAGGGGCCTCCGGTCTTCCGTGCGGACCACCCGTTCATATTCCTCATCCGCGACAACCGCTCAGGCAGCATCCTCTTCATCGGACGGATGGAGACTCCGACATAATGAGTGCGGCAAAGCGGAAGCTAATGGGGCGATGCAGATCGGTCTACGAGTCCCCTTCATCGCGTCGGCTGCGGGTGTTGCTTTGCTCAGGCGGTATCGCGCTCATGTTATGAGGGCTGCTAGTACTTCTCCATGATCTTAGCCCGGAGCCGTTTCTCCAATGACTCAGGCAGATCATGATCCCGCAAAGCCTGCATTGCGGGAATGAGGGTCGGAATGAACCCATGCGGGGTCTCCAGTGCGATGTAGGCGCGGTATGCCGCATCGACCGACTCGTCACGCAGAAAGTCCAGCAAGAAAGCGCGTGCCTTGCTTCCGTATGGCTTGCTGTCGAGGAGGATGGACAAACTAACGCGGTCCATAGCCTTCGCAACCTCGTCTGCGGAGTTCTCGAACCGCTGGTGCCATACCTCGCGCACCATCTTCTCTAGAACCGGCAGAACCCGTTCGTCTTTTGTCCATAGAAGACCATTGAATATGACGTCCTGTTTCCAGGGTTGTCCGGCCTCTTCAAGTAGGGACAGCAGTAGATCCGTGGATTTTGCCTGTCCTAATGCCCTTACTAATCGCGCATGAAGTTCCTCGGATAAGGCGGTGTCAACAAGTTCATGAAATAGCTCCTCGATAAGAGGCTTCTTCCACGGGCCCTTCCAAGGAGACTTGGACAGCAGGGCAAAACGGAGGCCGGGATCGAGCGTACGGTCGTTGCATAGGCGTTTGAGCAGAACATCGCCTCCATACCCCCTTCTCCAATCAAATTGGAACAGGTACTTCCAGATCGCCCACGCAACGCGAACGTCTCCTATGTCAGTTTCAACATTCCCATCGTGATACGGCAATTCGAAAGCCCTGGATGTGGGGAAGGCATTTGCTGTCGCAATTGCAGGATCCCATTTTTCCCTGATCTCCTTTTCAATGTATGGCTCCACCTCTGGAGCGCGAAACTCTGCCAGTGCCCATAGTGCCTCGGTCCGCACAGTCTCATCTTCCGTGCCGCCCACAATTTCAAGCAACCGATCTACGTCTCCCCAGGAATACAGCACATCCACTGCCGTCACGCGTTTCCCAATCATCTCCCCGGGCGAATCGGATGCCGCGCTCCATATCGCATGAAGTCTCTCTTCATCTTGACGGTCAGGTTCGCCGATCCAACTCAGAAGGTAAAGCGCGTACCAATCATTCAGCTCGTTATTCCCTAAGGCCCTTCGGAAAACGACATCCTGTGCCCGCGTCGGTATACGCCAGGTTCCACCGTCCGATCCGATCGGTTCCGGATCAATATCGTTGAACCCCGGAAAATCGTCGTCACCGTCCCGGATGATTCGAGTACGAAGGCTCTCACGATCACTGAAAGTGTGAACGTCGTCCAGGGACGCATAGCCCCTTTCGCCGCGGCCCATATCTCGCAACTCACTTTCCTTCTCAATGATACGTCGCGCGGACGCCTCCACAGCTTCCTCCGAACGGCATGCAGCCTCCGCGGCTAGGAGGACCGCCTTCAGGTGGTCCAGCTCCCGTCCATCAGAGGCACGCTCGACGGTGCTTGGAAGCGCCTCCCGTATCGCGGACAGCCCTCCCACAAGCCTGGGATCCTGCAATGACGCAGCTCTCTGGATAACCCACTTCTGTGGAGCATCGATCAGGCTACCCGGACGCACGTCCGCCCCGGTTCCAAGAAGTTTCTCAATGCGCCTTTTGGTCCGGATCAAGAGATCGGAAACGATTCTCACGTACTCATCCTTCACAGTCCCGGGTGCGCGAGCATCGAGCCACTCGGTTATCAACTGCATTTCCGGGTCGGAACTCCAGCGAACGCCCTCGTAAAACCGTTCCATATCCCGCCCCGTTATCCGGCCCAGCTGTCGTGCCATCCGTTCTCCGAGCCGCTCTGAGCGCGCCTTTGCCAGCGCTATGTAGGCTTCCATTCTGATGAGGCTTGAGCCCCGTTCAGCGCAAATGAGTAGCGACTGCTCTATGGCGCGTTGCTCCTGGCTAACGATTGCGATCTCGCCCAACGCCCAGATGCAGCAACGCACATGATCTTCGTCACTCAGCGCCTTCGCGGAAAGGACTCTCAGAAGATGAGGTATACCTTCCGGCTCACGGTGCCGCCCATATTGCGTAGCAGCTTCAGCTACGCTTCTGGGGTCGGTGCTTCCGGCGAACATCGCGTAGTCTGCCTTGCCAAACTCGATGTCATCGGTCATCTCCTCCGGCCGAAACGTCCGTCTCAGCTTCGTAAGGTACGTTTCGGAAACCAGCTCAGTCCGTCCTTGTATGATCGCGTAGGTACGTTTCCAGTCCCGCATTCGACGGTAGCGTTCCATAGGTACCCGACGCCGGGGTCCACCATAGAGGTTCATCTGCCACTGGGGCCCCGTCAGTGTTGTCGGCTCGTAATGGTCTGGACCTTCGATATACAGAAGCACCTCGACCGGCCCTGCCGCAAGCGAAGTGAGACGCAAGGGATACACGCATCTGGTTGTCCTGAAGGTCATTTCAAGCGGGTGAAGCGTGCCCTTGGCAAGATGCCCTCGTGTCGCGTTGTCTAGCGCGTTCTTGTGAATTCGCGACGCCACCATCCACCACTTTCGCTCAATGTAGTCCTGAAGAATTGGCACTGCCTCGTCGGGCACACCATAGTCATTCGCCTTGAGCCATGCCACGACCTGGGTAGCGCCAACGGGAGAAAGCAGAGCCACGTCATAAGCACCTATTCTGCGCTGCCATTCGAGAGGAGACCGACTCCCGCCCGTTCCTAACGTTTGAAGCATTCGAAAGCGCGTGTGCGATATGTCCGGCTCTTGCGTGCGTTTGCTCATCTCCTGGAAGATCTCAGGGGCGCCCTTCTTCACGGTTGGTTCCGAGGGTACGGGAACCACCCAGACCATCTCCTCCGCCGGGCCCTCGTACTTCGTCTGGAGAATTAGTTTCTCTTCGCGACCATCCCAGTAGATCACCGCCTTCTGTGTCGGCTGAAAGATATCCGCCTTCTCGTTTCTCCAGACGAATACCTTTCCATCCCCGAAGACAGGTAGATCTTGTCCGAACACGATGGAAGTCAGGATAATCAAGAAGAGGATCTTCGGCAGGCAACCACGGGCTGTCTTCATCGCCCTAACCTCCGCGTTAGAGCCTTGTCCGGACAATGTACACTTCCCCCGTTTACCAGTATAACATGACTGAACATGATGTGCACCTATGTTGCCTCCGTGACAACCAAAACTCAATGAGAATTCCTATAATAGTGTAAATGCGGCATAGAAACACCCTGCATAAATGTCCTCATCCCTCTTTTCAGCGGACACTCTGGCTATGCGGCTCCCTTTTGCTCTAAGATGAAGAGTACCTTTCTGTGGCTTCTCTACCGCGATTCCCTCAGAAATAGGTCGAATAAAACACCTCATTCCGTGGTATAATTAGATGTAGGGAGGATAAAGAGATGTCCGAGTGTTGATGTGGCGGAACAGCGGGCTCTAAGGTGCGCAAATGAACTGTCCAGCATGTCATTCGGCTCTCGCGAAGAAGCGCTACCGAGAGATAGTACTCGACGTCTGCCCCAAGTGTCGCGGCGTGTGGTTTGACCGGCGCGAGCTCAGCGACTTCATCGACCTGTACTTGCAGGACCACGAGGACCTCCCCGACTCGACCATACAGCTCAACAAGTCTGTAACCTCTGTTGCGGCGGTGCACGAACCTCGCCGACCTTGCCCTTCGTGCGAGGAGCAACTCATAAAGGTCAACTACGCGTACGATTCCAACATCATCGTTGACAAGTGCCTGTCGTGTAACGGCGTGTGGGTGGACCGTCCCGAACTGAAGCAGCTGGCCGTATACGCCAAGGGTAATCCCAAGTTGACCAAGATGGGCGCTTCACTGGCCGGATACGTGGCCGAGGTGGAGCAGAGACGTGAGTTGACCGAGGCCGCGCAGACTCTGAGCCGCAACGCCGGCATCCTGGTCTGTATGCCCAAGATTATCCTTCCTGTCGGGGACGACGCCGGGCGGCGCAGATTCCCCGCCGTTACCCTTGGAATCATTCTGATCAACGTCACCGTCCTGGTTTGGATGTTCGTGTCGTTCGACGATTGGTCGCCCGTCTTCGCGGCGTTGGGTTTCGTCCCGAAGATCATCATGACCGGGCAGGAGCATTTCAGGTTCATCACGTCCATCTTCCTGCACGGGGGCGTGCTTCATCTTTTCGGAAACGCTCTCTTCCTGTGGATATTCGGTGACAACGTCGAAGACGCCTTCGGCCACGTCCGATTCGCCGCGTTCTATCTCCTGTGCGGCGTCGCGGGAGCCCTGGCCTTCATGCTGCCGCATATGGCTTCAGAGATACCCGGCATCGGCGCCAGCGGCGCGATAAGCGGCGTCATGGGCGCCTATTTCGTCCTGTACCCACAGGCGCGGGTGAAAACGTTCGTGGTTTTCACAGTAGTCGCGATCCCGGCATACGTGTACCTCGGTGGATGGTTCGCGTTCCAGCTCCTCTTCACCTTCCTGTGCGGCGCCTATGAACCCGTCGGATTCTCCGCCCACGCGGGCGGGTTCGCCGCCGGTATCGTCATCGCGTTGTGTTACAAGGCACTGAGAAGCCGGAGGGCCAAAACGGCGCAAGCCTCACCAACGTCACGCTAATGAGCGCATAGGCTCTCATACGGACACAGCTCGCATCGCTCACGCGTATGTGGGAACTCGTTCGAGCGTATCAGCGAAATGCGTTCCACGGCGTCCGCCTTGACGCGGTCGAGCGCATCGCGGTCAACCGGCAGTTCTACCTCGACCGACGGAGTGAGGAAATAGACCGAAGCGCGAGGAACCGAGCCGCCCATGAGTTGCGACACCGCCAGGGAGTACATCTCGAGCTGGAACTTGTACTTCTGCGAGCGTTCCTGCGCTTGATCAGCGTCCACGCGGTCCGTCTTGAAATCGAGCACCCAACGGGCGCCGTCAGAAGCTGTGAAAGTTCTGTCAATCGCCCCTTCGACCACCGCGCCGTCGACGTTGAGCGAGAAACGCATCTCGCTGCGCATACCAGTGGATGCCCGCATCCTCGCGTACGCCTCGTCAGCCTTGAACCTCTCGCACGCATCTACGAGCTCACTTTCGAGCTCTGACCGCACAGCGCGATCTACTATTCCCCTTTCATCAAGCGCTCGATGGATGAGCTCTCGAACGTCCTCATCGCTGTCCAGACTCCACAGCTCGAACACCCTGTGCGCCACGTTACCTCGTTCCGCCGGGGACAGTTCCCGCCTGGCGATCACCGACGGCGGCACGCCTCGCAAAGCTTCCTCCGGAATCTCGTCCATATACTTCAGCTCGTACAACTTCGGACAATCGCCGTAGCACTCCAGTTCCGTCACCGAGAAACGCTCTTTCCGCCGCAACGACCGCCCCACCGGCTTGATGCGCTCGAACATCTTGTCGGCCGTCGCATGCCCGCCCTTCTTGGACGGGATCGGCGCAAAACCGCACAGCTTCACCTTGTACTCCTTCGCTAGGCTTGACCTGCCTCTCACTCGCTTCGCCGGAGGCAGCTCAGCCGTAACCGCCAGACTGTATCCCCCCTCGCCATACGAGATCTCGCTCTCAGACCCACCAAGATTGTATCTCTCACCAAACCATTGCATCCACGAATTCGCCTTACCCTTACCGAGAACGCCGCTCAAGACAAGGTAGTCTTTCGCCCTTGTGCACGCGACGTAAAGCAGCCTCTTGCTCTCAGCGAGTTCCTTCGCTTTATCCTCGTCGGCAATGAGCTTGTACAGCGCGGTCGGTTCCAACCCACCGGTGCGGTTCGTCAGCCTCAGACCGAAACCGCCTCTCGGGTCGAGAAGCACGGGCCCCCTTTGCGCGTCAGCGCCCCCGTGAGCAAGGTCCGCCACGAACACGACCGGGTACTCCAACCCTTTCGCCTTGTGTATCGTGGTCACCTTCACCACATCGCTCTTCTCCTCCTCGACAACCGCCTCACCCTCGCGTATATCTTGCGTGACGAGCTCGTTGACGTAATTCACGAAATCCCGTAACGTGAATATCCCGCGCCGTTCTATGTCGCGTGCGACCTCAGCGAGTTTCCGCACGTTCGAGACACGCTGTCTGCCAAGAAACATCGTCCGCAGCACCCACAGGTATCCTGTCCTGTTGACGATCTCCATTATCAATCGCGATATGGAGAACCTGTCCTTCATCCCGCGTAAATCAGAGATGATTCTTACAGCACCAGCCAGCTTTTCGCGGTCTGTTTCGTTAAGTTGATCGTGACCGACCTTAATGCTCTCGAAAAGCTGTTTCCCGTCGCGTTTCAGCCAGTAAAGCGCATCGTCGGAAAGGCCGACCATCGGCGACCGCAGCACCCCGGCCAGCGCCATCTCGTCGTCGGCGTTCTCCAGCACTTTGAGGAAGCAAATGATGTCCTTTACCTCCTGCCGGACGTAAAACCCGCCCCCCGAAGTCAGGTAGTACGGTATCTCGTGCTCCCTCAGCGCCCTCTCGTAAGTGGTAATACTCGTCATTGCTCTGAACAGGATCGCTATGTCGCCGTACCCGACGGGTCGAATACCTTCCTTCTCGTCTTCAACAAGACGCTCTCCACTCTCCACCATTTCGTGAATGCGCCGCGCGATCAGTTCCGCCTCAGCACGACGCGATTCCTCCAGCGTCTTCTCGCTGTCAGTACCGTCAACGAGCAGGAACTCGACCTCCGGACTATCCGACACCGTCTCCCGGTCCGCGACGAGAGGAACGTACTCCGCCTCGTACATTGCCCGTCCGGCGGTCCCCATTAGCTCGTTGAAGAAGTCATTTACGAAACTCACGAGCTTCGGGCGAGCACGAAACGTGCGGTCCAGGTTCACTATGTTGCCAGTCTTCCCGATATTCTCTTCCGCTTCCCTGAACACGGATACGTCCGCGCCTCGGAACTTATAGATCGACTGTTTCGCGTCACCGACGACGAAAAGGCGTTTCTGCGTATAATCCCCGCTCTCGTCGCCCGTGATGCTCCTGACAACCTCCACCTGCAACGCGTCCGTGTCCTGGAACTCGTCCACAAGAACGAACTTCAGAGTTTGCCGATAGTGCCGACGCACCGCATCGTTATCGCGCAGCAGGTCACGCGCCTTGACCAATAGATCGGTGAAATCCAGCGCGCTTCTCTCGCGTTTCTCCACGTCGTACCGCCCGTGACACTGCAGGAACGTCTGAGCGAGCAGCCTCGAAACGTGTGCTGCCTGCTTCCCGTCCCCTTCAGAATCGGTGCCGAACAGCGCAGAACATCTCCTGCATTTCTCCTTGAGGATCTTGACGCTGTCGCCGACAGCCTTCATTTCCTGCTCGCTGTTCCAATTAGCGGCCTTCCCGCCCCTCAAGGATATCTCACCTACCCTGCGCAGCGCTTCGATGTTCCGATCAAACGAGGTCGCCTCCGCGACATCACGCGCCACGGTCAACATCGCCGCCCGCGCTTCCTCTCTCTTGTCATCAGGTGCAAGCCCCGCGTGCGCTGAAAGGTATTTGAGTTCCCTCGACCACAACGGATCGGACACTAATCGTTCGAGAGCGGCCAGGCCGAGTGCACGCTCGACTTCGCGTAACGCGACGGCGACATCCTCGTCGCTTCGACCAGCCAACGACCGCGCAACCTCTGCGGCGCGGTGATCCTGGAACAGCGCCTTGACCATGTTCCCCGCCCGTTGAAAACCGAACTCGTCTACCAGCTCCACTGCCGCACCGTCGTCCGCCTCGACCAGAAGCCGTAACGTATCATCGACCGTGCGTTCCAGCAGAACGAGACTCTCTCCCGCCTCGATAACTTCGAAATGCGGGTCAACACCGCTTTCCGCCGGAAACTCCCGCAGCATCCCCGCGCAAAAACCGTGTATCGTGCCGATTCGCGCGTTCTCGACCTCTCTCCTGTATTCCTCCCAGCGAGGCACATCCTCGGCTGACGCAGCTTCGTGCGCCCTGTCCGAGCAGGCCTTTCTGATCCGTTCCTTCATCTCGAGCGCGGCCTTCTCCGTGAAAGTGATAGCCGCGATCTCGGACACTTTCGTGCCACCCTGATCAAGTATGTAAAGGAACCGCTCAACGAGAACGAGGGTTTTACCGCATCCCGCGCCGGATATCACGCAGACGTCGGCGTCAAGGTTCTCGATCGCGCTCCTCTGCTGGTCAGTTATGCCCATACTACCTCGCTCAAACCTCCGACGAGTTCTTCGCCAACGCCTCCCTCTTGCGCTCGATCCTCCCGCGCTCAAAACGACAGATGTCCTTGTAGTCGCACCACGCGGGACAGCTGTCGGCGGGAATAACCGGGAACTTGCCCGCACCGATATTCTCGGCATATCTCTTTATGTGTTGGCGACACTCGGCAAGAGCAGCCTCCCACTCATCACCGCGTCGCCGCAACCTCTTAACCGCTTCGGCATAATCACCGCGCAGGCGGTAGAACCGCGCCTCAACGCACTTGACCCCGTTTTCCCGGAAGAGCAGCTCCTCGCACGCCAGCCAGTATACCGGCAGTTGGAAGCTCGTTCCCGCCGCCACATCCTTCCACCTGGCTCCGGCACCACCCGTTTTGTAATCCACAACGATACAGGCGTTTTCTCCCTCGACGACATCCACCCGGTCAATCTTTCCCGCCAGTTGCACGCCGTTGACGACCAGCGGCTCCCTTACCGAACGAGAGTCGTACGGCGGCAGGAGTCTTATGCCGAAACATATCTCGAAATACCCGGGGCGCCGGTCCTGATGTTTCCTCCCGAGCTCTATTTCATGGTCCACGAACCGCTCCAGGTTACGTGCGATCGCTCGTCGCGCCAGCCTCCACAGCATATCGTTGCCGACGAAGCTTCTCTCTTCAAACCGGTCGCACTCCTTCTCAGCCGCGCGAAGTATACGGTCCAACATCGCGCCCCTCTCGTCCTCTGAGAACCGCGTCTCGCCGTCGCGCTCGTCGCGCAGCTCTGTGTAGAAACGCCAGAGTATATTGTGGTAGAGGGTGCCGCGATCTATCGGCGTCAGCGCTTCCTCCGGCTCCTCCAGCGGTTCCAGTCCGAGCACCCGCTTGCACAGATACGCGAACGGACAACATCCGTAATCCTCCAACGCCGTCGCGCTTAAAGGGCGACCCTCCGAAAACCTCTCCGCAAAGTCCGACAAGACCTCCGGTCGAGCCAACACGCCATCATATTCGTCCGGCACTTCGCGCGACTGTCTCTTTCCCTCCATAAACGCGTTCAGAACTGAGACGCGCACAGGCTCCAGAGACTTTTCGACAGCGGTGTTGTACACTGCGCAGGCGACATCTCGCTGCCCTGATTCGCCACGCCTGGCCCACAGCACGTTGAACATCCACTGACCGAGGTCCGGTGCGTTCCAGACGGTTTCAGGCTCGGGCACGGGCTCCGAATACAGCAGTTTCGTCGGCTCGACCTCAGGGCCGACAATGTTGAGAACCTCGTCCAGATAGAACGAGCGCATTCGCGACTTACCCCTTGCGTCGGTCACGGGATAAGTGAAACAGATCCTGTCGGTCGCACGCGTGACCGCGCTGTAGAAGAGAAACATCTCCTCGGCGTCCCTCGCGGTCCGCTCCTGCAGAAGCACACCTTGCCTCGAAAGTTCGCGGCGTGCCGAATCGCTGTAAAGCGGGTCCTGATCGTGCTGATGCGGGAACACCTTCTCGACCATCCCGCCGATGAATACCACCGGGAACTTCTCGTGACGCGCCTGAAACACGTCCAGCACCCTGATCTTGCCATCGGTGCCGCTGGGACTGGGTGCACGCTCGCGGCCCAGAACATGCCTCAACCGTGTCGAGAACCCCGACAGAGTACACCGCCGCTCGCCGCCATCCGGCCGTGTGTCGGCCCGCTCAAGCTCTCCCAGCACCTCCAAAAAGCGAGTGTACGCCGAAAGGTCCCTGCTGAGTATCTCAGAGGTATCCGCATCAAGAATGGCGTTTCTCGCGCCGAGACGCACCACAACCTCGCAGATAGCGCGCGCATAATCGCTGGTGGTTCCTTCCGGAGGCAGAATGCCGAGTATCTCCTCGAGCTTCCGCACAAACGCGATCACGTCGCCTGCCTCCGCCACCTGCTCGCGCATCTTCCGCTCAGTGACGCCCTGCCGTGACTCCAGGAGAGCTTTCTTTCTTTCGAGCCGCTCCAACCACTGCTCTTTCCCGCGCAAGACCATCACGCGCCGCGCCCACCGCTCGACGTTCTCCGGCAGCAGTTCCGACCATTTGCCGCCGAGCTTCACGTAATTCGACTTGACTAGCCGGACAACGCTCTCACGTTCCCAGTCGGTTTCCACAACATCGATGGCACCCAGCATCGCCTTTACAACCGGACTATTCGAAAGCGGCTCAGCACTCCGGACGTGGCACGGTAGCCCGTAACTCCTGAACGTGTCACGCATTAGGGATGCATACCCGCCAAGCGTGCGGAACAGCACGGCTATATCGTCCGGCTCATAAGCGCCCTCGACGATCAACCGTTTGGCCTCGCGCGCGATCTCCTCCACCTCACGCAGTTCCGTAGGCGCCTCTATGATCTGGATCTTGTCCAACGCCGACACCTTTCCCACGTCGGCAGACCCGACGTCGCGGAAAAGCCGGCGTTCGAGCATCGCGACAGGCGAATCAGATTGCGGGACCTCGACGGCGATCTCTTTGACTTCCGGAAAACGCTCTCTCAGGACGTGCAGCGTCCGCTCTGGAGTGGCAAACAGGTTCTGCCGAGCCTCGTCGCGGTCATAATCGAGCGTGAACACGATGCGCGGCACGACCTTCGATATCTCCTCCACAAGCGTCAGCTCTGCCGACGTGAACGTGAGGAAACCGTCCATGATCACGACACCCACACCGCAAAGATCCGGACATCCCTGCTTCCGCAGTATCTCGGTCGCTATCCAATACCCGCCTTCAGTATCGTACAAGCTCCGTTCGCGAAGCGCCTGCTGATACCTCGAATATATGGCCGCTACCTCTTTGCCCTTACGAGATGCGCCTCTACTTTTGACTGTGGCTGAAAACCGCTCCGGTTCAACTTCACACAGCTTCAGTTCCCTGATGAACCGACCGACAACCTCCACCCACCCGGGGAAATCCGTCACGTTCCTGAAGAAGACCAGTTTGCCGGCATCTTCCATCCCTCTCAAGATGCCTTCAAGCACAATGTAGCGCTCGACTTCGGTGATCGGCGCGGCCGGGTAGCGTGCGGACTCGAGAACGAGCTGGACAACGTCTCCGAAGGTCATGATCCGAGGCGAGATCAAGCCGGGAACATCGTAGTCCAGAAGTATCGCTTTTCTGGTCTGTGCGGCCTTCTTGCGGGTGGGCAGAACCAGGATAGCATTGTCGCCCCTGCTCTCTTTGACGCTGGCGACGTACTCGTCGATCGCCCGGCGACTCTTTCCGGAGTTTATCGGCCCTAGAACGACCTCGACCGCACCCATCACGTGCCCTTTCAAGGTAGGAAGCCCCGACTCTTGCACTCCGTGTCGCCAACTATGTTACCACCGGAGCCGAGTCAGTGACAAGACGCACGTTTCAAACGTCGTTCAGGAATGTAGCGTTTGGGAAGGTAGCGTTCCAAAACCAAAGGTAGGGCGGGCATCTTGCCCGCC